>JAABUM010001624.1_pt1 | contig 32796 bp, 34 predicted proteins | sample 5559161 | NCBI WGS metagenome assembly JAABUM01 (sample SAMN10711868, study PRJNA513369) | rock metagenome | isolation source: Antarctica rocks | place: Antarctica: Victoria Land, Siegfried Peak nord
CGAAAGGAACACTGTCGTGCGCCAATTGACCAGTCTCGATGCACAGTTCTTGGCTCTAGAGAACTCCCGTCAGACCGGTCATGTCGGCAGTCTCACCGTTTTCGATACCTCGACGGCGCCCAACGGCACCCTGACCGCCGAGGGCATGACGGACTTACTGGCCACCCGCCTGCATCTGCTGCCGCCGCTGCGCTGGCGCCTGATCGAGACGCCGTTGGGCTTGGACTACCCGCATTGGGCGGACGATCCCGAGTTCGACCTCGAGTTCCACATCCGCCAGATCGCCCTGCCTACCCCCGGGGACGACCGGATGCTCGCGGAGCAGGTGCAGCGGCTGCACTCCCGACTGCTGGACCGCACGCGTCCGCTCTGGGAGATGTACGTGATCTCAGGACTGGAATCGGGCCGCACCGCGCTCTACACCAAGATCCACCACGCGATCATCGATGGGGTGTCGGGAGCGGAAATTCTCGGGCTTCTGCTCGACCTCACCCCGGAGGTGCGCCCCACGCCGCCGGGTGAGACCGTCCGTGCCGGACGTACCCCGAGCCAGCTGGAGATGCTCGGCCGCGGTCTGCTCGGGCTGCCCCGCTACCCGCTGCGCGCCGCTCGCGCGCTGCCCACGGTGTTGCCGCACCTGGACGAGACACCCTTCGCCACCCTGCCCGGCGCCGGGGTGGTCAGCCAGCTGGCCGGAAAGGTGGAGCAACTCGCCCGCGGCGACGGAAACCGGGTACTGCGCCCGACGCGCAAGGCCCCGCGGACCTCGTTCAACGGCAAGATCTCGCCGCACCGGCGCTGGGTGTTCGGCCAGCTGCCGCTGGACTCGCTCAAGGAGGTCAAGACGGCGTTCGGTTGCACCATCAACGATGTGGTCGTTGCCCTCTGCGCGGGGGCGGTACGCCGCTGGCTCGTCGACCACGACGAATTGCCCTCGGAGCCGCTAATCGCCCAGATCCCCGTGTCCGTGCGCAGCTCCGACCAGGTGGGCACCTACGGCAACCGTATCCTGCTCAGCAGCACCACGCTGTACACCAACATCCCGGACCCGGCGGAGCGGCTGCGCCGCACCTCCGAGGCGATGGCGGTGATGAAGCAGCGGCACAAGGCGGTGCCGGCGAGCGTGCTGCAGGACGCCAACCACTTCATCCCGCCGGCCCTGTTCGGCCGGGCCGCCCGCGTCACCTTCTCGCTGGCCGCCATGAGCACCCCGATGTGGAACCTCATCGTCTCCAACGTCCCCGGCCCGCAATTCCCGCTGTACTGCGCCGGGGCCCGGCTGGTCGCCAACTACCCCGTCTCGGTCATCACCGACGGCACGGGGCTGAACATCACGGTGCAGAGCTACGAGGGACACCTGGATTTCGGCATCCTCGCCGACCGTGACCAGATGCCCGACCTCTGGAACCTCATCGGCTGGTTGGGGGACTCACTGACCGAATTACAACGGATCGGGCGCAGCCTCGACATCAAGCGGGCGGCGAACTCATGAGCCCCAAGGGAAGCAGCGCCGAGGGAAGCAGCGCCACCGGACTCACCGTCGCAGTCACCGGACCCACCGGCGAGATCGGCGCCGCGGCGGTCGAGGCGCTGGAACGGGAGCCGAAGGTCGGGCGGATCCTCGGGATGGCACGGCGGCCGTTCGACCCGGCCGAACGCGGATGGCGCAAGACCGAGTATCGGCAGGGAGACATCCTCGATGAGTCCGCAGTGCGGGACTTCGTCGCCGAGGCCGACGTGGTGGTGCACCTGGCGTACCTGATCATGGGCTCGCGCCAGGAGAGCAGGCGGATCAACCTCGCCGGCACCCGCAACGTCTTCGAAGCCACCGTCGGCGCCCGCCGTCCCCAGCGACTCGTCTACACCTCCTCGGTGGCGGCGTACGGCTATCACGCCGACAACCCGGTTCCCCTGACCGAGGACGTGCCGGCCAAGGGCTCACCGGAGCACTACTACTCCGAGCAGAAGGCGGAATGCGAACAGCTGCTCACCGAGATCACCGCCGGAGCGGGACTCGATGACTACGTGTTGCGGCCCTGCATCGTGGCCGGTCCGCATGCGACCGCCTTGGCCGACAACATGCCATGGCGCAAGGCCAGCGAGCGTCTGCCGGACGCGGTGGTGAAGCTGCTGGGCGCGTCGCCGGGCCTGCGGCCGATCATCCCGGACCCGGGTATTCCGCTGCAGCTGGTGCATCACGACGACGTGGCCGCCGCGATCGCCGCCGTCGCGCTGGGAAATGGGCGTCCAGGGGCCTACAACCTGGCGGGCGACGGGGTGGTCACGCTCACCGAGGTCGCCCGTGCCCTCGGCGCCCTGGCAGTCCCGGTGCCGCAGGCGCTGGCTGCGGCCGCGTCCGCTGTGCTTGCCCGGTTGCCGCTGGTGCCCGCCGCGGCGGAGTGGTTGCACGTGGTTCGCGCGTCCGTCGTGATGGACACGAGCAGGGCCAAGCAGGGATTGCAATGGAACCCTCAGCACACCAGTGCGGAGACGCTGCAGCAGATGGCCGCGGTGCTGTAGCTGGCCGCGGCGGATCTACTGCCCGGGTCGGGTCACCACCGCGAACACCTCACCGGCGGGTCCCTGGAGCACGGCCAAGCGCCCGAATGCGGCGTCCGTCGGCTCGTTGAGTATCTGGCCGCCCAGCTCCTCGGCGCGCCGCGCGGCCGCGTCGGTGTCCGCGGACGCGAAGTAGGTCATCCAGTGCGCCGCTATCTCCGTGGGTACCTCGGCAGGGAGCTCGCCAATGCCGCCTACGGTGACGCCATTGCACTCCAGCGAGCAGTACGTCCAGTCTGCATCGCTGAGGTCACTGGCGTGGTAGTCGAACACCGAGGTGTAAAACGTCCGCACCGCGGCGAAGTCCCTGGTGAGTACCTCGTGGCCGCACATGGTGGAGGGCTCGTCGACGATGGCGGCACCGGTGTGCGAGCCGGACTCCCAGATGCCGAAGTGCGCCCCGCCCGGATCGCGGGCGACGGCGACCCGGCCACCGGAGATGGTGTTCGGTCCGCTGCCCACCGCACCACCGGCAGCGCGAATGCGGGAAGCGGTCCCATCGGCATCGTCGACCGCGAGATAGGTCGTCCAGGTCGAGGCGGGGACGGCCGTCTCAGCAACCAGCTCGCCGATCCCGGCCACCGCCTCGCCGTCCTTGCGGCAAATCGCGTACGAGCCGGTGCCCGGCCCGCCCTCGGTGAACTCCCAGCCGAACAGTCCGCCGTAGAAGTCCTGCGCCTGTCGACGGTCGGGCACCATCAGGTCGACCCAGGCGGGCGTGCCCTCCGGCCACGGCCCGGGATTGCGGCTCATCAACCCATCCTTACGTAACGTCCGGCTCGATTGGGTGATGAAAGCACGTTAAGCCGGGCGGACGATCTTTGCCAGCTCAGACAGTCCGCGACTTTCCGGCCAGCAGCCATCGGTCCGGTAGGGGGAGCTCCTCTGCCGCCGCCGGACCCATCGAGCCCGGCGGGTAGGGCTGCACTTCGGGCCGGTTGTCCAGCAGCGGCTGCGCCACCTCCCACACGTACGCCAGGCCGTCCGGCCGGGTGAACAGCGAGCGGTCGCCGGAGAGCACGTCGTGGATGAGGCGGGCGTAGGGCGGCAGCGGCTCACCCCCCTTCACCGTGCCGAGCTGCAGGGTGGTGGTGCCCACGGAAAGGTCAAACTCCGGCCCCGGCTCCTTGACCACCATGGACAACTCCAGCTCGCCGCTGCCCTCGAGGGAGAAGGCGAGCACCGCGCCGTCTTCGGGGATTGCCGTCGACAGCGGGCCGTCGTCGGGAGCGCGGAAGACGATGCTCACCCGCTGCTCACCGATGGCCATCTTCTTGCCGGTCCGCAGGAGGAAGGGGACGTCGCGCCAGCGGTCGTTGTCCACCCACATCCGGGCCGCGACGAAGGTGTCCATCGTGGAGTCGTCCGCGATGCCCTCGGTGTCGGTGTAACCCTCGAACTGACCGAGCACCACCTCCTTCGGGTCCAGGGGACGGAAATGGCCGATCACTTCCTCGCGGGCCGACTGCAGCCCGTCGGCATCCAGGCTCTTCGGCGGCTCCATCGCCACCTCGGCGGCCACCTGGAACAGGTGCGTCACCAGCATGTCCAGCACGGCGCCGGTGGCGTCGTAGAACGCCGCCCGATCGGCGATGTCCAGGGTCTCGGGGGCGTCGATCTGCACCTGCGCGATGTGTTCGCGGTTCCACACTCCGGAAAACATCCCGTTGGCAAAGCGCAGCACGTGCAGGTTCTGGGTGGCCTCCTTGCCCAGGAAGTGGTCGATTCGATACACCTGCTTCTCGTCCAGCACCCGGTGCACGGTGGCGTCGAGATCGCGGAAGTTCTGCTGCGAGGTGCCGAAGGGCTTCTCGTACACCACCCGCGACCCTGCGGCCAGCTCGTGCTCGCCCAGGCCCTCGGTGAGCGTGCCGAAGGCAGCCGGCGGGACGGCGAGGTAGTGCACGTACTGCACGTCCTCGCCCAGGTCCTTCTTGGCCTCGGCAATGACGTCGAGCAGCGAGCCGGGGTCGGTGGCCTCGAAGCCGCCGCCGGCGAACAGCAGGCGCTTGCGGAACTCCTCCCACGGGCCCTGCTCGGGCTGGGGGCCGAACTCCGTCAGTGATTGATGGACGTGCTCCTGGAAGTCGTAGTGCGAGACGTCCCCACGGCCGTTGCCCACCAGCCGCCAATCCTCGGGCAGCAGGTCGGCGATGGCCAGCTCGTAGAAGGCCGGCAGCACCATGCGTTTGGCCAGGTCTCCCGTCGCGCCGAACAGGATGAACAACGTCGGTCCCGGCCGATTGGCGTCTGGGGCACTCGCTTTGTTGGGGTCAGCCACGACGCCCACCTTTGCCTGCGGCGGACGTTTGCGCCACCCGTGCATGATCGTGTCGTGGCAGAACCGGTGGACGTCCCCATTCGCGACGAGTCGATCCGGCTCGGTCAATTCCTGAAACTGGCGAATCTGCTGGACTCCGGCGCGGAGGCCAAGGCGTTGATCGCCGACGGGCTGGTGCAGGTGAATGGTGAGGTGGAGTTGCGCCGCGGCCGGCAGCTGCGCGGCGGTGAGGTGGTCTCGGTGCCAGGAGGGATGGCGCGGGTGGTCAGGCCGGCAGCAGGTTGATCGGGTGGTCCCCGCTCGCCCAGAGGTACTGGACGGCATAGGCGCGCCAGGGTCGCCACGCGGTGGCATGCGCGGTCAGCCCTGCCGGGGTTTGCGGCAGACCGAGGCTCCGGGCGGCGAGGCGGACACCGAGGTCGGTGGCCACGAACGCATCGGGGTCACCAAGGGCGCGCATGGCGATCGCCTCGATGGTCCAGGGCCCCAGTCCGGGTAGCGCCGCCAGCTCGGCCCGCGCGCGTTGCCAGTCACTACCGACGTCCAGGTCAAGCCCGCGAGTGGCGAGAGCGGCGACCAACGCCCGTACGGCCTCCCGCCGGCGCAGCGGCATCGCGAGGGCTGCCGGGTCGAGGCCCGCCAGCGCGGTGACGTCCGGAAACAGGTGGCTCAGTCCGCCGCCGAGGTCCTCGACGGGCCGCCCGTGCGCGGCGACCAGCCTTCCGGCATGGGTGCGCGCCGCGGCAGTGGACACCTGCTGCCCGAGCACCGCGCGGACCGCGAACTCCTCCGGGTCGACGGTGCGGGGAACCCGCCGGCCGGGCGCCTTGCGCACCAGCGGGGCAAGCAGCGGGTCGGCCCGGAGCAGTTCGTCGACGGCGACCGGATCGGCGTCGAGGTCCAGCAGTCTGCGGCAACGGCTGATCGCGATGGACAGGTCCCGCAGATCCGCCAGCTGCAGCTGGCAACCGATGTAGTCGGGCAGTGGTCGCAATGTGACGATCCCGTGCCCGTGCGGCAGCCGCAGCGTGCGCCGGTAGGCGCCGTCGCGCCATTCCTCCACACCCGGTACCGCGGTGGCCGCGAGATGGCCGAAGAGGTTGTCCAGACACAACGGCGCCCGGAACGGCAGCCGCAGGCTCAGCACGCCGGACCCCACCGTGCGGTGCCCGCGGGCAGCCCGACGTCGCAGTTCGGTAGGCGGCAGCGCGAAGACCTGCTGGACGGTTTCGTTGAACGTGCGAACACTGGCGAACCCGGCGGCCAGGGCGACCTCGCTCATCGGCAGCGTGCTGGTCTCGATGAGCACCCGGGCGGTCTGCGCGCGCTGGGCCCTGGCGAGTGCGAGCGGCCCCGCCCCGAGCTCGGCGACCAGCTGACGTTCCAGCTGCCGCACGCTGTAGCCCAGGCGCGCGGCCAGGCCGGGCACCCCCACCCGATCGACCACGCCGTCGGCGATCAACCGCATCGCCCTTGCCACGACGTCCGCCCGGGTGTTCCATTCCGGCGAGCCGGGGCTGGCGTCGGGCCGGCACCGCTTGCAGGCCCGGTACCCGGCCTGTTGTGCGGCCGCCGCGCTCGGGTAGAACCGCATGTTCGCGGCCTTGGGCGGGACGACGGGGCAACTGGGCCGGCAGTAGATGCCGGTGGTGAGCACGGCGGTGAAGAACCAGCCGTCGAAGCGGGCGTCCTTCGACTGAACGGCCCGCACACATCGCTCCGCGTCCTCGTGCATCCCGTCAGCATGCCCGGCGCTGACGCCGACCGTCTGGCGGAAAAACGACATCAGTCCCAGTGGAGGATGTCGTCGTAAAGCTGCCAGAGGCGTCATAGGGTCCGGAGGCCTACGCCTCGCGAGCCTCCTCAGTGCCCCGGACTGCGTTCCGATCCAGCTAGGCAGCGTGCAGCTCTGCCTGCTGGGCGTTGCGATGCCCGAGCTCCACGGTGGCGGTAGAGGCGGTGGCGCCGGCGGCGAGCGCGTTGCGGCGAGGCGGGTGCATGTTGAGCCCCTGCATCATCTGCTCGGTACCGGCTGGCCCCGGGCCACCGAACCAGCCGTACAGCTTCTGGGTGCCGTGCCCGATGAACAGGCCACCGACAACAAGGCGGACGATCAAACGGCCGATCTTTATCCGGTTCTCCTTCCGCAGGGTTACCCAGCACCATCCGCGCAACTGTGTCGGCCTGCAACCGGGAACGACGGCCCCGTTTTGGCCAACCCCGACCGCGTGGCGACTTCGGCCCGTAGCGTGGCGCCCGATCAGCCTGGATGGCACACCGAGAGCACGGGGGCGACCGATGACTGAGCCGCACATCACCACCGGCGACCAGCTGCTGCACGATTCCGAAGCGCGACTCGCCGTGATCGAACAGACCAGCCGTGAGGTCGCGGCGATGACCGCGGTCGCCCGCACGCCCGACGGGCATGCGACGGTGACCGTGGGAGCCGGGGGAAGCGTGCGCTCCATCGACATCGGCGCGGACGCGCTCCGAGGCTCCCCGGCGCAGCTCGGTTCCGCATTGGTCGCGGCGATCGCGCAGGCCTCCGCGGACGTCGCCCGACAGAGCGCCGCCCTACTGGCCGAACGCACGGGGATCGACATCACCGAGCGGGTCGCTGCCGCCCAGGTGCTCGCTGGCGATCCGGTAGCCATGGCCACCGAGCGCGGCCGCACCGCCGACCGCCCCACCTTTCCGCCACCGTCGTCGGTCGAGGACGAAGCGGCCGAAGAGGACTGGTGGCGCGACGACCGGCACTGAGCACCATCGCGCGGGGAACCGCGGCGCCGGGTCGTGCGTCTCAGCAACACGGCCGGCGATGCATGGCCGTAAGCAAGCTCCCACGGGACACCGACAAGGCAGAGGGGCGTGAGCCGTCATGGCACCGGGACTGAAGGTCGAGCCGCAGGCACTGCAGGAGACGGGAGCGCAGCTGAAGGGGCTCGGTGATCAGGCGGGCGGATTGCTGGGCAGGGCCGCCACCGCGGTGGTGCACCCGAAGTCGTGGGGCCTGGTGGGCATGGCGACGCTCTACGCCGGCTACAGCAGCTCCTTGCCGCCGCTGCACGAGCACCTGCACACCGTGCAGACCACGCTCGGCGCTGCGGGAGACAAGCTGACGCAGGCCGCGGAGGCCTATACCGAGTCGGACAAGGCACTGGGCGAGGAGTTCGGCAAAGTGGGCTCCCAGCTCTCGGGCGGGCAGGGCGGCACCCGATGAGTCCGCTGACCGCCGACGATCTGGAGTCGATTCCGTTCTTCGGTGAGGGCTACTCGATCGGCAAGGATCTCTCCGAGGGAAACCTCGTCTCCGCGGCCAACGACGTCAAGGGCGTCGTCGGCGACATCGGCGACTTCGCCAGCGCGGCCGGCGGCGGCAAGTGGGACGACCCGCTGGCGATGCTGATCAACCACGGCCTCGGCTTCCTCCTCAACCATTGCGACACCCTCAAGCACGCCATGGAGGCGGTGACCGGTGACTCGGAGACGGTGACCAAGGCGTCGGAGACCTGGGGCGACATCGCCAAGGAGCTGCAAGAGCTGGCGCAGAACACCGAGGACACCGTCGGCGCCGGCCTCAAGGACTGGGGCGGCCAGGGCGCGCAGGCCGCCGGCAAGCAGCTGGCCGAGCTGGTCACCGCGATCGGCGGCATCAGTACCGAGGCCGGCAACATGCAGCAACTGCTGGCCGCGAGCGCCGCGCTGATGGAAGCGGCGCTGGACATCGTCAAGAGCATCATCAGCGACCTGGTCAGTTGGCTGATCATGACCTGGGTCGCCGCTCAGGCCGCGGCGGTGCCCTCGCTCGGTTCCTCGGAGGCGGTGGCCTTGGAGGCGTCGGTGGTGGAAATCGAGATCACCAGCGTGCGCGTGAGCGGCAAAGTCATGGAGGTCGAACGCGTACTCGTCCGGATCGAGCAGATTGTCGCCCGGATCGAGCGCACCGTCGGCACTCAAGCGCAGACGCTGTCCAAGTTCGGCAGCTTCAAGAGCGCGGTGGGCAAGGGCTTCACCGGCGAGCTGAAGAAGGCTGCGGGCGACGCGCTGAAGGACGGCGGCAAGGGGCTAGGCGCGTCGCTGCTCGACCAGGGCCTGCACGGCGCCGGTGCTGGCCAACCGTCGGTGTCCCAGGAGGAGGTCGACCGGGGGCTCGACCTACAGCGCTGATGGCGACTGCCCCCGCTGCGGGCACTGCTGGTCGGCACTCCCTAGGCTGACCCCGATCGACTCTCGGGGTCAGTCCCTGAGAGGGCATTCATCCCTCGGGTTGATGTGCGCGGCTGCCGTCATCACAAAGATCATCCCCATGACTCAAGTCGACACCCGCACACACACTTCGATCGTCGCCCGCGCTCTCGATCTCTCCAAGGTCTATGGCACCGGGGACACTCAGGTCCACGCGCTCAGCGGCGTCTCGGCCGAGTTCGCCCGCGGTGAGTTCACCGCCATCATGGGCCCCTCCGGTTCCGGCAAGTCGACCCTGATGCACTGCCTGGCCGGGCTGGACTCGGCGTCCTCGGGTTCGGTGCTGATCGGTGAGACCGAGCTGACGACGCTCTCGGACAAGAAGATGACGCAGCTACGTCGGGACCGCATCGGCTTCGTGTTCCAGGCCTTCAACCTGGTGCCCACGCTCACGGCGCTGGAGAACATCACCCTGCCGATGGACATCGCCGGGCGCCGGCCCGACCAGCTTTGGCTCGACGAGGTGATCGACACCTTGGGCCTGCGCGACCGGCTCTCGCACCGTCCCTCGGAGCTCTCCGGCGGACAGCAGCAGCGCGTCGCCTGCGCCCGGGCGCTGGCCAGCCAGCCGGAGATCATCTTTGGCGACGAGCCGACCGGAAACCTCGACTCCCGCTCCTCGGGTGAGGTGCTGAACATCCTGCGTACCTCGGTGGACGAGCTGCACCAGACGGTCGTCATCGTCACCCACGACCCGCGGGCCGCGAGCTTCGCCGACCGGGTGGTGTTCCTGGCCGACGGCAGGATCGTCGACGAGCTGCGCGACCCCACGGCCGAACGCGTGCTCGACCGGATGAAGAGTCTGGAGGCGGTCTGAGCCATGACCCCCTCCACCACGATGCGCAGGGTCTCCCTGCGCAACCTCACCGCCCACAAGGTCCGGCTCGCGCTCACCGTCCTCTCAGTGGTGCTCGGCACGGCGTTCGTGGCCGGCTCCTTCGTGTTCACCGACACCCTGCAGCACACCTTCAACGGGATCTTCGCCGACACCGCCAAGGGCGTCGACGTTCGGGTCAGCAGCCCCGACCAACACTCCAGCGGCGTCGCGCTGGCCGACGTGGACAAGATCAGGGCGGTTCCCGGGGTGCGCGCGGCGCAGCCGGCCGTATCCGCCCAGATCGTCCTGCTCGACTCCGCAGGCAAGGCCCTGCAGGGTGGGGGCGCGCCGAGCATGGGATCGGACTACCGCCCGCCGGGGGTGAACCTGGGCGATCCGCTGACCTTCATCAGCGGCACCCCACCCAGCAGCGCGGGACAGATCGCGCTGAACACCGGCGCCGCCACCAGGGCAAAGCTCCAGGCCGGTGATCACACCAAGGTGCTGGTGCCCGCGCAGGGCACCATCGACGTCACCGTCTCGGGTATCTACAGCACGCCCACCGACACCGGCGGATACGTCGGCGCGCTGTTCACGCCCGCCCAGGCACTGCAGTTGTTCACCGATGGAAGCCACGCCAATTACGTCGACGTCGCGGGTACCGGGCTGCCGCAGGCCGAGCTGCGCGAGCGGGTGGCGCAGGCGCTGCCCGGCCTCAAGGTGCAGACCGGCGACGAGGTGCGTGCCGACGCCAAGGCCAGGATCAACAACGCGTTGAGCTTCGTCAACTACTTCCTGTTGGCCTTCGGAGCCATCGCGCTGCTGGTGGGCACCTTCATCATCTACAACACCTTCTCGATGATCGTCGCCCAGCGGCTGCGCGAGCTGGCGTTGCTGCGAGCCATCGGCGCGAGTCGCAAGCAGGTCAGCCGCTCGGTGGTCTTCGAGGCGACCATCGTCGGCTTCCTCGGCAGCGTCCTCGGCATCGCCGCCGGCGTCGGCCTCGCCTACGGCCTGCGGGCACTACTCAACACCTTCAACCTCGGGCTGCCCAACGGGGCCTTGCAGCTGGGCCCACGCACCATCGTCGTCGCCTTGCTGGTCGGCGTCGTGGTGACGGTCTTCAGTGCCTACGCACCGGCGCGGCGGGCATCCCGGATCCCGCCGGTAGCGGCGATGCAGGCAGAGTTCGCCTCCACCGGTACCTCGCTGCACCGGCGCACGGTGATCGGCGCGGTGTTCGGGGTGTTGGGCGTCGGCGCGCTCGCCGTCGGCGCTGCCGGGACCGGCGGCAGCGCCGCCGCGCTGGTCGGCGGGGGTGCACTGGCCCTGATCGCCGGGGTGCTGCTCGGCGCACCGGCGTTGTCCTGCCCGGTCATCGGCGCCTTGGGCGCTCCAATGGCCAGACCCTTCGGCTCGGTCGGGCGGTTGGCGAAGAACAACGCGGTGCGCAACCCGCGCCGCACGGCGGCCACCGCGTTCGCGCTGACCCTCGGACTGATGTTGGTCACGGCGATCGGTGTGTTCGGGTCGTCGGCGAAGGCCAGCGTGAACAAGCTGGTGGACAACGGCGTGCGGGCTGATTACATCCTCACCGGCCCGGACGCCATCGGGGTTCCGTACGCGGCCGGTGCGGACGTGCAGCGCGTTGCCGGGGTGGACCACGTGCTGGCCATCCAGAACGTCCGGGTGCAGATCGACGGCAAGAATGCGAACGGCGCCAGCATGGACGGTTCGCCGGAAGGCATCCTGCCGTTCACCGTCACGCAGGGCTCCGCGGAGCTGAGTGGCACCAAGCTGCTGGCTTCGGAGAAGGCCGCGACGGAGAACCTTTGGCAGCTCGGCAGCGTCGTGCCCTTGACCAGCCACGACGGCAAGACGGTGCGCACCACGCTCACCGGCGTCTACGCCGACAACCAGCTGCTGGGTCCCTGGCAGGTGTCCGAACAGGTGTACCGGGAGGTCACGCCCGTGCCGGCGCGGGCGAGTCAGGTCGTGCTGGTCAAGGCCAAGGCGGGTACCGACCTGAGTGGGCTGCGCACCGATCTGGAACGGGCAACCGAGCCGTTGCTGGTGGTGCAGATCCAGGACCGCGAACAGTTCAAGGGCACCCAGGCCGGCCAGATCAACGCACTACTGGCTGTGCTCTACGGGCTGTTGGCGCTGGCGATCGTGATCGCGATCCTCGGCATCATCAACACCCTCGCGTTGTCGGTGGTGGAACGCCGCAGGGAGATCGGCATGCTCCGCGCGGTGGGCATGCAACGGGCGCAGGTGCGCCGCACCATATACCTGGAGTCCGTGCTGATCGCGGTGTTCGGTGCGGTGGTCGGCGTGGCGCTGGGTGGGTCGTTCGGCTGGGGCTTCGTGCGCACGCTGCGCGAGGAGGGACTGGACCAGAGCGCGCTGCCCTGGGGTCAGGTGGTGGCGATGCTGGTGGGCTCCGCGGTGGTGGGCGTGCTGGCCGCACTGTGGCCGGCCGTCCGTGCCGCCCGTACCCGGCCGCTGGAGGCAATCGCCGACGTGTAGGCCCTCCGAGTAACGCATCGAGCGGGCTCAATGTCGTGGCAAGCGCCAAGAATCGACATTGAGCCCGCTGTTTGTGGGGGGCGCGGGCGGGAACCTTGCGCAGTAAGTAGTAAGCGCGCATACTAATGCATGATGAGCGCGTGGCTCGGTGTCGTCTCGGCCGAACACGTCGCGCGCGGCGTGGAACTCGGCATCGCCCAGATCGGGCACGGCAAGCGCGCCGGCCTGGCGCGGATGAAGGCGGGCGACCGCCTCGTCTACTACTCGGCTCAGCAACGGCTCGGCGAGCCGGCCCGGCTCCGCTCGTTCACGGCACTGGGCACGATCGCCGATGAGGTGATCTGGCAGGCCGAGGAGGGCAGCTTCCGGCCCTTCCGCCGCCGCGTCGACTACGACCGCCATGCGCGCCCGGTAGCGCTCGCCCAGCTCACCATGCGCCTCGAGCTGACCGCCGCCCCGAACTGGGGCTATCAGCTCCGTCGGGGATTGGTTCCGCTCACCGAGCCGGACTTCGACGTCATCGCGTGCGCGATGCTCGACGCCGAGGGCCCCTGATGCCCCGGCTGCAGAGCGAGTACACCGAGGCTGAGGAAAGTCCTGGCCTTCTGCTGTGGCGTGTCACGAATGCCTGGCAGGCCGCTCAGCGCGCCGCGCTGAAGCCGTTCGGCCTCACGCACGTGCAATTCGTCCTGCTGGCGTCGCTGACCTGGCTGGACTCCGACCGGCCGGTGACGCAACGGGATCTCGCCGTCCATGCGGGGACCGATCCGATGATGACGTCCCAAGTCGTCCGCGCCCTGGAGGCCAAATCGTTGCTCGAACGTTTGCCGCACCCGACCGACTCGCGGGCCCGGGCGCTGGCCGTGACCTCGCGCGGCGCCGACCTGGCCAACCGGGCGGTCGTCGCGGTGGAAGCCGTCGACCGCGACTACTTCGGGCCGCTCGGCGCGGACCGGCAACGCTTCCCAGCCCTGCTTCGCTCCCTCGTGCGCGCGCCGGCCGACGGGAGGACGTAGGCCTGCCGAGTAATGCGGTTGCTGCGCGGCTGAGGTCAGGCGGCCTTGGGCAACGGCGCGGCCTTCGGCGCATCGTCGTTGCCGCGCCCGGTCCACGGCAGCGCCAGCTTCACGATCTTCTTGGCGACGGAGCCGAGCTGCGCGGTGAGGCCGCCGGTGTTGTACGGCAGTCCGTAACGCTCGCAGGCGTCCTTGACGGTGGCCGACATCTCGGCGTAGCGGCGGGCCGGGATGTCCGGGAACAGGTGGTGCTCGATCTGGTGGGACAGGTTGCCGGTGAGCACGTGGAAGAACGGGCTACCGCTGATGTTCGCCGAGCCGAGCAGCTGGCGGATGTACCACTGACCGCGGCTCTCGTTCTCCGCCTCCTCCTCGGTAAAGGTGGCGACCCCGTCCGGGAAGTGCCCGCAGAAGATGATGGAGAAGCTCCACACGTTGCGGATCAGGTTCGCCGAGGCGTTGCCCGCCAGAGTGATCGGCGCAAACGGGCCGGAAAGCAGCGGGAACAGCAGGTAGTCCTTGCCCACCTGCTTCACCGTCTTGCGGGCGATCTTCTTGCGGACCTCGGAGGTCTCCGCCCACTTCTTCTCGCCGGTGAGGAGCTTTTCGACCTCCATGTCGTGCAGCATCACGCCCCACTGGAAGAACAGCCCGAGCGCGATGGCGTACACCGGGTTGCCCAGGTAGTAGGGGTTCCACTTCTGCGCCTCGCTCATCCGCAGGATGCCGTAACCCACGTCGCGGTCCTTGCCCACGATGTTGGTGTACGTGTGGTGCATGTAGTTGTGCGAATGCTTCCAGTTCTCTGCCGGGCACACGGTGTCCCAGTCGAACACCAGCGAGTTCAGCGCCTCGTCACGCATCCAGTCGTACTGGCCATGCATGACGTTGTGGCCGATCTCCATGTTGTCGATGATCTTGGACAGCGCCAGGGCTCCGACGCCGGCCACGAAGGCGGGCGGGAAGATGCCGACGGCGATCAGGCCGCGGCCGAGCACCTCGAGCTTGCGCTGCTTGTCGACGACGTCGCGCAGGTAGTTGGCGTCGGCCTCGCCGAGGTCCTCGACGACCTTCTTGCGCAGCGCGTCCATCTCGGCCCCGAAGGAGTCGATCTGCTCCAGGGTGAGATCCGGCCGCCCGGCCTCGTGCTCGGGGTGGTTGGGGTTGCGCAGCGGAAGCGAGGTGGTGGACTTCGGCAGGATCGGGTGCTGGGGGATGGTGGTGACAGTCATGCGGAAGGCTCCTTAAGGGTTCGCCGATTAGAGGTCAACGGTGACGTCGCCGCCGACGGGCACGGTGACGCAGAGCTGGATGTCGGCTTCGGATTCGGTGGTCACTTCGCCGGTGTGCAGGTGGCTCACCTGGCCGGCAGTCTTGCGGCGGGTACAGGAGAAGCAGATGCCCATCCGGCAGCCGTATTCGGGATTCAGGCCCAGGGCTTCGGCCTGTTCGAGCAGCGGGCGTCCGGTGTTCTCCGCGGTCTTCCCGCTGCGGGCGAAGGTGACCTCGCCGGTGATCTCGGCGTCGCTGGGCACGATGGCCGCCGGCGGGTCGAACTGCTCGGCCTTGAGCAGGTCCTCGAGCTCGTGTTCGGCCCAGAGTGCCCGGACCTCCTCGACGAGGCGGGCGGAGCCGCAGACGTAGGAGGTGGCTTCGCGCCAGCGGGGAACGTGGCGGCCCAGCTTCTCGAGGGAGAAGTGGCCCTGCAGCGCGCTCTCCTCCTGGGTGGTCACCTGCAGCAGTTGCACGTTTGGGTGTTGCGAGGCGAGCTCGGCGAGTTCCGCCGCGTACGGGACATCCTCGGCGCGGCGGGAGTAATGCAGGAAGGTGACGTCTCCCTGGTATCCCTCGTCGCACAGGGTGCGCAGCATGGACATCACCGGGGTGATGCCGCTGCCACCGCTGATCAGGAGCACCCGCTCCGGACGTGGCAGCGGGAGGACGAAGTCGCCCTGGGCCTGGGTGAGGTGCACGACGGTGCCGGGGGTCAGCTCGTCGTGGAGGTACCCCGAGACCAGGCCGCCATTGTCTGGGTGGCTGCGCCCCTTGCGGACGGTGAACTCCAGGAGCCCCTCGCTGTGGTGCTCGGAACTCGTCACCGAATAGCAGCGGCTGCGCCGCACTCCGGCGATGAGCAGGGTGAACACCACGTGCTGGCCGGCCTGGAATCCGCGCCAGTTGCTATTCGGCTGCACCAGTACGGTGATGCTGCCGGTCGCGGAGCGGCGAACCGAGGTGACGGTTCCCCGCACCTCGCGCAGCGACCACGTGGGGTTGAGCATCTCGAGGTAGCGATCGGGGCTGTGCGGGGTGGCCAATCGCTCGAGCAGAGGCACGCCGACTTTGGCCAGCAGGCCACGGCGCGGGTTGCTCGGGGTGGCCATCTGGTTTGCTGGTGCTTGTGTCGTCATCGCTGCTCCTTGGTGGAGAGGTGCCGTCACCGTCTTCAGTGAACAGCCATGCAGTACAGGTGTTCGCTCAAATGCTACGCGGGAGGGGGCTCAGTGAACAGTCGTACTCTCGGTGAGGCTGATCACGGCGGGGCTGATCACGGGAGCGGGCCGAGAGAGCTGCGCAAGCAGCGGACCCACCGCGCGCTGCTGGATGCCGCCCTGGAGCTGACCGAGAAGCAGGGCTTCAGCAGCGTCAGCCTGCGTCAGGTGACCAAGGCCGCCGGCATCGTGCCCACCGCCTTCTACCGGCATTACGAAAGCATGGAGGCGCTGGGGGAGACCCTGGTGACGGAGTCCTTCACCACCCTGCGCGGGATGATGCGCGCAGTGCGGTCGGAGACCAATGACTACACCGAGGTGATCCGCCGCTCAGCCGTCGTGCTGGTGCGTTATGTCCACCTGCACCGTGCGCACTTCCGGTTCATCATCAGGGAGCGTTCCGGCGGCGTGCGCCAGATCCGGCAGTCGGTCCAGGAGCACCTGCGCCTGTTCGTATCCGATCTGGCCGCCGACCTCACCGGGTTTCCGGTACTCGAGTCCTGGTTGGAGTCCGACCGGGTGCTGCTGGCCGAGATGATCGTGAACCAGATGGTGGTGGTGGCGGAACGAATCCTGGACGCTCCCGGCCAAGAGGAAGCCGCCATCGCGCGGGCGGAACGGCAACTGCGGATGGTGATCGTGGGCGCGGCGAACTGGCGCAGCGAATAAGGCGGACAGGGGCGTGCGGTCAGCGTTTGAAGGCGTCCCTGATCTTCATTCCGGCGAGCTTGAGGTTGCCCTTGATCTGGCCGCCGCGTCCCTCGGCCCGCATGCGATTGTCTCCGGTGACCCGGCCGGCCACCTTCTTCGTGCTGCCCTTGGCCGCTTCTGCGCGGTGGGAGAACCTCTTGCCGATGCTCATGGCTATTCGCGCTCCGACCTCTGCTCCGACGAGCCTTCGCGCCGGGTCTGGCGTGGCTGTGCGTCCGGATCGAGCTGGTCCGCGCGCTCCCGGTTCTCGTGCAGTTCCTCCCGTGAGGAGGACGCCTCGCTGTGGCGCGATTGCGCCTGATGCTGCAGACGGACGGCCTCCGCCGCTCGGGCGTCTGCGTCGGCCTGCGCCCCCCGGGCCTTGGCCTCGGTCTCGTCGGCCAACGCTTGGCGCTGCTCGACGACCGACGACTGTTCCTTGGTGTGCGCGCGAAGGCTCTCCGCCTCCTCGCGGCGTCGGCTCTCCTGGCGCTTGCGCAACAGCAAGGCAAGCGCGGCCAAGATCAGCACGACGACGACCGCGACGATGATCCAGGTGATTGTCATGCTGGACATGAGCTGCTCCTTGTGAGAATGCTCTTACGTTACCGCTTCCCCGCGCCGCTCCATAGGGCCAATCCGGGGGGCTGAGCAGGACTTCCCTTACCGACTGTGCCCGTCGGCGTTGGCCACGATGACGTCGTGGGTGTACTGCGCGAGACCGGGCGCCCGGTCCTCGTAGTGCTGGCGGAAGCGCTCGTCGCTGACATACAGCTGCGCCAGGTTGCGGTGCATCTCGTAGGTGCAGTCATAGTGCCCCTCGATGCCGGCGCGGTGGCGCTCGGCGAGCGCACGGGCACGGTCGGAGTCCGCAGGCACTCCCTCGGACATGGCGTCGGCGAACGCGGCTTCCAGCGCCTCGGTCTCCGCCTGCATCCGGCGCCAGTCGTCCTTGCTCCAGCTCGCCTGCCTGGTCTGGGCCTGCTTCCACGCGTCGGTATCACCCCAGCGTTGTTCGGCCTCGGCGGCGTACTCCTCGCCCAGCCAGTTGTCGCCGAAGATCTCCGCCTGCTCTTCCGGGGTCAGCTGAATACCCATGGTTCGTGCCTCCATCATCTGCTCGACTGCCGCGACCATCCGATGCAAACGGTCGATCCGTTCGTCGAGCAATGCCCGCTGGCGGCGCAGATGCGCCAGGGCGTCGACGGACGGATCGTCGAGGAGGGTCGCGATCTCCTCGAGCGGGAAGCCCAGCTCCCGGTACAGCAACACCTGGTGCAGACGGGATAGGTCGGCATCGGAGTAGCTGCGGTATCCGGCGCTGCTCCGCGCGCTGGGACGGACGAGGCCGATCTCGTCGTAGTGGTGCAGCGTCCGCACGCTCACTCCGACCAGCTCGGCGACCTGCCCCACCGTGCGCCTGGCTTCCGTTCCGTTCACATCCACCACCGTGCAGCCTCACGTGGCGTCAGGGTCAAGTCCTTCTGCGGCGGGCGGTGGTGCGGCTCGCGGCGGCTCCAGCATGGCGCAAAACTAGCAGGGCTCCGCCGCGGATCTGGGCACATGGCGGATTGCCTCACGGGCAGGCGCAGCGGCTGAGGCTACCCACGGGTAGGTTGATGTGAACGGCCGTCACAAGGAACTCGTCCGCTAGGAGAGCCCATGCCTGTACCCAGCTCAGATGTGTTCAAGCGCCTCGCCGCGCACATCGCCATCCCCGCCGAGGCGCAGCGCGACAGCTCCACGGTGATCGAGCCGTTCACCGGCAATACCTTGGCCTCGGTGCCGATGGGGACGGCCGAGGACGTCGAGCAGGCGGTGCAGCGAGCGCGGGCCGCGCAACAGGTCTGGGCGGCCCGGCCGGTCGCCGAGCGCACCGCGATCCTCAACCGTTATCACGACCTGGTGCTGGCCAACCGGGAGCGACTGCTGGACATGGCGCAGGCGGAGACTGGCAAGTCCCGGATGGCGGCGGCCGAGGAGATCATGGACGTGGCCATCACGGCCCGTTACTACGCACGCACCGCAGCAAAGCTGCTGCGCCCCCGCCGTCGCGCTGGACTGTTTCCCGGGCTCACCAAGGCCATCGAGCGCCACCACCCCAAGGGCGTCGTCGGCGTCATCTCGCCGTGGAACTACCCGCTCACCCTGGCCGTCACCGACGCGCTGGCCGCCCTCGCGGCGGGCAACGCGATCGTGCTCAAGCCGGACCGCCAGACCCCGCACACCGCACTCGCCGCGATCGAGCTGCTCTACGAAGCCGGGCTGCCCAAGGAGCTTTTCGCGGTCGTCACCGGCGCAGGATCGGTCGTCGGCACCGCGATCGTGGAGAACACCGACTACCTCATGTTCACCGGGTCTACCGCGACCGGACGCACCCTGGCCGAGCAGACCGGGCGTCGACTGATCGGCTTCTCCGCGGAGCTCGGCGGCAAGAACGCCATGGTCGTCACCGACGGCGTCAACATCCCCAAGGTCGTCAATGCCGCCATCCGGGCCTGTTACGCCAACTCCGGCCAGCTCTGCATCTCCGTGGAACGGCTCTATGTGGAGCAGTCCATCGCTGCGGAATTCAGCAAGGCCTTCGCCGAGCGGGTGCAGGCGGTCAAGCTCGACGCCGGCTACGAATACGGCCCGGAAATGGGCAGCCTCGCGTCCGAGGCCCAGCTGGAGGCGGTCAGCGCGCACGTAGACGACGCCGTCGCCAAGGGCGCCACGGTGCTGGCCGGCGGCAAGGCCCGGCCCGATCTCGGCCCGTTCTTCTACGAGCCCACGGTGCTGACCGACGTCACCGAGAAGATGGAGTGCGCCCGCACGGAGACCTTCGGGCCGGTGGTGTCGATCTACCCGGTGGCCGGGATCGACGAGGCCGTCCGCTTGGCCAACGACACCGAATACGGTCTCAACGCCAGCGTGTGGGCGGCCACCCAGGCGCAGGGCGAGGCCATCGGGGCCCGGCTGCGGTCGGGCACAGTGAACGTCAACGAGGGCTACGCCGCCGCCTGGGGCAGCACGGACGCCCCGATGGGCGGCATGGGCAGCTCCGGCATGGGCCGCAGGCACGGCGCGGAAGGTCTGCTGAAGTACACCGAGTCGCAGACGGTGGCCACCCAGCGGCTGCTGCCGGTCGCCCCGCCGAAGGGGGTTTCGCAGAAGGCGTACACCAGCGCGCTGTTCGCCTCGGTGAAGCTGCTCAAGCACCTGCCCGGCCGCTAGACCACCGCCTCGTGCAACGCGTTCAGCGGGCTGAATGCCGTGAAATGACCCGGAAAACGACATTGAGCCCGCTGAATTCAGTGGGCGGACCACAGAGGGAGCAAGCATGCGGGTAGTTGTCGCCGGCGGTCACGGGCAGATCGGGCAGCACTTGTTGCGCCTGCTCGCCGAGCGTGGCGACGACGGGGTCGCGATGATCCGCGATCCCGCGCAGATCGCGGGCATCCAGTCGCTCGGCTCCGACGCGGTGGTCATCGATCTGGAGAACTCCAGCCCGGAGCAGCTGGCCGGCGTGCTCCAGGGTGCCGACGCCGTCGTGTTCGCCGCGGGGGCAGGCCCGGGCAGCGGCATCGAACGCAAGGACACGGTGGACCGGGCCGGTTCGGTGCTGCTGGCCGACGCCGCCGAGCAGGCCGGGGTGCGGCGCTTCCTGCAGGTCAGCTCCTTCGGTGCCGGCGAAGACGCGCCGGAGGGCACGGACGAGGCGTTCGCCGCTTACCTCGCAGCCAAGACCGCGGCGGAGCAAGACCTCACCGCCCGGTCTCAGCTGGACTGGACCGTCCTGCGCCCTGGCGGACTCACCAACGACGACCCGACCGGCACGGTGCGGCTGAGCGCTCCTCCGCTGCGACGCGGGCAGGTACCCCGGGCCGACGTTGCCGCCGTACTCGTGGCGCTGTTGGACGCACCGGAGACCGCGGGTCAGATCCTCATGCTCACCTCCGGTGACACGCCCATCGCCGAAGCCGTAGCCAGCCAAGGAGGTCACCGTGGATGACGTCAGCGTGCACATCCCCGCCGAGCGCGAGCAGGTGTGGGAGCTGATCACCGATGTGACCCAGATGGGCCGGTGGAGTCCGGAATGCACCGGCGGTCGCTGGACTCGGGGCGCGGGTCCCGCCGTCGGCGCCCGTTTCGTCGGATCGAACCGGCACGGGTTCGTGCGCTGGTCCACGCACTGCACTGTGGTAGCGGCGGACGAACCCAGCCACTTCGCCTTTGACGTCCGTGAGTCACGGATGCGATGGGGATTCCGCCTGGAGGCAGTTGATGGTGGCACCCTGCTCACCGAGTACCGGCACAGCCGGGGCGGTCCGCCGTGGTACATCGCCTGGACCACCAAGGTCGGGCTGCTCGGTCGAAACCGGGACGGGCAGATGATCGACGGGATGACGCAGACCCTGCACGCCGTCAAGACGGCCGCAGCGGCTAGCCCGTCGTCGCCAAGGCGGTAGCCAGGCCCAGCGCCAGCCCCATCACGGCCACTTCCACCGCCGCCCGGCGAAGTGACGCCTCAGCCGTGCCGCGGTGTCCGGACACCTCCGGAACCCAGCGCCGACGGGCGAACCAACCCATCCCGAGCAGGGCGAGCAGGGCGGCGACCTTGCCCAGCACCACCCGCCCGTACCCGGTCTCGTACAGTCCCGCGGCGTTGCCCAGCTGCAGCCACGCCTGTAGCACTCCACTGGCCGCCAGTACCGCGACGCAGCCGCCGGCCAGTACGGAGAAGCGCGGCAACAACCGAGCCCACGCGCCCCGGGCCTGTCCGGCGGCCAGCGCGACGCCGGCCAGGCCGCCGCACCACAGCGTGGCGGCCAGGACGTGCGCGCCGATGCTCAGCTGCGCCAGCACGCCGATCTGTGCGTGCCCAGTCAACGGCCGCGCGAGTACGGCCACGACGCCCAGGGCGAGCACCGACGCGGTCGACCACACCGCACCTCGCGCCACCGCCAACACGACGAGCGCGGCGCCCACGCAGCCGAGCACGACCACGCTCACCCGTCCGCCGATTAACAACTGGGCGTAGTCCAGCACGGTCGCGGGCCGCACCGTTGCGAAGGATGCAGAACTTGCCTCGGCGGCGTCGGCAACCAGCAGCACCAGTTCCGCCGTAATCCAGACCGCCGCGATCACCAACTGCACTCGCCACAGGCGCATGGCCAAGGCCGGTCGATGGCGGGGTTGCTCCAGGTACGACACCAGACAGCAGCCGAGCAGCGCCGTGCCAGCCAGCAGGGCCAGCAGCCGCGGGTAGTCCGAGGCCGGGTGGCCAACGGGGCGGGACAGCACGGCCGCGAGGAGCAGGCCGAGGACGCCGGTGGGCACGGCCAGCAACAGCCAGAGCTCGCGCCGCGCCGCCATGCCCACCAGCGTCATCCCCGGGTGCCCCGCCTGCCGCCGCGGGTGGCCACCGCGAGGCCGGCGCCGAAGACCACCACGGCGCCAACCACGAACGGCCACACCGGTACCCCGCCGCCGGAACCAGCCGGGGCCGAGTTGTCCGCCTTCGGTCCGGGTGCACCCTTACCCGGCGTGCTGAGCGTGAAACTGGTGGTGCCGGTCACCGGATGGCTGTCGGCGGAGAGCACCCGGTAGGCGATGGTGTACTTGCCGGCCGGACCCAGTTCGGTGAGCGCGACGCTGACCCTGGACCCGTTGACCTGCGTGTCTCCGGTGGACCACCGGTTGCCGTCCGGCCCCACGACGCTGAGCGAGTCGAAGCTGGACTGCAGCGGCTCGTTGAACGTCAGGGTCACTCGCGGGGGTCCGCTGGCCACCGTGGTGCCGTCGGCCGGGTCGGCACTGACCAGGTAGCTGTGCGCGGCAGCCGCTCCGGTGCCCAGCAGCAGGGCCAGACCGAGCAGCGCCGCCACCGAACTCCACCGCCACCAGACGATCACGGCCGGCTCCTGGCGCGCCGAGCCGCACCCGCGCCGAGCCCGAGGCCCAGCGCCCCGAGCAGCAGTCCAGCACCCGCCAGCCAACGGGCCGTGCTGTCGGTGGCTGCACCATCCGCCGCTGCGCCGTCGCTGGCCGGCGCGGCGGTCGCACTCAGGGCCGTCGCACCGGCTTGCAGTGCAGCCTCCGCGGCGGCGAGTGCGACGGTGGGGGCGGGATGCTCGGGCTCGGACCCGTCGGCCTTGGGCGGCTGGTCCCAATTCACTGTCGAGCCGTCACTGTAGATCTGCTCAGCGGAAAAGCTCACCGTGTCGGTCTTCGGCAGCGGGCCGACGGAGACCGGGAACTGACCGAACTGGTCCGCGTCGAGGGAGGTGCCGGGCTGTGCCGTCCAGGTGACAGCGGTCGGCGCCCCGGTGGCGGGATCCTTGGCCACCGCGGCGGTCCACCCGGGCAGTGGCGTGGTGCGCACCGAGCTCAGCGCCTTGTCGCCGGCCGCCACCTTCGGCAGGGTCACGGTGAGGCCGGTGGTGGTGGCCGTCTTCGACTCGGTGGGAACTCGGAAGGTGACGACGGCGTAGCCACCCTGAGTGGCGCCGGGACTGTTCGCCGTCACATGTGCCGAAGCCGGGACCGCGGTGAGCAGACCGATCGCCGTGATGCTGACTGCGGTGACGCAGGCACGTTGAAGCCAGGTGTTCATGGGGTAGGGGTTCCTTAGGTCAGGGGTGTGTCGGGCTGTGGGGTCACAGCCGCGGCGGCCCCCGGCGACCAACGGATGCGGCGAGCACGGCGCTGCGCTGTATCGGTACGTCGACACAGATCGGCCGCCACGGTTGCGAGGTCACCACCGGTAGCGGCGTCACGAGCTGCGGAAGTACCCGACTCAACGCGGCGGAGCAGCGCGGCCCGATCTGCTCGGCGAGCGCAATGAGCCCCGCACACCCGGCCACCGCGGTCACGTGCGCGCGGCCAGCACCGCTGCCAGACCCAGCAGGAGCAACGCACCGGCGGCATCCGGCGCCGCCGCTCCGGCAGCACCGTGTGCCGCGACCGCCATCGTCGCTGACACTGCGGCAACTGCCGCGCCCCGAACCCGCGACAGGCTGCCCGGGGCGGGATTCTGCTGCACATCGTCCAGGTTACGCAGTGCCGAACTGTGACCTTTGGGCGCACAGACGTGCCATATTGTTAGCCCGATTGTGTGTTAGCTCGATCGCGCGTGTGATCACCGAAGAGGGAAGTGGGTGAGCCGTGGATCTCCAAGCGACCTGGGATTACGTGGTCAACTTTCGAAAACAGTTGGCGATTGACTCATACCTGCATGTCAGTGCGGCAATCCAGTGCGTCATTATCGCCACGATCATTGCGGTGCTCATCGGCATTGCCGTGTACCGCAGCCCAGCGGGCTCCGCCCTTGCCACAGCCTTGGCCAGCACCGTGCTGACCATCCCCTCCTTCGCGCTGCTCGGGTTCCTCATCCCCGTGCTGGGCCTCGGTGTGAAGCCCACGGTCACCGCGCTGGTGCTCTACGCGCTGCTGCCGATCATCCGCAACACCATCCTCGGGCTGTCCTCGGTCGATCCGGCCGTCACCGACGCTGCCCGCGGGATCGGCATGAGCCGGATGGCTGTGCTGAGCAAGGTCGAGTTGCGCCTGGCGTGGCCGTCCATTCTGGCGGGGATGCGGGTGAGCACCCAGCTGGTGATGGGCATCCTGGCCATCGCCGCCTATGCCAAGGGACCCGGTCTCGGCAACCTCATCTTCTCCGGACTCGCCCGGTTGGGCAGCCCCACCGCCGTCCCACAAGCGCTGAGCGCCACGGTGCTCATCGTCATCCTCGCGCTGATCCTCGATGGCATCTACGTGCTCATCGGCCGCCTGACCACCTCAAGGGGTATCCGTGTCTGACACCACCCACAGCTCCTCGGGAGTCTCCGGAGCCGAGATCGTGCTGGACGACGTCGTCAAGCGTTATCCCGGTTCGAAGTCCCCCGCAGTCGACCACGTGTCCATGACCATCCCCGCCGGCGAGGTGGTCGTCCTCGTCGGCCCTTCCGGGTGCGGCAAGACCACCACCATGCGGATGATCAACCGGCTGATCGAGCCGTCATCGGGCCGGATCACCATCGGCGGCAAGAACGCCTTGTCGCTCAATGGCGACCAGCTTCGCCGGGGCATCGGCTACTCCATCCAGGCGGCCGGGCTGTTTCCACACATGACCATCGCGCAGAACGTCGGGATGGTGCCGAGCCTGCTCGGCTGGGACCGCAAGCGCATCCGGACCCGCACCGAGGAAATGCTCGACCTGGTCGGACTGGATCCGGGCACCTACCTCTACCGCTACCCGCGTCAGCTATCCGGCGGCCAGCAGCAGCGCGTTGGTGTGGCCCGTGCCCTGGCTGCCGATCCGCCGGTGCTGTTGATGGACGAGCCCTTCGGCGCCGTCGACCCCATTACCCGAGGGCTGCTGCAGGACGAGTTGATGCGCCTGCAGGCCGAGCTGGGCAAGACCATTGTGTTCGTCACCCACGACTTCGGCGAGGCGGTCAAGCTCGGCGACCGGATCGCCGTGCTTGGTGACCGGTCGACGATCCTGCAGTACGACACGCCGGAGGCGGTCCTGGCGAACCCGGCCGATGAGACGGTGGCCGGCTTTATCGGGGCCGGTGCCTCACTCAAGCAGCTCACCCTGATGCGGGTGCGGGACGTTGAGCTGGAGCAGCGGCCCACCGCGCGCCTCGGTGACTCGGTGGACGAGCTGCGCCTGGCGGTCGGAACCCGGCGCGGATCCTGGGGCATCGTGCTGGACGAGCGCGGCCGACCGTATCGCTGGGTGGCTCCGCACCACCTGTCGTCGGCGACCAGCCTGGAGAATGTCGGCATCCCGATCGGCGAGAGCGTGTCCACTCAGTCCACCCTGCAGGACGCGCTGGAGGCCCTGCTCGCGGAGAGCAACGCGGCCACCGTCGTCACCGGACAGCGCGGGGAGTACGTCGGCATGATCACCATCGACACCCTGGTGAACACCATCCGGTCCCTGCGCGAGGAGCACGCGGCCGACCATGAGGGTGACGGTGGCCGCAGCGACGCCGTCGGCTCCCGCGGCGGCGCCCATGCCGCAGCCGATACGGGTGCGCAGTCATGACCACTGCCGCCGCGCCCGCCAAGACAGGCGATCGGGACGCGTCCTTCGTTGAGGCGGCGGAGGCCACCGGCGGCCAGGTGGACACGGTGGACAAGGAGCTGCAGCGCACCGAGCGCCTGCGGCTGCTGGTGCAGCCGATCGTCGCCATCCTGCTCGCTGTCGGGGTACTGATTTGGGCACTGGGTCTGCATGACCTCACCACCAAGCAGAAGGCCACGGTGAACGTCACCTCCATCGGGAAGCTGGCGGTGCAGCACCTGTTGATCACCTTCGTGGTGGCCGTGATTGTCATCCTCATCGGGGTGTCGGTGGGAATTCTGGTCACCCGCCCCGCCCTGACCTGGCTGGCTCCCGTGTTCATCGGCATCGCCAACATCGGTGCCTCCGCGCCCGCGGTCGGTCTGCTCGTGCTGTATTACCTGGCCGTGGGCAGCAGTTCCTCGGCCATCAGCTGGCTACCCAAAGGCCCGATCGCCTCCATCGGTTGGGTTTCCGGGGTGACCTGGGCCGGGGTGCTGCCCATCGCCTTCTATGCGCTGCTGCCCGTGCTGCGCAACACCATCCTGGGGTTCCAGGAGGTGGACGACACGCTCATCGATGCCGGCCGTGGGCAGGGGATGTCCGGGGGTGGCCTGCTACGCCGGATCGAGTTCCCGCTGGCGGTGCCCTACATCCTGGCGGGACTGCGCACCTCACTGGTGCTGGCCGTCGGTACCGCAACGCTGTGCTTCTTGGTCGGTTCGGGCGGGCTGGGCATCCTCATCGACACCGGGTACAAGCTGAACGACAACGTCGCCCTGGTACTCGGCGGCGTGCTCGCCGTCGCCTTGGCGCTGCTGGTCGACTGGCTGGGCGCGCTCGCCGAGCAGTTCCTGGGACCGAAGGGGTTGCGCTGACATGTTGACCGTCAAGCCACGGACACCGAAGACCATGCGCCGCGCACTTGCCCTGGTCGCGGCCGCTACCTGCACCACCCTGTTGGCTTCGTGCGGACTGGCGTCGGGCAGCGCGGTGCCGCTGGACGTACAGCCCGGCAGCATCCAGCCGGTCGAGGCGCTCAAGGGTGCGCAGCTGACCGTGGGCTCCAAGGACTTCACCGAACAGATCATCCTCGGCTACATCATCGAGTTCGCGATGGTGGCCGCAGGGGCAGACGTCCGTGACCTGACCAACATCTCCGGATCGAACAGCACGCACCAGGCCATGAAGAACGGCCAGGTGGACCTGGCGTACGAGTACACCGGCACGGATTGGATCAGCTACCTCGGGCACGAGAAACCCATTGCAGACGCGACCAAGCAGTTCGAAGCGGTGCGCGACGAGTCCCTGGCCAAGGAGAACATCGTCTGGGTCGATCCGGCACCAATGGACAACACCTACGCGCTCGCGATGAACCAGGCCATCGCCAAGGCGACGGGCGTCAAAACGCTCTCCGACTACGCGGCCCTGGTGAAGAAGGATCCGGCCCAGGCGAAGACCTGCGTGGAGACGGAGTTCAACAGCCGTGACGACGGTTTCCCCGGAATGGCCGCGACGTACGGTTTCGACCCGGCCAAGGTGCCGACCTCCGTGTTGCAGACCGGCATCATCTATTCGGCCACGGCGGCGGGAAATGAGTGCAAGTTCGGCGAGGTGTTTACCACCGACGGCCGGATTCTCGGATTGGACCTGGTGGTGCTCAAGGACGACAAGCAGTTCTTCCCGCACTATAACGCCACGCTGAACGTCCGCAAGGAGATCGCGGACAAGTACCCGCAGATCGCCGAGATTATGAAGCCGGTGTCCGACGCGCTGACCAGCCAGGAGATCACCCAGCTCAACGCGAAAGTAGACGTGGATGGCAGAGATCCGGCTCAGGTTGCCCGGCAGTGGATGATGGACAAAGGCTTCGTGAAGACCAGCGGCTAGCCGCTTAAACCGCAATCAGTAGCCGCAATGTCGCCTTCTGGGCGCCTGGACGACATTGCGGCTACGCAATGCGCGGGCTACCGCCAGGCAAAAGGTGGCTGCTCGAAGTGGTGGACCCGCACCGTGCGGCCGTGCAGGGCGATTTGGCAGAACTGATAGACGATGGCGGCCGTGGGTGCGTGCAGCCAGCGACCCAGTAGCGGAAGTGCGATCAACGGGGCGTCCGACTCGGGGATCGTGCGCATGGTGGGCGGCACGTCGAATTCGGCCAGCGGGATGACATGCACCCCGGCGACCTCTGCCTCCGACACGGTGAAGGCGCCGTCGGTTTCACCGCCCCAGAGCACCACGGGTGTCATCACGTAGCCCGAGCGCGTCACGAAGTCGTCCAGCACGCCCAGCACCGACGCTGGGGTGAGCACCACGCCGGTCTCCTCGTGCAGCTCCCGCAGCGCCGCCTGCTCGGCCGACTCGCCGGGATCGCACCGGCCACCCGGCAACGCCCATTGGCCCGCGTGTGCCCGCATGCCCGCGGCGCGCCGGGTGATGAGCAGCGAGGGCTCGCCCTGCACCAGCACGACACACAGCGCCACGGCCGCCGCCTTGAGCTCGGGCCGGGGCGCCGGCACCCGGGGGAACTCGGTCAGGTGTGCGGCCATGCGGGCGCGGACCTCGTGGGGCTGCACGACCGGGTCAGCGCACCCCTAGCCGGCTGAGCAGCTGGCTGTCGATGGCGTCGAGCTCGGCGGAGATGGCGCGATGGGCGGCCTTGCGCCTGGTGGTCGGCATGCGTTCTGCAGCGTGCACGGCGGTCGCCAGCTCGGTGAGCCGGGCCCGGGTGGCGTCCCGGAACTGCGTGCTCTCGGCCCGGACACCGTCGCCGGAACTGTTGTCCAGCAGCTCGTTGAGGGCCGGCTCGATGCCGGCGATGCGGGCGTTGAGCGCGGCGCCGTGGCCAGTGAAATCACCGAGCTGGTGCACATCGACGCCGATCCTCCGCGCACGGGCCGCATCGAGATGGCCGCGCGTGGCCGTGGCTGCCTTGTACGCGAGAGGGGCGAGAACCGGGGAGAGCACTCGGACGATCCCGAGGATGTTCTTCACCTTCTTCGGCGTCAGCGGCTTGCGCTCAGACTTCTTGTCCGCAGATTTCTTGTCCGCTGCAGCCTCGGGCCGGGCGCGTACCACCGGGGCGACGGTGACGGGCGCGGACCTGTTCTTCCTGCGGTTCTTGGCGGCCCTACGCGCGGCCCGCTCCTGGAACTTCTTCTCCGCCTTGGCCTGCGCCTTGAGGGTCTTGGTGTGCGCCCGGCGCAACGCACGTCGGCTCGTGCGCTTGGCGCGCTTCCTGAACAGCCCCATCAGTGGGTTCCTCCGGTGCGTAGGCAGCAGTACCGTCCGGTGCAGCCTAGGCGAGCACCTACTCTTCGTCATCGTGGACGAACCCCCGGCGGCCGTAGCACTCGACGCGGCCGAGCTCACCCGCTGTCGTCACCGGGTATACCTGGACCACACCGAGCCGCGGCCGACCGATCCCGATGACCCAGGCCTCCGTCAGCGCCGGGCCGATGCGGCCGCGCACCGGGAAGCGGTGGGCGCCGCACTGGCCGAGCAGGCCAGCAGCTGGGTGCACGTCGACGACGAGCTGCCGACGGCCGAGCGCGTCCAACTGACCATGCAGGCCGCGGACCAGCAGGCGGAGCGGATCTGGGGCGCCGTGCTGCCGACCGACCGCGTTGCCTCCCGCCGGGGGCGCGCCGAGTTGCTGGTGCGCCACGGCGGCGGCTACCTGCCGGTGCTGGTGGCGAACCACCGCACTACCGATCCGGGGAGTGGGGCGCGCACCACCGGCCCGCACCGGTGGGAGCCGGGAATCGACCCGCGGCGCAGCCTCCGCTCCTACCCGCGTGACCAGCTTCGCCTGGCCCACCTCACCCGCATGCTGCAGGCACTGGGGCTCGCCGCCGACCAACCGCTCGGTGGGGTGATCGGTTTGGACGCCGACTGCATCGTCGTGCACGACCTCGCCGCGCCGACGTGGCCGGCCGGCCGCAGCTCCCTGACCGAGTACGACGCCCGGTTCGCCGACCGGCTTGCGGTGGCCCGCGGTGTCACACCGACCTCGCCGTCGCGGATCGGCGCATGCCGTACGTGTTGGTGGTGGCCGCGCTGCGGCAGTGAGCTCCGGCGCGTCCGCGACGTGAGCCTGGTCGCGACGGGGACCGAGGTCGACGTCCTCCGCGTACTTGGCCTGTCCACAGTGGATGAGCTCGCGGCGTACTCCGATGCGGCACCGCAACGCTGGCCGGGCGCGAGCTTTGCCGACACCCAGGTGCTGGCGCGGGCCTGGCAACGCGACGCACCCCTGGTCCGGCGCGAGCCCCAGGTGCGCATCCAGCGCGCCGATGTCGAGGTGGACGTCGACATGGAGAGCTTCCTGGAGCGCGGCGCCTACCTGTGGGGTGCCCTGCTGACGGCGACGGACGTGCAGCCGATCTACCGCGCCTTCGTCACCTGGGACCCGCTGCCCAGCCCTGACGAGGCCCGCTCGTTCGCCGAGTTCTGGAGCTGGCTGATGGCGGTGCGTGCCGACGCGTCGGCACGGGGCAGGACCTTCGCCGCCTTCTGTTATTCCGAGGCGGCCGAGAATCGATGGATGCTGGCCTCGGCCCGGCGCTTTGCCGGCATGCCCGGCGTGCCCACCGAGGCGCAGGTGCTGGAGTTCATCGGCAGCGAGCAATGGGTGGACGTGTATGCCGCCGTGGGCGCGGCCTTCCTCTGCCCGCTCGGCAAGGGACTGAAGAAGGTGGCGCCGGTGGCTGGCTTCTCCTGGCGGGACGCCGAGGCGGGCGGAGAAGCCTCGATGGGGTGGTACCGGCACGCCGTCGGCCTGCAGGGTGGCGAGCCGGACCTGGGGCAACGTCAGCGGCTGCTGGACTACAACGCCGACGACGTCTGGGCCACCAAAGTTCTCCGCGAGTGGATGAGCGAGCGTGCCGAGCTGGAGGTGCCACTCGCCGCCGAGCTGTGACAGCCGGGTGACTGCGGCGTCAAGCTCCTCGACGAGACTGCTCAAGGTGCTGTTGCCATGCTCGTGCCGCCGGGTGCACGGCCCTGTCCCGGACACGGATCAACCCGATGGGTGGATGTTTCGGCGACGGTGTGAGGCGATGGACCGTGATCGCCGGGCCGTCGGCCAGGGCCGCTGATTCGGCGAGCAGGGCGACGCCGAGTCCAGCCGCCACAAGCTGGCGAATGCTGACGGGGTCGGGGGCTTCGAACTGGATGCGGGGCGCGAATCCTTGCGCGGCGGCGGCCACGGTGAGGATGGTGTGCAGGCCGCTGCCCACGGGAAGGCAGACGAACGGCTCGTCGCGGAACGCGGTGAGCGTCGTCCGGGTGTCGGCAGCGTGGTCGGGTGGGGTGATGAGGACGAGCCGCTCGGTCACCAACAGCCGCGCAACGTAGCGGTCGGCCAGGTCGTCGTGGACGGGGCCGAGCACGACATCGACGCCGCCTTCATCGATGTCGCCTGCGTCGAGGTCGCGAAGCAGCTCGGCGATGAGCCCGCTCCGCACGGAGAGGCCGAGCTCGGGATATCGGCGGTGAAACGTTGCGAGCGAGGCGGGCAGGTCGAGTGATCCGAGCACCGGCGTCACTCCGATGCGCAGCTGCCCGCGCAACACGGCCGCGAGATCGTCGAGGTCCGCGCGTGCGCCGTCGAGTTCGGCGAGCACCGCGCGGGCACGGATGAGGAACAGTTCACCGGCGTGGGTGAGCGCAACGCGGCGGGTGGTGCGCTCCAGCAGGACGGTACCCAGTTCGCGCTCGAGGCGACGTACCTGTGCCGACACCGCAGGCTGAGCGATGCGCAGCTGCTCGGCCGCCCGGCTGAACCCACCATACCGGGCGACGGCCTCGAAATAGCGCAACTGGCGCAGCTCCATGCATTCAGAATGAATCGTGCTAGGTGTCGACGCAATCTGGTCTTGGACTTATGAGTTCCTTCGCCGCACGCTGAAGTCATGCAGCAACGACAGCTCGGCCTCACAACATCCACCGCGGACTGGTGACGTCCTCGATCGGCCTCGGATGCATGGGCCTGTCCCAGGGTTACGGTCCGACCGACGACGAGGAATCGATCCGGGTCATTCACCAGGCTTTGGATCTCGGCGTCACGATGCTGGACACCGCCATGAGCTACGGCCAAGGCCACAACGAGCAGCTCATCGCCCGCGCCCTGGCCGGACGACGCGACAAAGCCACGCTGGCCACCAAGTTCGGCATCGTCCGCGACGAGCACGGCGTCCACGTCGACGGACGACCCGACCGAGTACGCGGCTACTGCGAGGCGTCGCTGTCGCGGCTCGGCACCGACGTGCTCGATCTGTACTACCTGCACCGGGTCGACCCGAACGTGCCGATAGCGGACACGGTCGGCGCGATGGCCGAACTCGTCACCGCGGGCAAGGTGCGTCACCTGGGCCTGTCCGAGGTCACCGTCGACCAGCTGGAACAGGCCGCCGCCGTGCACCCCATCGCCGCCCTCCAGCTCGAATGGTCCCTGCTGTGGCGCGACCCCGAGACCGACATCGTGCCCGCCGCCCGCCGCCTCGGTATCGGGCTCGTGCCCTACAGCCCGCTCGGCCGCGGACTGCTCACCGCCACCCTCGCCGAACCGGACATCGACGGCAGCGACTTCCGCCGCACCGACGCCCGCTTCCACGGCGAGCACCTCCACGGCAACCTCCGGCAGGTCGCCGCCCTCCGGGACATTGCCGACGGTTTCGGCATCACCGCGGGCCAGCTCGCCCTCGCCTGGCTGCTCGCCCAGGGACCCGACGTCGTCCCGATCCCCGGCACCCGTCGACCCGACCGGCTCATCGAGAACGCCGCCGCGACGGACGTCCGGCTCAGCCCAGCTGACCTGCAACGGCTCGACGAGGCGCTGCCGTCCGCGGGCTGGTACGGGGACCGACACTCCTTCGCCGTACCCGTCACCAGCAGGACCCGGCCATGACCCAGCCCAGCCCGATGGGCGAGCCCGGACATCTCACTCTCGGGTGAAGACGCCCGGACGCTTGGCGACGAAGGAGTCGAGCGCCTCGGTGTGGTCCCTGCTGGCCGCGAGCTCGACGAAGGCCTCGCCCTGCAGGCTCAGGTACTGCTGTGCGGTCATCGTGGGGGCCTGCCCGAGCGCCTGCTTCATCCTCTCC
>JAABUM010001625.1_pt1 | contig 32759 bp, 28 predicted proteins | sample 5559161 | NCBI WGS metagenome assembly JAABUM01 (sample SAMN10711868, study PRJNA513369) | rock metagenome | isolation source: Antarctica rocks | place: Antarctica: Victoria Land, Siegfried Peak nord
GCAAGCGCTCCACCGCCAAGCTGGTTCAGCGCCTGAGCAACCTGGGCTACGATGTCATGCTCGTCCCAAAAGCGGCATAGCCCTGCCTCGGCTGTCCGTCCGATCTATTTCCGTAGCAGCAGCAGCAGCTATACGCCGGACCTGATCGTGCTGCTGCGCGAGCTGTATCGCGCCGGCTTCGAGGGCAGGAAGCTCACCCCCGGCTACGCGGCCAATGCCAAGCTGCTGGACGCGTTGCCGGTCGAGGTGACGGAGGGGCTGATGAGCTACGCGCCCTCCCCCAACATCGACAACCCGGCGTATGCGCGGGTGAAGCAGATCCTGGGCGCCGATCCGGACCCGTATTCGTGCCAGGTTTATGACCATGCGTCGCTGGTGGCGCTGTCGATCGCCAAGGCAGGCGCCGCATCCGGCCAGGCGATCCACGACGCGGTCCGCCAAGTCAGCCAAGGCACCGGACAGACCGTCACCGACGCCGTCGCGGGCATAAAGCTGCTGGCGGCGGGCAAGGACGTAAACTACGACGGGGCGTCCGGGCCGTGCGACTTCTTGCGGTCGGGCGATATCGCGGGCTGCAAGTTCCGCTTCGACATCGCCGAGAAGGGCAAGAACAGGCTGCTGTCGCTGTCGTGACCGCCGAACGATGAGCGCAGACCTGGCGCAGCTGCTGGTGAACGGGCTGATGGCCGGCGCGGTGCTGGCGGTGCCGGCCATCGGCTTCACGGCAATTTACGCGGTGCTGCGCTTCCCGAACTTCGCGGTCGGCGGCATGGCGACGGTGGGTGCGTATGCCGGGCTGTTCGCCAATACCGCGCTGCGCCTGCCGCCGACGCTGGCCTTGGGGGCAGCATTCCTGGCGGCGGGGATCGCCGGCGTGATCGCGGATGAGGTCGCGCTGCGCCCGTTGCGGCCCGCCGGCGCGCTGGCCGCGGCGATCGGCTCCGTCGCGCTGAACATCGTCATCGAGAACGCCGTGCGCTTCTGCTTCGGCAATGACCTGCGCGGCTACGACCTGCCGGTGTTCCGCGACTGGCGGCTGGGACCGCCGGGCTTCGTGCTGTCGGTCGGGCCGCAGCAGGCGGCGAACGCCCTGTGCGCCCTGGTGGCGATGGCGGCCCTGTTCGCCTTCCTGGGCTTCACCCGCATTGGCAAGACCATGCGCGCCGTCGCCGACAACCCGGCGTTGGCCGCGCTGAAGGGCATCGACGCCCGCGCCGTCGAGCGGCTGGCGACGTTCCTCGGCATGGGCCTGGCCGGTTTCGGCGGCATGCTGATCGGGCTCGACACCTCCATCAACCCGCTGACCGGGTTCAGCGTCATGCTGTCGGTGTTCGCCGCCGCCGTCGTGGGCGGGCTGGGCAGCATACCCGGCGCGGTCGCGGGCGCCTTCGTGATCGGCGTCGGCGAGGAGATGTCGGTCGCAGTGCTGCCGCCCGCCTACCGCACCGCCATCGGCTTCGCGGCCATCCTGCTGGTGCTGACGTTCCGGCCGCGCGGGCTGCTGGGCGAGCGGGCGTACTAGGGATGGAAAACTACCTGCTCGCGCTGGCGGCGTTCGCCGGGCTGTATGCGCTGATGGCGCTTGGGCTGAACGTGATCTGGGGCCTGGCGGGGATAGTGAACCTCGGGCTGGCCGGGTTCTACTTGGTGGGCGCCTACGCATCCGCGCTGCTGACGGTGCGGCTGCAGTGGCCGCTGCCGGCGGCTTGGCTGGCGGCGACGCTAACGGGTGCTGCCCTCGACGCCGCAGTTGCAGGGATCACCGCGCGGCTGCGGGGCGACTACCTGGCGATCGTCACGCTGGGCTTTGCCGAGGTCATCCGCCTGGTTGCCGCCAACGAGATATGGCTGACCAACGGCACCGACGGCATCAGCGCCATCCCGGGTCCCGGCCGCGGCGTGCTGACGCCGACGGGATACAACGCCCTGTTCGCCGCGATCATTTGGCTCCTGGTCGGGCTCGCCTGCGTCGTGCTGGTCCGGCTGTCCGGCTCGCCCTGGGGCCGCGTGCTGCGCGCCATACGCGAGGACGAAACGGTCGCCGCCGTCGCCGGCAAGCGCACGCTGGGCTTCAAGGTGCAGGCCTTCGCGGTCGGCTCCGGCGTGCTCGGCGTGGCGGGGGCGCTGTATGCCCATTTCAACGCCTACGTCGCGCCCGACGCTTTCCAGCCGCTGGTGACGATCTATGTCGTGCTGGCGCTGACCGCCGGCGGCACTGGCAACATGGCCGGGGCGCTGGTGGGGGCAATTCTGGTCGTGGCGCTGATGGAGGGGACCCGGTTCCTCGCCGCCGCGCTGCCGTTACTCAGCCCGGTGCAGGTCGCGTCCGTGCGGGAGGGCGCCATCGGGGTCGCGCTGATCCTGGTGCTGCACTTGCGCCCGCAGGGCTTGCTGCCTGAACGACTGCGTATCCACGCCGCGGAGGAACCATGACCGATGCCGACCGCCTGATCGCCGCCCACGCCGAGCCAGACCAGCCCGGCGCCACCTTCCGCGCGCTCGACGCGGCGTTGGCGTCTTCGCCGGGGCACCGCCTGTTCACCATCCTGGTGCATCATCCAGGCCTGCGCGAGTCCGAGCGGTTCTACAGCAACATGCCCGTTGAGTACCCGGTCGGCGGACGCAAGCCGGTCACCGATCGACCCTGGATGCAGCAGGTCATTGAGCGCGGCGAGCCCTACATCGGCCGCACCCGCGACGACATACGCGACGTGTTCTATGATTACGAGCTGATCTGGTCACTGGGGTGCGAGAGCGTGCTGAACTGCCCGGTGCGGTGGCGCGGCCGGACGGTCGGTACGCTGAACCTGCTGCACCGGGCCGGATACTATGACGAGGGCCACATCGCGCCGGTGCGGCTGCTGGCACATCTGGCGCTGCCCGCGCTGCTGATGATCTCGCGCACCTGAGCAGGAGCAACGATAGCACCCCTTGGCCCCGTCCGCGGCTCGGTCAATACAGTGCGCCAGGCGCCAGCACGTTCTCCATCTCATCGAACCGGCCAGCCCGCCACCGCATGTATACTCCGTCCACGTGAGAACCCGAAAACTTCGCATCCCCGGAACGCCGCTCATATAAGGATCGACTCGCCAGCCGATTTTCGGGTTCTCACGTGGACAGAGTATAGTTGCGGGCGAAGATGTCGATAATCCTGTCATTCTCACCCTCGACCGTGCTGGCGGAATGCGGGCTGATCAGCACGTTCTCCATGTCCCAAAGCGGGCTGTCCACCGGCAGCGGCTCCGTCGCGGTCACGTCCAACGCGGCAAAACCGATCGCGCCGGACCGAAGTGCTACGATCAGTGCAGCCCCGTCGATCACCGGACCGCGCCCGATGTTCACCCGCTGCCACAGCCGGGCCGACGCCGGTGCTGGTCGCCTGTATCCAGCGCAGGCGGGCGGCATAGGTTACGTCCTCCCGTGCCGGCAGGTCCCATAGGATGTCGGCCCGTGCCGGACCGTCCCGCCACGCGGCCAGCATCGCGCCGGTGCGGGTGAACGGCGCGCCCTTATGGTCATTGGCATAGCACACCGGCGGCAGCAGCTCCGGCCGGTGCACCACCTCCAACGCCGGGTCGAGCGCCCGCAGCCGGTCGACGTTGGCGGCCTCGAGCGGCGAGCAGATGAACAGGGTCGGCATCAGGTCTCCACGAGATGGCATGCCGCGAGATGACCGGCGGTGAAATACCCAGCACTGGGGCCTGAGCGCACGCGCATCGCTGGGCGCTCGACCCGGCAGCGGTCGAAGGCGCGCGGGCAGCGCGGATGGAACGGGCAGCCCGGCGGAATCTGCAGCGGGCTCGGCAGCTCGCCGCGCAATGCGCTTTCGCCGCCGCGCCGCCGCGTGTCCAGCGTCGGCGCGGCGCGCAGCAGGGCCTGGGTATAGGGATGCAGCGGTGCTTCGAACACGCGCTCCGCCGGGCCAAGCTCGACGACGCGGCCGAGATACATGACCGCAACCTGGTGGGCCAGGTGCCGAACCACCCGCAGATCATGGGAAACGAACAGAATGGCGAGGCCGAGCCGCTCCTGCATGTCCAGCAATAGGTTCAGCACCTGGGCCTGCACGGAAACGTCCAGCGCCGACACGATCTCATCGGCGATCAGCAGCTCCGGCTCCACTGCCAGCGCCCGGGCGATCGCGATGCGCTGGCGCTGCCCGCCGGAGAACTCATGCGGCTGGCGGTCCATCGCCCCCGCCGGCAGCCGCACGAGATGCAGCAGCTCCTTGACCCGCGCGCCGACCTGGCCCGCCGGCACCATGCGGTGCACCCGCAGCGCCTCGCCGATCGTCTCGCCGACCGTCATGCGCGGGTTGAGCGAGCCGTACGGGTCTTGGAACACCATCTGGACCCGGCGGTTGTAGCGGCGCAGCGCCTCGCCCCGCAGCGCGCGCACGTCCTGCCCGTCATAGTCGATCTGCCCGCCATCCAGCGTCAGCAGCCTTACCAGGGCGCGGGCAAGGGTGGACTTGCCGCAGCCGGACTCGCCCACCACCGCCAGCGTCTCGCCCCGGTTCACTGCCAGGGTCACGCCGGCCAGCGCCTGCACGGTGCGCCTGCCGCCGCCGCGCAGCGTGTCCAGCAGGCCGCGCCGCGTCGCGAAACCCAGGGTCAGGTCGTCGGCCCGCAGCAGGACGCTCATGCCGCCGCTTCGGCCCGGGCCGCCGCACGGACAGCGCCGGCGCGGATGCAGGCGCTGGCGTGGCCTGGCGCGATCCTCAGCAGCGGCGGGACGGCCGCCTCGCAGTCCGGCCGCACGAAACCGCAGCGCGGCGCGAAGCGGCAGCCCGGCGGCAGCCCGGCCGGGTCGGCCAGGTCGGCCAGGTCGGCCAGGTCGGGTGGACTGCCGGGAATGCCGGCCAGCCGCTGGCGGGCCTGCCGCACGCCAGGCAGCGATCCCAGCAGACCCAGCGTGTAGGCATGGGCGGGACCGCGCAGGATCGCATCCACCTCCCCGGTTTCCAGCACCTGCCCGGCATACATCACCGCCACGCGGTCGCAGGTGCCGGCGACGACGCCGAGGTCGTGGGTGACGATCGCGACCGCCATGCCCAGCTCCGCCTTGAGCCGCAGCAGCAGCTTGAGGATCTGGTCCTGGATGGTCACGTCCAACGCCGTAGTCGGCTCGTCCGCCAGCAGCAGCTTCGGGCCTGCAGCCAGCGCGATCGCGATCATCGCGCGCTGCCGCATCCCGCCGGAGAACTCGTGCGGGTAGCTGCCCAGCCGGCCCGCGGCGCCGGGGATGCCGACCAGGTCCAGCAGCTCGGCGGCCCGGCGCCTGGCCGCCCGCCCGCGCAGCCCGAGGTGCTCATTGAGGCTCTCGGTGATCTGCAGCCCGACGGTCAGCACTGGGTTCAGCGCGAACATCGGCTCCTGGAACACCATCGCGATCTCACGTCCCCGGATCGCGCGGATTGCCGGTTCTGGCAGCGCCGCGAGGTCCTGCCCCCGCCACAGCACCTGGCCCGACAGGGTGGCGGCCGGGGGCAGCAGGCGCAGGATGGCGCGCAAGGTCAGGCTCTTGCCCGAGCCGGATTCGCCGACGATGCCCACCACCTCGCCGGCGCCGATGTCGAGGTCGACGCCGTCCACCGGGCGCCCTCCCCCAATGCCGACGCCGACGCCGCGCAAGGAGAGCAGCAAGCTCAGGCCCGCCGCCCCAGCCAGCCGGCCAGCCCGTCGCCCAGCAGGCTGAACCCGGTGCCGGCGATCACGATGGCGACGCCGGGGAAGATCGACATCCACCACGCCGTCGTCATGAAGTTCTTGCCGTCGGCGATCAGCAGGCCCCACTCCGACGCCGGCGGCTGCGCGCCGAGGCCGAGGTAGCCGAGCGAGGAGCCCAGCAGGATCGCCAGCGCCATGTCCGTCATCCAATACACCACGAGCGGCGAGATGGCGTTGGGCAGCAAATGGCGGAACATGATGCGGAGCGTGCCATAGCCCATCACCCGGCCGGCGGCGGCGTAGTCCAGCCTGGCCTGGGAGCGCACCTCCGCCCGCATCAGCCGCGCATAGACGATCCAGTTCACCGCGGAGATCGCGACATACATGTTGCGCAGCCCCGGTCCCAGCACCGCCACGATGGCGATCACCAGCACCAAAAACGGGATGGTCACGAACACGTCGACCACGCGCCGGAAAATTGCGTCCGCCCAGCCGCCGACATAGCCGACGACGCAGCCTACTAGCGTGCCGGACACCGCGGCGAACACGGTCGAGAACACCGCGATCTGCAGGTCGATCCGCGCCGCCCAGATGGTGCGGGACAGCACGTCGCGGCCGAAGTTGTCGGTGCCGAACGGATGCGCGAGGCTGGGCGGCTTTAGCAGCGCGCGGAAGTCGAACGCGGTGGGCAAATAGGGCGCGATCCGCTCGGGCACGACGGCGCAGGCCAGGAAGCCCAGCAGGATCAGCACGCCGACCGAGGTGGCGATGCGCGGGCGGCGCCAAACCCGGCCCGGCCGCAGCGTGATGGCCGTGCCGCTCATGCGCCGGCCCCGCTCATGTACCAGACCTGGGGTCGAGCATAGCCTGCGCCGCGTCGAGCAGCAGGAACACCACCGAGACCAGGATCGCCAGCACCATCGTCAGGCCCTGCATCACCGCGTAGTCGCGGGCGAAGATGCTGTCGACCGTCAGCCGCCCGACGCCTGGGATCGCGAACACCGTTTCGGTAATGACAGCGCCGCCGACCAGCGTCCCGATGTTCAGTCCCAGCAAGGTGACGGTGGAGATCCAGGCATTGCGCAGCACGTGGCGGCCGAGGACCACCCGCCGCCGCAGTCCCTTGGCTGTAGCGAAACCGACATAGTCGGCCCGCAGCGCCTCGATCAGCGCACCGCGCAGGTTGCGCAGCAGCACCGCCGAAAGCGACAGGGCGAGCGTCAGCGCCGGCAGGAACAGGTAATACAGATTCTGCACGAAGCCATTGCCGATGCCGCCGACCGGAAACCAATGCAGCCCGGCGGCCAGGGTGATCAGCAGCACGAGGCCGATGTAGAACACCGGCATCGACAGGCTGATCTGCGACACGACCTGGATCAGCGCGTCGGCCCAGCTTCCCTGCCGCAATGCCGCGACGAAGGCGAGCGGAATTGCGATCAGCAGCGCCAGCACGGCCGCCATCCCGGTCAGCATCAGGGTGATCGGCAGCCCGTCGCGGATCAGCTGCGACACCGGCACCCGCAGGGTCAGCGACTCGCCGAGGTCGAGGCGGACCGTGCGCACCAGGAACTCCCAAAATTGGGCCGCGATTGAGCGGTCGAGGCCGAGCTCATGGTGCAGATGCGCGATCTGCGCCTCCGATGCCCGGTCACCCAGCAGCGTGACCGCCGGGTCGCCTGGCAGCAGCCGCATCAGCCCGAACACCAGCAGCGCCACCAGCACCACGGTCACGGCCACCTGGATCGCGCGGCGGCCCAGGATCGCGAGCACCTGCACGGCCGGGCGCGCCTATTTGTCGACCGAGGTCTCGACGAACATGTTGTTGCCCAGCGGGATCTGCACGAAGCCGTGCACGGCCTTGCGTAGGGCGACGGGATACGGGACCTCCATCGCGAATACGATTGGCGCCTGGTCGGCGAAGCGCTCCTGGATTTCCTTATATTGCGCGGCGCGCTTGGCGGAATTCAGCTCCTCCTGGCTTTGATCGAACAGCTCGTCCACCCGCTTATCCTGCCAGCCGGAGTGGCCGGACTGCCGGGTTGGGTAGTAGGCCAGGATGGAGGTGATTTCGTTCGGGTCGTTGATGTCGTTGGTCCACAGCGACGGCCGCATCTGGAAGTCACCGGCGTTGTAGCGGGCGAGCCGGCTGGCCGCGTCGAGCTGCTCGATCTTGAGCCGCACGCCCACCTGCTCCCACAATTGCTGCAATACCGTCAGCTTGGCCGCGTCGTCGGCGCTGCCAGCAAGCGCCAAAGCCGTGATCTCGAAGCCGGAGCCGTAGCCCGCCTGCGCCAGCAGCGCCTGAGCCTTCACGGGGTCATACGGATAAAGCTGCGCCGGCCCGGTGGCGAGCGGCGTCGACATCGGCATCAGGCTGCGCTGCAGCGTGCCGGTGCCGTAGCTGACGGCCTGGATCAGCGCGTCCTTGTCGGTGGCATAGTTCAGCGCCTGCCGCACGCGCAGGTCGGCCATCGGGTTCTTCGACCCGTCCTTGAACGTCGGCCGGACGTTGAGCGAGAAATAGTTCACCTGGGCGGCGGGAAACAGCACCATGTCGAGCTTGGGATCCGCCCTCAGCTCCCCCACGCGCGAATACGGCACGAACTCGGCAATATCCAGCTCGCCCGCGCGCAGCTTCAGGGTGCGGGTCGCGTCGTCCGGGATGATCATCAGCCGCACGCTGTCGAGGTAGGGCAGCGGCTTGCCATCCTCCGCCTTGCGCCAATAGTGCGGGTTGCGCGCCAGCACCATCTCGCTGTTGCGCTTCCAGCTTTGCAGGGTGAACGGCCCGGAGCCGACGGGATGATCGGCGAAGGCCTTGGTCTTCTCCTCGACCGTGGCGCCCGGCGCCGCCATCAGCAGCTTCTCCGGCATGATGCCGGCGTTGAAGGTCGACAGTCCCTGCAGGATCACCGGGTCGGGATGGGCCATGTGCAGCACCACGGTGTCGGCGCCCCCAGGCTCTTTCGCAATGTCGACCGAGGCGATCGAGGCCAGCAGGAAGGCGAACTCGCCGCCTTCGGGCTTCGCGCGGGCGCGGTCCAGCGACCACTTCACGTCGCCCACCCCAAGCGGCGAGCCGTCGGCGAATTTCAGGTCGGGGCGGAGCGTCAGGCTGATGGTCTTGCCGTCCTCCGACACCTTCCAGACGCTTGCCAGACCCGGCTGCACGCCGGTGCCGTCCGGCGTCGGCTGCAGCAGCGTGTCGTAGATGTTCAGCGAAATCCAGATATCGGCATTCTGCGCGGTCCGGGTGGGATCGAGGTACTGGCTCTCGATCTGGCGGCCGAAGACCAGGGTGCCGCCGCGGGTTGCGGCATTTGCCGAAAGGGCGGGCAGGATGGCGGCGGCAAGCAGCAGGGCGGCGATCCAGGACGTGCGTTGCATGGTGGCTCCGGCGATTGCAGATCGTGTAGTCCCGTGGCGCCTTACAAAAAGCGTGCAAACTAGGTCGCAGCGCTTGCTGTCGGGGTTTCGATGGTGCCAGTCTTGCGCCGCAACAATGCGGAGACGCTTTATGCCGAGACGCCCGGACGACACCCTGCTGCTCACGCCCGGTCCGGTCAGCGTCTCGTATGCCACCAAAGCGGTGATGCTGGTGGACCGGCCGTCTGGCGACGCGGCGTTCCAAGCCGAGCTGGCCTATGCCCGCGAGTATCTTGTCCGGATCGCCAACGGTGGCGACGATTATACCGCGATCCCGCTTCCCGGCAGCGCGACCTATGCCAACGAGGCGGCGATGGCGCTGCTGGTGCCGCCGGAAGGCAAGCTGCTGGTGCACAGCAACGGCGTGTATGGCGACCGGCTGATCGAGATCTGCGAGGCGCTTGGCATTGCGGTGGCGGCGCTGCGGACGGAGCCGTTCACGCCGCCCACCGGTGACCTTTTCGCGGCTGCCCTGCAGGCGGACCCGGCCATCACGCACGTCATGCTGGTGCATTGCGAAACCAGCACAGGGGTGCTCAACCCGCTGGATGAGGTTGCCGCGCTGTGCCGTGCTCAGGGCAAGGGCCTGCTGGTGGACGCCGTCGCCTCGTTCGGCGCCATCGCGATCGATCTTGCAGCCCTTGGGGCGGACGCAGTGACGCTGTCCTCCAACAAATGCATGCAGGGCGTGCCGGGCGTAGGCTGGGCGGTGCTCCGCCGTGCGGCGTTGGAGGCGGCGCCTCCTGGACGCCGCTCGCTCTGCCTCGACCTGCGGGAGCAGGGCAGCCACATGGAGGCGACGGGCGCATTCCGCTTCACGCCGCCGACCCAGGTCGTCGCCGCCTTCGCCCAGGCCTGCCGGGAGCATGAGGCCGAGGGCGGCAGCGCCGCACGGCTCGCGCGCTATGCCCGCAACTGGCGGCGGCTGGTGGACGGCATGCGGCAGATGGGCTTCAGGACCGTGGTGCCCGACGCAGCCGCGTCCCCCATCGTCGCCACCTTTCATAATCCTGGCCACCCGGCTTTCTCGTTCGATGCACTGTATGAGGGCATGAAGCGCCGCGGCTTCGTAATCTTCCCGGGCCGGCTCGCGCTGGCCGACACGTTCCGCATCGGCTGCATGGGCGACGTCGACGAGCAGGATATCGCCGAGGCAATGGTCGCGGTCGCGGAAACGATGCGGGAAATGGGCGTGGCCAGCATCGGCCGCGAGGCCGTTTCAACAATCGGCCGGGAAGCTGCGACAGCGGCCTAGTGGCTAGGTTCGAACATCCGCCGGGCCATCGCCGTTCAGGAGGCTGAGTGTCCAAAGCAGCAAGAGTGCGGATCGGCGTCGACATCGGCGGCACCTTCACCGATCTCCAGGTGCTGAATGAGGGCACCGGGGCGCTGAACAGCCTGAAGACGCTGACGACGCCGGACGATCCCTCGATCGGGCTGATGGACGGCATCGACGAGGCGGCCCAGCGGTTCGGCTTCGACATCGCCGATATCCGCCTGCTGCTGCATGGCACCACCATCGCGACCAACGCGGTGCTCGAGCGTAAGCTCGCCCGCGGCGTCCTGATCGCCACCGAGGGTTTTCGCGACGTGCTTGAGATCGGCCGCCATGCGCGACGCGACGTTTATGGCCTGAAACCCATCCGTCAGGAGGCGCTCATCCCGCGCGACCGCCGGCTCGGCGTCGCGGAACGCATCCGGGCGGATGGCAGCGTCGAGCGGGCGCTGGAGGCTCAATCGATGGATGCCGTGCTGGCGTCGATCCGCACCCACGAGGCCGAAACGGTCGCCATCTCGCTGCTGAACGCTAACGTGAACCCGGCGCACGAGCGGCACCTGCGCGACCGTGTGCAGGCGGCCCTCCCCGGCCTGCCCGTCTCGATCTCGTCCGACGTCAGCCCCGAAATCCGTGAATACGAGCGCACCTCCACGACGGTGCTCAACGCGCTGCTGATCCCCGTCGTGCGGTCCTATCTCACCCGGCTGGCGGAGCGCATGCAGGCGCGAGGCATGGCGGCCCGGCTGCTGCTGGTGCAGTCGAACGGCGGCGTTTGCTCCGCCGAGATCGCCAGCGAGCAGCCGGTGCGCCTGCTGCTCTCCGGCCCCAGCGGCGGCGCCTTGGCGGCACGGCGCGCGTCCGAGCGGCTGGGGCTGCCGGACCTGGTCGGCATCGACATGGGCGGCACCAGCTTCGACGTCAGCGTCGTGCGCGACGCCAGGGTGACCTTGATGACCCAGGGCGAAATCGACGGGCTGCCCGTGCGCCTGCCGATGGTCGAAATCCGCACCGTCGGCGCCGGCGGCGGCTCCATCGCCTCGGTCCTGCCCGGTGGCCGCCTGGTTGTCGGCCCGCGCAGCGCCGGTGCGCGGCCGGGGCCGGTCTGCTATGGGCACGGCGGCACGCAGCCCACGGTGACGGATGCGAACCTGCTGCTTGGCCGGCTCGACGCTGGGTTCTTCATGGGCGGCGCCATGGCGCTCGACCTGCCAGGCGCCGGATTGGCCGTCCAGCGGCATGTCGCGGAAGCGCTGGGCCTGGAAGCGGACGCGGCGGCAGAGGGCATCCTGACGCTCACCAACGCCAGCCTGGCCTCGGCCATCCGGCTGAGCCTGTTCGAAAAGGGGCTGGACCCGCGGCGGTTCAGCCTGCTGTCGTTCGGCGGCGCCGGCGGGCTGCATGCGATCCCGGTGGCGGAGGAGCTCGGCATCACACAGGTGGTGTTCCCCGCCGAGGCGAGCACCTTTTCCGCCAGCGGCATCCTGCATTCCGACATCGTGCACGACCTGGCGAGCAGCCGTATTCTGCGCGCGGTGCCGGAAAGCCTGGCGGACATCCGCTGTGCTTGCCTGGACCTGCGGCGGCAGGGTGAAGGCCTGCTCGAACAGGACGGGCTGCCGCCTGATCGCCGCGAGCTCAGCCTGTCCGTCGATATGCGCTACCACGGCCAGGCTTTTGAACTCGTGGTGCCATGGGGCGACGTCGAGCCGGACCCAGGCACGCTGGAACAATTGATCGCCGACTTCCACACGCTGCACGAGCAGCGGTTCTCCTATGCCAATCCCGGAGATCCCGTCGAAATCGTGACCCTGCGCATGACGGCGACGGGGCGGCTGCCGGAGGCGCGCGCGGTGCGTGCAGCGCCGGTCGTCGAGGCAGCGGCCGTACGGCACCGGCGGGTATTCATGGGCGGCGCCTGGCACGACGTCGCGGTCCATCGGCGCGAGGACGTGCGCCACCCAATCCCCGGCCCGGCGCTGATCGAGGAGGCCTACACCACGGTGTTCGTGGCCTCCGGCTGGACCTGCGGCCCCGGCCAGGACGGCGACCTGCTGGCGCAACGCTTGCGTCCTTTATTGGAAACGGGGGCGGAACCGAAGGGCACTGCCACGCTGGGACCGATCGAGCTTGAGATCATGCGCAACGCCCTGACCGCCGCAGCGGCCGAGATGGACGTGACGATCTGGCGCACCAGCCGGTCCACCATCGTCCGCGAGCTGCTGGACTATTCGACGGCGGTGTTCGACCGCGACGGCTACAACGTGGCGCAGTCGGCGCGCATCCCGCAGCACCTGAACTCGATGGGCGCCGGGCTGCTGGCGATCGTCCGCGATTTCCTGCCGCTGGGGGATTGGGAGGACGGCGACGTCGTCATCACCAACGACCCCTACTGCGGCGGCCAACACATCCCCGACATCCTGGCGTTCAGGCCGGTGTTCGTGGACGACGCGCGGATCGCCATCGTCGGCACCTTGTGCCACCACCTCGACATGGGCGGGATCTCCGCCGGCAGCTATGGCGCAACGGCGACCGAGGTGTTCCAGGAGGGGCTGCGCATCCCGCCATTGAAGCTGCTGCGGCGCGGCACGCTGAACGCCGAGGTGCTGGCGATGATGCGGCAGAACGTGCGCCGGCCGGACATGCTGTGGGGCGACCTGCAGGCGCAGCTCGCCTCGCTCGCGGTGGGCGTCGGCAACATGACCAAGCTCGCGGCCCGCTTTGGCGCCGGGGCGATCGTGGCCGCCTGCGCCCGCATCCTCGACAGCTCCGAGGCGGCGATGCGGGCGATGATCGGCCGTATGCCGGACGGGCGCTACGAGTTCGAGGACTGGATCGACGACGACGGCCTGACCGACGCGCCGATCCGCATCCACGCCGCCATCGACATCAACGGAAAGGAGATGGTGGTCGACCTTTCCGGCTCCGGCCCGCAGGCGCTGGGACCGATCAACGCGACGCTGGCGTCATCGAGTTCGGCCGTCTCCTACGCCGTCATGGCCTGCGCCGACCAGCCGATCCCGGCCAATGCCGGGTGCTATCGCCCGGTCACGGTCGTGGCGCGGGAGGGTTCGATCGTGCACACCCAGGCGCCGGCGCCGGTCGCCAACCGGGTCGCGGTGACGCACCGGCTGGCCACCACGCTGCTGGGCGCACTGCATCAGGCAGTGCCGGAGCGCATTCCCGCCGCCTATTACGGCACCAGCTACGTCTGCACCTTCCAGACCATCGGCGAGACCGGGGACCGCAGCGTGCTAGTCGAGATCGAGGTCGGCGGCGGCGGCGGGCATCCCGAGCAGGACGGGCTCAACGGCTATTCCAGCGGCATGCACAACAACGCCAACATCCCGATCGAGATGATCGAGAGCGAGCTGCCGCTGACGGTCACCGCCTATGGCATCCTGCCCGGCACCGCCGGCGCCGGGCGGCACCGCGGCGGCATGGGCCTGGTGCGCGAATGGCGGGTGGACTGCCCGGAGGCGGTGTTCACCGCCAATCTTGAACGCTTCAAGTTCCGGCCCTATGGGCTGGCGGGCGGGCTGCCGGGTGCGCCGGGCAAGCTGTGGCTGTTGCGCGACGGCGAGCGGCGGGCGCTGCCGTCCAAGATCGGCAACTTCCGCCTGCGCCGCGGCGACGTCGTGCGCCTGGAAACCTCCGGCGGCGGCGGCTTCGGCGACCCGGCCCAGCGTCCGGCCGCCGAGGTCGCCGCCGATGTCCGATGCGGCTACGTCGATGCACACTGACATCAGGAATTTTGCCATGCGGTTCATCGCCTTGTCGTTCGCCGCCCTCCTCGCCTTCGCCGCCCCGGCCCAGGCCCAGGCTCAGGCTCAGGCTCAGGCGCAGGACGTCGTGAAGCTCGGCGCTTTCGTCACGCTGTCCGGCATCAGCGCCGACGTGGGCGGGCAGATGAAGGCCGGCATCGAGGTCGCGGTGGACCGCATCGCCCAAGGCTACAGCGTCGGCGGCAAGCCGATGAAAATCCAGGTGGTTTGGTATGACGACGAGGGCAAGGCCGACACCGGCCTCAACGCCGTGACCCGCGCGTTGACGGTGGACAGGGTCAACGTCGCCGTCGGCTTCCTCAGCAGCGACGTGTATATCCGGGTGATCGACGAGTTCCAGAAGGCGTCGACGCCGGTCATCGCCTGCTGCTCCGCCTCGCTCGCGATCGGCGACAAGATCGCCCGGCGGAACATGCTGTATGCGTTCCAGCTCAGCCCGACCGCGCGCGACATCGCCACCGCGACGATCGGTGCCGTCGCGACGCTGGTGAAGCCGGCCAAGGTGGCGATGCTGAACGAGAACACCGACTCCGGCCGCGACTTTTCCCGCATCTCGCGCGAATGGCTCGCTGGCCACGCGCCGGGCATCGAGGTCGCGGCCGACGAGTTCGTGCCGCGCGGCGTCACCGACCTCACGCCGCAGTTTGCCAAGTTCAAGCGGCTGGGCGTCGGCGCCATCGTCGGCGAGGTTTATGGGTCGAGCGCGCCGATCGAATACCAGCAATTCAACGAGCTGCGGGTGCCGGCGGTGATCGCCCACATGGGCACGAGCGCCTCCGCCGACAGCTTCGTCGCCGAGCATGGCAAAGACATGGAGGGGTCGCTGGTCAACGTGCGCTGGATCCCCGGCGACTATACGCCGGTCAGCAAGCCGATGGTGGAGGCATACAAGGCCAAGACCGGCTTCTCGCCGTCGACCTTCGCGGTGCAGGCGCATGACTCGGCGCTGGTGGCACTGGAGGCGGTCCGTGCCGCCGGCAGCCTCGAGCCCGCCGCGATCGCGAAGGCGTTGGAGGACACGAGCTTTGTTGCGGCCTGGGGCTCGCGGCACTTTACACCACTCGCGGAGGGGCACCGGATGCCGGTGGACACAATCGTCACTCAAGTGCAAGACGGCAAGAAAGTCGTGGTATATCCGGTGGACATCGCGGCCAAGCAGGGCGGGGCCTACCGCGCGGTCCCGCCGTACTCCTGGCAGAAGTGATGCGGTGAAGGGCCAGCTTATCGTCCGCAGCCTCGGCAAGCGGTTCGGCGGGCTTGCAGCCGTGGACGATTGCTCGTTCGAGGTCGTGCCGGGCCAGGTGGTGGGGCTGATCGGTCCGAACGGCTCGGGCAAGAGCACGGTGTTCAACTTGATTACCGGCGCGATCCGCTCCGATCGCGGGCGGGTCGACTACGCGGGCCGGTCGCTGCTCGGCCTGCCGTTGCACCGCATCGCCCGGCGCGGCGTCGGGCGGACGTTCCAGGACGTGAAGATTTTTCGTGAATTATCGGTCTGGCGGAACCTTGCCATCGCTGCGCTTGGACGCAGCATCACCGGCTGGCACGGGCGGGGCGAGGCGCTGCTGGCCGACATGGGCCTGGGCCACCTGCGCAGCGAGCTGGGTGAGAACCTGTCGATCGGGCAGCAGCGGCTGCTCGAGCTGACGATGCAGCTGCTCGCGGCGCCGGACCTGCTGCTGCTGGACGAGCCGTTGGCGGGGGTGCATCCGGTGGTCCGCAACCGGATCGCCGGCATCATTCGGGCGCAGCGCGCGGCGGGGCAGGCGATATTGCTGATCGAGCACGACATGCGCTTCGTCATGGAGCTGTGCGACCGCATCGTCGTGCTGGACCATGGTGAAAAGATCGCCGATGGCCCGCCGGACCAGGTTCGCGCCGACCCGCTGGTGATTGCGGCCCTGCTGGGCTCGCGTCCGGCGGGTGCTGCGTGAACATCCTGGACGTGGCCGCCGTGCGTGCCGGATACGGCCGGCTCGAAATCCTCCAGGGCATCTCGCTGTCCGTCGCGCCCGGCGAGATCGTCGGCATCATCGGGCCGAACGGCGCCGGCAAGTCCACGTTGTTAAAAACCATCTTCGGCTACCTGCGTCCGTTCGAGGGCGCCATAGCATTCGACGGCGCCTCGATCCTCGGGCTGACGCCGGACCGGGTGATGCGGCGGGGCCTGGGCTATGTGGCGCAGGCCGGCGGCGTGTTCGCCGACATGAGCGTGCACGAGAACCTGGCGCTTGGCGGCTACACCTTGGCGTCCCGCAGCGCCGTGAACGAAGCGCTCGACCGGGTCTATGCCCGCTTTCCGCTGTTCCGCAAGCGGGCCCGGCAGCGTGCCGGCAGCCTGAGCGGAGGCGAGCAGCGGAGCTTGTCGGTGGCGCGCACGCTGATGGTCGGGCCGCGGCTGCTGGTGCTGGACGAGCCCTCGGCGGCGCTGTCGCCCATCGCAATCGACGCGATCTATGACCTGCTGGCCGGGCTGCACGCGGAGGGGATCGCGATGCTGATCGTGGAGCAGAACGTCGACAAGATCATGGCCGTCGCGCACCGGGTCGTGGTGCTCGACATGGGCCGCAACGCGTTTGGCGGCACGACGGCAGAGCTGCGCGCGTCGGACCGCATCCGCCAGCTTTACATGGGCGAGGCGCATTGATCGCCGAGATCCTGGAGTTCGTCGTCGTCGGCGTCGTGCTGGGCGGCATCTACGCGCTGTTCTCGGTCGGACTGACCCTCATCTTCGGCGTGCTCGACGTCATCAACGTGGCGCATGGCGAGTTCTTCACCCTGGGCGGCTACGCGGCCTTCATGGCGGTCGTGCTGCTGCATCTGCCGCCGGCGCTCGGCCTGCCGCTGGCCGTCGTCGCCGCCGGGACCGTGGGATTGCTGGTGTATCCAGTATTGATCGGCCCGCTGCAGCGCCGGCTCGGCAAGCGCCCGGCCGGGCCGCTGTTCCTGGTGCTGACGCTTGGCCTCTCCGCGGTTATGCAGAACTCGATGCTGGCGGTGGCCGGCGGTGAGTACCTGCGGGTGCCGCTATTGATGCGCGGCGGCGTTGACCTCGGGTTCACCTATGTCAGCAACCAGCGCGTGATCATCCTCGCGGTCGCCTGCGCAGCGCTGGCGGCGCTGTTCCTGTTTTTGCGCTACCATCGGCAGGGTGCTGCGATCCGGGCCGTGGCGCAGAACCCGGTGTCCGCCCAGGCGGTCGGCATTCCGCTCACCCGCATCTTCACTCTCACGCTCGGCCTCGGCTGCGGCCTGGCCGGGCTTGGCGGAGCGCTGATCGCGCCGCTGTTCAACGTTTATCCCACCGTCGGCTTCTCGCTCACGCTCAAGGCCTTCGCCATCACCATCCTGGGCGGCATGGGCAACGTGTTGGGCGCGCTGATCGCCAGCTTCATCGTCAGCCTGACCGAAGCGATGTCGGTCCTGGTGATCCCGTCGGAATGGTCCAACGCCATCGCCTTCGGCCTTATGATCGCCGTGCTGCTGGTGCGGCCCGACGGCATACTCGGACGCCGACGGCGATGACCCGGCGCGTCCTGCTGGCCCTGGCCTGCGTCCTCGCCGCCGCCGTGCCATTGCTGTGGTCGCACCCGTTCGTGCTGCATATCGCCACCCAGGCGCTGATCTCGGCGCTGCTGGCCGCGAGCTGGGACCTGCTGGGCGGCTACGCCGGGCAAATCTCGTTCGGCCATGCCGGGTTCTTCTCAATCGGCGCCTACGCCGCTGCGATCGCAACCCAGCGGTTCGGCGTCCCGTCCTACGCGGCGATGGCGCTGGCGTCCCTGGTTTCGGCTGCGGTGGGCCTGGCGGTCGGCTTTCCGGCGCTGCGGCTGCGGGGCCACTATCTCGCGCTGGTGACGCTCGGCTTTGGCGAGATCATCGCCCTCGTGGCGCAAAACTGGGAAACGCTGACCGGCGGACCCTTTGGAATGCATGATTTCGGCAGTTTCGGCGGACTGCCGGCCGATCCGCTGGGGCAGCGGCAGGCGGCCTACGTCATCGTCCTGCTGGTTTCCGCCGGGACGACGCTGGCGCTGCTATGGCTGTGCAACCGCACCGAGGTCGGCCCAGCCCTCCAGGCAATCCGCGAGGACCAGGTGCTCGCCGCCAGCCTCGGCATCAACACCACGCGTTATAAGCTGCTGGCGTTTACCATCGCCGCCGCGGCCGCCGGCCTCGCGGGCTCGCTCTATGCCTACTATCTCCAGCTCGTCAGCCCGTCGGTCGGGTCGGCGGGCAGCAGCGCCATCGTTATCGCGATGGCCGTGTTCGGGGGCGTCGGCACGATTTGGGGGCCGTTCCTCGGCGGCATCCTGCTGTATGGGCTTACGGAGATGCTGCGGTTCATCGGCGTGGTGTATAACTTAATCGCCGTCGGCGGGATCATGATCGTGTTCGTCATCTTCGCGCCCAAAGGGCTGGCCGGGCTGCGGCTGCCTCGCAGGCGTGAAGCGCGGCTCGATGCCCAAGACGCCGCGCACAGATAACCCGGCTGCAGGCGAGGCTGAGTTTAACGCCGCCTTTTGAAGCCTTTCCCGCGCCAAGACACGCCTCCATACCTGTCCACGCCATATCCCCATTCGTTTTGTTGTTGCGTAAGTTAGCCGCGCTTTGACACTCAGCCTATAGGATACGACATCAATGCATCGAATTTCTCTTGGATTTACTTGCTATATCGCCGTTTAATCAGTTTCGTCGTGCAATTCCGGGAACAAAATGAAGCCAGCACTGTTCAAGATGTCGCCACTACTGCACGGCCCCTAGACAATGCTTACGCACGGCGCTCTACCGAGGGGCAGGTCAACCCTTCGTCATGCAGTCCTACAACTCAAGCTCCTGATGCAGAATGACCGGGTGGGAGTAAGTCTGAATCCCTCGTGCTTCGGTATAGGCCCGGTCCAGCACCAGTTCGAACAGCAGCAAGGAGCGGCCGGTCGCGATATACTCCGCGTCGAAGTCGAAACGCGTCTCGTCGGGGTCGCCGTCCTGGTTGGTGTCGATGGAGCATCGCCAAGCCAGCCCGCCGGGCACCTCTGGCAGGACAAACGGCACGCCGTCGTGATATGAATTCAGGATGACCAGCACCGTCGCGTCCGCACCGCGGCGCCGTATGCCGGACGCCTGCGCCCGCCCGTCCAATAGGATACCGAGGCAGCGCGTGTGCTCGTCGTCCCAAGCCGCCTGGTCCATCTCATCGCCGGTCGGACTCAGCCAGGTGACGTCCTTGACGCCAAGCTCCTCGTTCCATTCCGCAGTCAGGAACCGGGAACGATACAGGATCGGCAGGCGCTGCCGGAGCGCGGTCAGCCGGGACACGAAGCGGGCGAGGCTTTTGCCTCGGTCGTCAAGCTCCCAATTCAGCCAGCTTATCTCATTGTCCTGGCAATAGGCGTTGTTGTTGCCGCCCTGGGTGCGGCCGAACTCGTCGCCGGCCAGCAGCATCGGCGTGCCCCGCGACAGCAGCAGGGTCGCCAGCATGTTCTTGATCTGGCGGGTGCGCAGCGCGTTGATGTCGGGATCGTCGGTCGGCCCCTCCGCGCCGCAGTTCCAGCTTTCGTTGTTGCTGTTGCCGTCGTTGTTGTCCTCGCCGTTCGCCTCGTTGTGCTTCTCGTTATACGAGGCCCAGTCGTTCAGGGTGAAGCCGTCATGTGCCGTCAGGAAGTTGACCGACGACCAAGCCGGCCGCCCGCGATGGTTGAAGAAGTCGCTGCTGCCGGTGAACCGGGTCGCCAAGTCTTTGACCTTGTTGGCGTCGCCCTTCCAATACGCCCGCACGTCGTCGCGGTAGCGGTCGTTCCACTCCGCCCAGCCCGGCGGAAAGCCGCCCACCTGATAGCCGCCGGGTCCGCAGTCCCAGGGTTCGGTGATCATCTTGACCTGGCTTAGCACCGGGTCCTGCGCCACGGCGCGCAGGAACCCGCTTTCCTGGTCGAAGCCATAGCTTTCGCGGGCCAGGATCGTGCCAAGGTCGAAGCGGAACCCGTCGACGTGCATCTCGGTAACCCAGTAGCGCAGGCTGTCCATCACCAATTGGATGACGCGTGCGTTCGAAAGGTTGAAGGTGTTCCCGGTGCCGGTATCGTTGATGTAGTAGCGCTTCTGGTCCGGCAGCAGCCGGTAATAGCTGGCGTTGTCGATGCCCTTGAACGACAGCGTCGGCCCCTTCTCGTTGCCCTCGCAGGTGTGGTTATAGACCACGTCCAGGATGACCTCGATGCCGGCGGCGTGGAACCGGCTGACCATCTCCTTGAACTCGGAGAAGGCGAAGTCCGGCACGGCGGCGTAGCGGCGGCTCGGGGAGAAGAACGACAGGGTGGAATAGCCCCAGTAGTTCACCAGCCCCTTGTCCACGAGGTAGCTGTCGTCGGCGAACATGTGGATCGGCAGCAGCTCGACGCTGGTGACGCCGAGGTCGCGGATGTAGCGCACCACCTCCGGCGTCGCGAGGCCGCGGAACGTGCCGCGCAGCTCCTCCGGCACCGCCGGATGCAGCTTGGTGAAGCCCTTGACGTGCGTCTCATAAAGGACGGTCCGCTCCCACGGCACGCGCGGCGCACGGTCCTCGCCCCAGGTGAAGGCCGGGTCGATCACGCGGCTTTTTGGCATGAACGGGGCGCTGTCGCGCTCGTCGAAGGTCGTGTCCTCCTCGCCCATCTTGTAACCGAACAGCTCGGGCGCCCAGGTGATCTGGCCGACCACCGCCTTGGCATAGGGGTCCAGCACGAGCTTGTTGGGATTGAACCGGTGGCCGTTCTCCGGCTCGTACGGGCCATGCACGCGGTAGCCATAAACCGTACCCGGCCGGGCGTGCGGCAGGAAGCCGTGCCAGATCTCGTTGGTGTATTCAGGCAGGTCGACGCGGCCGATCTCCGTCTCGCCGCTGTCGTCGAACAGGCACAGCTCCACCCTGGTGGCGTTCGCCGAGAATAGGGCGAAGTTCACCCCGAGGCCGGTCCATGTTGCACCTTGCGGGAACGGGCGACCCTCCTCGATGCGGATATCATTCATTTGGGCCATCGATCTGCCTTGCACGGAGAAAGGTTTGAAGCCTCGTTCAAGCGCGTGCCGGACGGCATGGTTGCAAGGCCGGGCGCTTAATTGCGCCCGGCCGGATGGCTCGACGCGCCGCCGTCGTGCGCCGTAGAATGGGGGCAAGGCGCATCAGGCGCCGCCCGGAGGCAGCATGCATACCCTATCCCGCCGCGCCATGATCGGCACCGCCGCGATCGCAGCCGCCCTGCCCCGCCACCCCGCCCGGGCGCAGCGGGCCACGATCCGCATCGGTGTGCTGAACGACCAGTCGGGCCCATACCGCGACGACGGCGGCCCGACCGGTGCCATCTGCGTGCGGCAGGCGGTGCAGGAGTTCGGCGACAGGGGTTTTGACGTCGAGGTCCTGGTGGCCGACCATCAGAACAAGCCGGACATCGGCGCCGGTATGGCGCGCCAATGGTTCGACCGCGACGGGGTGGACGCCATCGTGGATGTGCCGACTTCCTCGGTGGCGCTCGCCGTCAACACGGTCTGCCGGGAGAAGAACAAGGTCATGCTGAACTCCGGCGCTGCCACGGCGGACCTGACCGGGGCGCAATGCAGCCCGAACACGGTGCATTGGACCTATGACACCTACATGCTCGCGCGGTCGACCGGCGGCGCGATGGTGAAGGCGGGCGGCGACACCTGGTTCTTCATCACGGCGGATTACGTGTTCGGCCAGCAGCTGCAGCGGGACACGGCGGCGTTCGTGACCGCGGCGGGCGGCAAGGTGCTGGGCAGCCGGGTGTATCCCTTTCCGGACACGACGGACTTCTCGTCGCTGCTGGTGCAGGCGCAATCCTCCGGGGCCAAGGTGCTCGGCTTGTGCAACTCGGGCAACGACACGCTCAACTGCATCAAGCAGGCGGCGGAGTTCGGCGTGAACAAGCAGATGAAGATCGCCGCCATGCTGATGTATAACAGCAACGTCCATGCGCTGGGGCTCGAGACCGCCCAGGGCCTGCTGATGACGGAGGCCTTCTACTGGGATTTGAACGACCGCACCCGCGCCTGGATGGATCGGATCAAGTCGAAGACGCCGAACCAATGGCCGAATATGGTCCAGGCCGGCGACTATGCGTCGGTGCTGCACTACTTGAAAGCGGTCGCCGCACTCGGCGCCGGGGCAGCAAAGGCGGACGGGGCCGCGACGGTCGCGCAGATGAAGGCGATGCCGACCGACGACGATTGCTTCGGCAAAGGCATGATCCGTGCGGACGGCCGTCATATCCACCCCAGCTACCTGCTCCAGGCGAAGGCCCCCGCCGAGAGCAAAGGCGGCTGGGACGGCCTCAAGCTCGTCGGGACCACCCCGGCAGAAGACGCTTTCCGGCCGCTTGCCCAAGGCGGGTGCTCGCTGATTCGAAGCTGATTGGCATGACAGAGTCCCACCATCGTGCAACCTGCAATAAGGCCCGGCGGACCGCGTCCTAGGCGACCTGCGCGCGCCAGGCGTCGCGCTGCCGCGTGAACGGCATCGTCAGGGAGGGGCGCAGCGTGATATCGGCCGGGTCGCGGTAGCCGGGCACGCCGACCTCGATCTGATCCAGCGCCACGCCGCCGCGGAACGTCCGGTGCAGGTGATCCCATAAGCTCAGCCCGCTGGACCAGTTCGAGTCCGTCTCGCTTCGCACCGTCGAGTGGTGGACGCCATGCATCCCCGGCGTCGTCAGCACGCGCGCCAACTGGCGGTCCCGGCCCGGCGGCAGGCGCAGGTTGGAGTGATGGAACAGCACGGACATGAAGAAGAACGCCTGCCACAGCCGCAATGCCCGCGGCGACACGCCGATCACCGCGACCTGCGCCGCGCGCCAGGGCACTGACACCAGCATGTCGATTGCGTGAAACCGCAGCGCCGTCGTCATATCCATGTCGAGGTCCACATGATGCACAAGATGCAGGCGCCATAATGCGGGAACCTTGTGCGTCAGGACGTGCCAAAGATAGATCGTGTAGTCCATCGCCAAGAAGGCAAGCGCGTCCCGCATCCAGGCCGGTCCGGGCAGCTGCTGGGCCAACCCCTGACGGGCGGCGACCGCCCGGTGCGCGAGCCGCTGGACCACAGGCTTTTCCACCGTGGAGACCACCGCCATGCTTAGCGCGCCGAGGGCCAGGTTGCGGACCACGCGCGCCGGCTCCGCCTGGGTGCGCCGGCGCTGCGGCGACCGCCGCTCCGCAACCAGGATCGCTGCCGCCGCGCCTAGGATGAGGGCAGGAAGCAGCAAGCCGGGTGCACGCGGTCTCATGGCAGTGCACATGCAGGCGCCGGACCGTCGCCGCAAGACTCGCCCGCGCTTTCAGCGCAGGACGATCGCCCATGCCGCGAGCGCATTGCTGAAGCCCTCTCCCCCCGGGAAAGGGTTGGGTGAGGGCTGTGCAGGTACGGAAAGCTTGGTGCCGAGACACCCCAGCGAAATCCTCAAGGGGATTTGCGCGACACCCCGACCCTTTCCCGGAGGGAGAGGGAAGAGGACATTACAGTGCTTTTTTTGGCCCGGACTGGCCGGATGACCGCCGTCGCCATCGTCATCCCCATGCTGAACGAAGCGGCGGCGCTGCCCCGGTTGCTGCGCTCGCTGGCTGCGCTCGATCCAGCGCCGGCCGAGATCGTGGCGGTGGACGGCGGCAGCACCGACGCCTCGATCACGATTGCCCAGGCTGCCGGGCTGCGCGTCGTCCGCCATCCCGTCCGCAGGCGGGCGGCGCAGATCAACCGGGGTGTGGACGAGGTCTCGTCGCCGCTCGTCTGTATCCTGCATGCGGACACCTTGCTGCCCGACGACGCGGTCGCGGTGATGCGGCGCGTGCTCGACGACCCCCGAACTGCGCTGGCCGGCTTCATCCCGCTGCTCTGCGGGCCGGACGCGGTCCGTTGGGGCACCAGCTTCCATAACTGGATCAAGACCTGGTATGCACCGCTGCTGTTCCGCCCGCGTTTGTTCCTGCGCGGCGGGCGCCTGCTGTTCGGCGATCATGCCATGTTCTTCCGCCGCAGCGACTTCCTGGCCGTCGGCGGCTGCGACCCGACCCTGCCGATCATGGAGGACGCCGACCTGTGCATCCGGTTCGTCCCGCTCGGGCGCATCCGGCTGGTCAACCGCGTGGCGATCACCAGCGACCGGCGGGTCGCGGCCTGGGGTGGGCTGCGGGCGAACTGGACCTATCTCAGCGTCGGCGTGCGCTGGGGCCTGGGCCGCCGCGAGCGGCTGGATCGGGACTATCCTGACGTGCGCTAGCACTGGAGGGCGGGGCAGATGAGCTGGACGCATGACCTGATCGTCATTGGAGCTGGCGCCGCCGGGCTGACCGCGGCGGGCGGCGCTGCCCGGCTTGGCCTGCGCGTCGCGCTGGTCGAGCGTGAGCGGATGGGCGGGGAGTGCCTGAACACCGGCTGCGTGCCGTCCAAGGCGCTGCTCGCGGCGGCTCGGCGGGCGCATTTGCTGCGCAGCGGCTGCGCCATGGGCGTGACCGCGGCCGGGGCAGCCGTCGACTTCGCAGACGTGCGCCGTCATGTCCAGGCGGCGATCGCGGCCATCGCGCCGCACGACTCCGCAGAGCGTTTCCGCGCATGGGGCGTCGAGGTGATCCGTGGCCAGGCCCGCTTCACTGGCCGCAGCAGCGTTGAAGTGAACAGCAGGCGGCTCGCGGCGCCACGTTTCGTGGTGGCAGCCGGGTCGCGGCCCGCCGTGCCCGATATCGACGGGCTGCAAGGGGCGCCCTACCTTACGAACGAGACGCTGTTCGACCTGCAGGAGCTGCCGCGTCATCTCGTCATCCTCGGGGCTGGGGCCGTCGGGCTGGAAATGGCGCAGGCCTTCCGGTGGCTGGGCTCGGCCGTTACGGTGGTCGACGCCGGCCATCCCCTCGCCCGCGACGACTCCGACGCCGCCGCGGCCGTGCTGCAGCAGCTCGCGGCGGAGGGCGTAGCTTTTCGTTGCCAAACGCAAGCGCTGCGGGTCGCGTCGGCGCCGGAGGGCATCCGTGTCGAGGTCACGCCGGGCGAGGCGGTGACGGGCAGCCACCTTCTTGTGGCAACCGGCCGCACGCCATCGCTGGACGGGCTCGGGCTGGAAGCGGCAGGTGTCCGGGCGACGGAGGCCGGCATCGCCGTGGACCGCCGCCGACGGACCAGCAACCCGCACATCATGGCCATCGGCGACTGCCGGGACGGGCCGCGCTTCACCCATGCCGCGGGATATGAGGGCACCTTGGCCGTGATGAACATCGCCCTCGGCCTGCCCGCCGCCGCCGCCTACGCTGCCTTGCCGTCGGTGACCTACACCGACCCCGAGCTGGCGCAGGTCGGCCTGACCGAGGCCGCGGCGCGGAAGCGGCACGGCCGCGTCCAGGTGCATCGTGTGGACTTTGCCGACAATGACCGCGCCGTTACCGAGGGCACGACCGCCGGCTTCATGAAAATGGTGCGGGTGCGGCGCAAGCTCGTTGGCGTCACCATTGTCGGCGCCGGGGCGGGCGAGCTGCTGCTGCCCTGGAGCCTGGCCCTGCGCGGCAAGGCGTCGCCCTGGTCGATCTCGGGCGCGATCGTGCCCTACCCCACCCACTCCGAAACCTCGAAAGCGCTAGGCTTTGCAGCCTACGAAGCCTTGATCTTCAGCCGGTCCGCACGCGGCTGGGCGCGAACGCTGGCGGCCTTGCGCTGGCACGGCCGGCCGGGCGTCAACGCTCCCGCAGCCACAAGTCTCAAAACGGCCGCTGCGCCTATGCAAACCGACCCGGCGCCATAGATCCCAATCCAGCCGAGCCCAAAATGGTATAGGAAAGTCCCATGCTGCTGCTGTTGACGTGCGCCGTTTTTCTCCTGGTCGTCATGCCCGGCTTATTTCTTTGGCTGGGTCACCTGATCCAAGCCATTACCGACACCCGCTTCGCAGCCGCGCGCCGGGGCGCGAGCGCCCAAGGGTCGGCAGGATCGCAGACCGAAGACACCGTCGCGTCTTGGGTGCGGCGTCCAATGCGGCCCGCGTTTGGCCAACCCCTGTTCGGCCGGCCTGCGCCGGTGATCGACGCGGCCAGCGAGCCGCCCGCAGCGGAGGTCAAGTCTTGGGTCCGGCGCCCTATGCTGCCGGCATTCGGCCGGTAAACGAAGGGCGATATGGTCGTTGCCAAACCCAGCCACAAAGGTAACTTCCTGCTTGTCTGATGCGGGCGGCTTGGTGGTCAGGTTTTCCGCGTCCGCAGGTATCCTATGACCGTGAATAGCAGCCACAGAACCTGTGTGACGAATGCAGCGAGATTGAAGCTCCACACGAGCGAGAAGATCACGGCCAGCCCGCCTACGGCATTCAAGACGGTGTAGCGCACATCTGCCAATTCTAACTTGCCGAGTTGCAAGCCGGCGTGGGCTGCGACGTAAAGCACGACGCCCAACAGCCCAATCACGTCAGGCGCGGTCATGGTTCACCGTCGATCAGCACCATTAAGCCGAGATCCTGAAGTAGCCTTCTCATCAAACGCCGCCTCGTCCTCATCACAGCCAAAAGCGCGGGCGGTCCCGACAAAGCGGGCATGTTGGCTGTCTGCCGGTTTGTCAGGCTTAGGTGATTTCATCGCTTCGCCCCAAACGGAAGATCAAGTTGCGTGATTTGGGGTTTTTCAACCACAATACCAAGGAACAAAGCGCCAGGTGGAGATGAAGGAGGGCCCTGCCCGCATACGCTCCCCTGACCACGATACAGCGAAGGCCGCAATCGGGTAGCACCTCACAAGCAAACAAGCTCCTAATGGACCCCATCATACCGGAGCATTGAGGAGCGGATGCTGCGTTACCTGGCCAACCGCCTGATCCAGCTCGCCTTCGTGCTGCTGGGCGTCAGCGTAATCGTGTTCGTCACCATGCACCTGCTGCCCGGCGACGTGGCGCAACTGCTGCTCGGCGACCACGCCACGGCGGAACAGCTCGTGCGGCTGCGCCAGCAGCTCGGCCTCGACCAGCCGGTATGGAGCCAGTACCTGCACTTCTTGCGCGATGCACTGGCCGGCGACCTCGGCACCTCGATCCAGAGCAACCGGCCGGCGCTGTCGGACGTGCTGACCGCCTTCCCCGTCACGCTGCAGCTCGCCTTGACCTCCCTGGCGCTCGCGAGCGTCGTAGGGGTGCCGATGGGCGTGCTGTCCGCGGTTTGGCAGGGTTCGCGCTTCGACGCCGTGGTCATGACCCTCAGCCTGTTCGGGATGTCCATGCCGATCTTCTGGCTCGGGCTCATGCTGCTGATCCTGTTCGCGGCCTTCCTGGGCTGGCTGCCCGTGGGCGGGCTTATGCCGGTCGGCATGGACCCGCCGCGCATCACCGGCATGAGCGTGGTCGACAGCGTGCTCTCGGGCGACCCGGCGATGGTCTGGGCCAGCCTGCGCCACCTGCTGCTGCCCGCCGTCACCCTGGGCAGCGTTCCGCTGGCGCTGATTGCCCGCATCACCCGCGCCGAGGTGATCGCGGCCGGCACGCGCGACCACGTCCGCACCGCGCGCGCCAAGGGGCTGGAGGCACGGCGCGTCATCATGCATCACGTGCTGCGCAACGCCTCGATCCCCATTGTCACGGTGATCGGCCTGCAGCTCGGCGTGCTGCTGTCGGGCGCGGTGCTGACGGAGTCGATCTACTCGCTGCCCGGCGTGGGGCGGCTCATGGTCGACAGCATCCTGTCGCGCGACTACCCGGTCGTGCAGGCCGGCGCCTTGTTCATCGCGGCGGTGTTCGTGCTGGTGAACCTGGCCGTCGACCTCAGCTACGCTGCGCTCGATCCGCGGATCAGCCGGGCATGAGCGCCAGCGTCGCCGTCGCGGCCATGCCAACTCCGGCCCAGGGCGCGCTGCGTCGCGCGTTGCGGCGCACCGGCGCGAGGGTCGGGCTCGGCGCCGTCATCCTGTTCCTGCTGCTGACGGCGCTGGCGTCCGTGATCGCGCCGTACGACCCATTTGACCAGGATCTTTCTAGCGCCCTGTCCCCGCCCAGCGCCGAGCACCCGTTCGGCGCCGACCAGTATGGGCGCGACATGCTGAGCCGGGTCATCTTTGGCACCCGCACCGCCCTGCTGGCGATCGTGATGGCGGACGGCATCGCCCTGCTGCTGGGCGGCACGCTCGGCTTGGTTGCCGGGTTCGCCGGGGGCCGGGTCGATAGCTTGATCATGCGCATCGTGGACGTGCTGCTGGCCTTTCCATACTTGCTGCTGGCGCTGATCATCGTCGCGGCGCTTGGACCCAGCCTGACCAACTCGGTCATCGCGATCGGCATCATCTACACGCCGCAGTACGCTCGGGTGATGCGCGGCCAGGTGATGGCGGTGCAGACGGCGGACTACATCGTCGCGGCGCGGTCGATCGGGGCCAGCCGGCGCCGGGTGATGCTGCGCCACATCCTGCCGAACAGCTTTTCTCCCGTGCTCGTGCTCGCCACGCTGCAGGCCGGCGGCGTGGTGGTGGAGACAGCCGGGCTGTCCTTTCTCGGGCTCGGCGCACAGCCGCCCTCGCCGGACTGGGGGGCGCTGCTGGCCGACGGGCACGGCTACTTCCTGACCGCGTGGTGGATCGCGACCTTCCCGGGGCTGGCGATCTTCCTGGTGGTGATCGGGTTCAACCTGCTCGGCGACGCGCTGCGGGACGAGTTCGACCCGCAGCAGCGCGCGCGGTGATGTTTATTTCTGGATCGACACCTGGTCCATGTCGAAGAACATCTGCGTCGGGTTGAGCTGGAAGCCCTTCACCTCCTTGCGTATGGCGCGTATCTGCAGCACGGAGTTGACGAATACCCAGGGCGCGTCGTCCATGATCCGGCTTTGGATCGTCTTATACAGCTCGACCCGCTTGTCATGGTCCGGCACCCGCGCCGCCTCGTCCATCAGCGCGTCCACCTCAGGGTTGCGATAGTGCGCGGTGTCGCCCACCGGCATGTGCTTGGAGTTGAACAGCTCGCCGACGAAGTTGTCGGGGTCGCCGTTGTCGCCGGTCCAGCCGACCAGGAACAGGCCGGGATACTTGCCGGACCGCACGGTCGACAGGAACGCGCCCATGTCCATCTTGCGGATATCGGCTGCGATCCCGACCTTTTTGAAATAGCCCTGCAGCGCCACGGCGAGGTCGGGGCCAGCCGGGTTGTAACCGCGCGGGCTGCTATAGGACAGCAGCTCCACCTTGAGGCCGGGCTGCACCCCCGCCTCCTTCAAAAGCTGCTTCGCCTTCTCTGGGTCGTAGGCATAACCCTTCAGCGCCGCATCGAAACCCCATTGCGACTGCGGCAGCGGCGAGGTCAGCGCGATCGCCATGCCCTGATACAGCGCCTTGTTGATGGCGTCCTTGTCCACGGCGTAGTTCAGCGCCTGCCGCACCCGCTTGTCGGTGAACGGCGCCACGTCGTTCGGCATCGCGAGGCCGCTGACCGCCAGGCCGGGCTGGGTTAGGATCGCTAGGCTGGCGTCACCGCGGATCGAGGCGATCACCTGGGTCGCGACGTCGCCCATCACATGCACTTCGTTGCGCCGCAGCGCCAGCAGCGCCGCCTGCGAGTCCGGGTATTCCTTGAACACGATGCGGTCGAGCTTCGGCTTGCCTTTCCAGTAATCGGGGTTTGCGTCCACCACCACCTGGTCGCGCTGCCGCCATTCCTTGAACACGAAGGGGCCGGTCCCGACCGGGTGGTTGCGGAAGTCCTTGCCGTATTTGGCGACGGCGGCCGGGCTGGGGACGCCGTTCCAGACCATCGCGAGGCTCGCGAGGAAGCCGGCCGACGGCTCCTTCATCTTGAACTCGACGGTGTCGTCGTCCACCGCGCGATACGACGCGACGGAGCCGTAGGTGAAGTCGATATAGCTCTCGACCGGGCCGGAGTTGTAGATGTAGTTCGGGCTGGCCTTGTTGAGCTGCCGGTCGACGCCCTCGATGAAGGCATGCGCGTCGAACGGCGTGCCGTCGTGGAACTTGATGCCCGTCCGCAGGTGGAAGACGTAGGTCAGGCCGTCCGGCGCGACCTCCCACGCCTCGGCCAGGCCGGGCTCGACGTCAACCGTGCCGGGCTTATAGCGCACGAGGTTGTCGTAGATCGTCGCCATGACGAAGCCGGAGGTGTTGTTCATCACCGCCTCCGGATCGAAGCCGGTGGGGTCCGCGGCCATGCTGACGACCAACGTCTCCGCGCGCACCGCGCCGGTCGCGGCGGCCAGCGTCAGCAGAGTCGCGAGGGCAAGGCGGCTTGCGGCCCGCTGCAAGAAAGCTGGTGCGATAGGGTCCATGGTGGTTCTCCTGCTGTTCGACACGCACGGCGGCTCAAGGACGCAGCGAAAGCCCAATTGGCCGCACCAGCCCGTCCGGCCGCGGCGTGAAGCCCGATACCTTATCGCTCAGTCCCCAGAACCAGGTTAGGTGATAGACCGGCAGGTATGGCACGGCCGCCATCCAGATGTCCGCCGCCTGATGATAGGCCTCCCGGCGCCCGGCCTCGTCCGCCGCGGCGGCGCCATGGTCCAGGGCTGCGTCGAGCGCTGGGCTGCACCAGCCGGTCCAGTTCAGCGGCACGCCGCAGCGCAGCCAGATGCTGGTGTTGCCGTCCGGGTCGGGCCGGCCGCTCCAGATCACTAGATACGCCTCATAATCGCCCCGGGTCGCGGCGTCGGTCTGCGACACCGACTCGCCCTTTTGCAGCTGCACGTCGAAGCCGGCCTCTGCCGTCATGGACTGGATCACCTCGCCGACCTGCACGTCCGTCGGGCTGTTCACGACGCTCAGCGTCAGCTTCGGATGCGGCACGCCCGCCGCCGCCAGCAGCGCCTTGGCGCCGGGCAGGTCGCGCGGCGGGATTGGGTGCGCCGGGTCCCAATACCGGCTGCCCGGCGCCTCGGTCTGGTTGCTGGGGATGAACCGGCCCTCGAACACCGCCTGGTTGATGCCGTCGCGGTCGATCGCCTTCGCGAAGGCCTGCCGAATGCGGATGTCGTGCGCAAACGGCGTATCCGCGGCCGGGCCATGGGCCAAGTTGAACGACAGCATCTCGAAGCCGATCGAGGGCGACTTCATCACCCGCAGGCGCCGGTCCGCCTCCACCGCCGGCACGTCCGTCGCGGCAAGCGGTTGGCGATGTCGAGCTGGCCGGATTGCAGGTTCAGCAGCCGCACCGTGCTATCCGGCATGATGCGGAACTCGACGCGGTCCAGGCTTACGGCGGCGGCGTTCCAATAGCCGGGGAAGCGCTGCAGCGTGATGTGGTCCTGCGCGACCCGCTCCAACAGCGTGAACGGCCCGGCGCATACCGGATGGGCGGCGATGGCCTCGGTCGGCTGTTCGAGGATGCGCGGCGACAGCATGGTGCCGGACCGGTTCGCCAGCAGCGCCAGCAACGGCGTATAGGGCGCGGACAGCCGAATGCGCAGCGTGTGGGCGTCGACCACGTCCTCGCCGACGATCGGCTTCAGCTCGCCGCGGCGGAAGCTGTAGGGCGCGTTGCGGTAGCGATCGAGGTTGGCCCGCACCGCCTCCGCGTCCATCGCAGCGCCATCCTGGAACTGCACGCCCTCACGCAAATGCAGGGTGAGCGCGAGATGGTCGTCCGACCATTCCCAGCCGGTCGCGAGCTCCGGCGCGATGTTCAGCCCAGGGTCAACGTTCAGCAGCTGGTCGCAGCGGGAGGCGTTGACCGCCCGCTCGATGTAGCTGCCGCTGCGGGCCGGGTCGAGCGTGTCGAGGTGGAAATCCAGGCCGAACCGCAGCGTGCCGGCTGCGTGGGCGCCGGCGGGCAGGAGCAAAGCGGCGGCAAGCAGCCAGGTGCGCATGGCGTCGATCCTTTTTTGCTGCCTAGCTGCCCGATGCAATCAAAAGGCAATGTTGGCGGGTAGTGGGTCAGTTTGAATTAAATAGCTCGGTAAGAAGGAACATTTTCCGTTGCGGATTAGGGATATCTGAGCCGGGGCAGTGTCTTGACGCAGCGTCGCCTATATGGCCGATGCCTGGGACATGCATAAACAGAGGGCGTTCCCTTTCCAATCCAAGCGGTTTGTGTGGTTCGGCGTCACCGTGTTCCTTGGATATTGCTGGAGCCTACTCCTCCATCAATTGGATGATGCGGTGACCTACTGGGCGAATGAACAGATTGCCCATTATCTTGGGATTGCTAGTCCTTCGGTTGAAGAGGTGATCAAGCTCATTTGGGACTGGGGCTTACCCCTGGCCCTCGGAGCCAGCACCCTTTTTGCATATCACAAATGGCATGAAGCGACTCTTCGCCAGAACAACGCTCAGCAGTTGGAGCCTCGCGGTGATGTAGTTGCGCAGCCAACACCCATCGTAAGAACCGCCGCGTTGGAGAATAAAGTTCTTAAAGAGGCAGAACGGGTATATGTATACTCCGTCCACGTGAGAACCCGAAAACTTCGCATCCCCGGAACGCCGCTCATATAAGGATCGACTCGCCAGCCGATTTTCGGGTTCTCACGTGGACAGAGTATATACTCCGTTCACGCCAGGATCCGAAAATCCTTGGGCGAGATGACGCGGAAGTTGTCGGATACGGCGTCGCAATAGAGGTGCCACTTCCTGGGCACCTCCTCGCGCAGGAATGTCAGGATC
>JAABUM010001627.1_pt1 | contig 32734 bp, 31 predicted proteins | sample 5559161 | NCBI WGS metagenome assembly JAABUM01 (sample SAMN10711868, study PRJNA513369) | rock metagenome | isolation source: Antarctica rocks | place: Antarctica: Victoria Land, Siegfried Peak nord
GGCACCACCAACCCGAGGTCCAGGCCGTCCTGAGCTGGTCCCGCTGGAGACGACGCCACCAAGCCCGAGCCCGACACTGCCACTACAAAGCCCGAGGCGCCTCACCCTAAGTGCGGCTGTAGTACTAAGAAGAGTCAGGCCGGTCGGGAGAACGACTCCATCCAACATCCCTGGGCTTAGGGGTTAGGGATTTGGAGCCTGATGCGCCAGCGGAACGCAGCGCTGTCGGACCCGTATGCGGCGGGTCTTTCGAAGCGTTCGATTAGCACACCACCGTTGGTAGTGATCACCTTCTGTGACGCCGTGTTGTTCAGGTCGGTGGTCAGTTCGACGTAGGGCAGGCTGAGCGCTCGCGCCTCCGGTAGCAGTAGCCGCAGCGTGGTGGTGGCGTATCCGCGTTCGTCTTGGGCGGCCAGAAAGCCCGCCGGATCGGTGTCGATGCGCTTCGCCTCGGCCTGTCCAGCGGTGGGGTTCATCGTGTTCGGGCTCCAGCCGCGTTCCAGAGCAGCGCGGTAACTGGCGAGGCGCTCGACCGCAGGATGCACCAGCTGCCCGCCCTCATCCTTCCCGGTCCCGACGAGAGATTCCGTGACCAGGGCGGCACCGACTCCAGAGCCGTGCACTACTTCGCCGGGCCCTGCGACTGGTGGGTCGCTGAATACGACCCGTACCACCACCGGTTCCCCACGCACCCACAAGCGGCGGCACCGTCACAATCCACCGCCCTCAGGGCCGGGCACGGCCACGAACCCCGAGCGGAACCGGCCTGCGGCCGGTACTGACCCAGCCGGGAAGGGCCTCCGGAGGATGCGTAGCCGCCCCTCCCGCCCCAAGCACCGCCGCGCCGCACCCCGTGATCGCCGGCTCCCTGCGGGCCGCTGGCGCTGCCAACCATCACCGGGACCCCGAGGCCGCGTCGGGTGCGTGCACCGGGAGCCTCTGCGGCTCCTCCGGCCGGCCATCGCGGGCAGGCAGCAGCGCCTGCCCCACCTGGCCCGGAGACCCACCACGGTCTCCCCCACCCCCGTTGGAGGACCGCATGTCCACCCGGCACCGCAGCACCACCGGCACCCCGCTCGAACGGCACCGCACCGTACGCGGCCATGGCTTCTACCCCCCAGCCGAGGTGCTCGCCCGGATTCCCGGGCTGTACGGCACCGAGCCCGTCCCCACCGGCGACAAGACGATCTGGCTGCACTACTTCGCCGGTCCCTGCGACTGGTGGGTCGCTGAATACGACCCCGCCTCGGGTGACGCGTTCGGCTACGCCTGCCTCGGTGACCCGGACAACGCCGAATGGGGCTACACCAACCTCGCCGACCTCGAAGCCCTGCACTCCACCGGCGGCATCGCCCCCGGCCGGGCGCCCGGCCCCGTCCGGCTGCTGCCCCGGCTGCTGGTCGAACGCGACCTGGATTGGCCCCCCCGCACCGTCACCACCGCCCTGCTCCCCGGCCGGCCCCGGCACGCCTGAGCTGCAGAAGGCACTGCCATGACAACCACCACCACCCACCCCGGCCCGCAGGCCGGCGTCCGGCCGGTGCTGCTCGACTGCCCGCACTGCGGCACCCCGGCGCTGCTGCTCCGCATCGAGACCCCGATCCCGGTCACCGTCACCCAGACCAGCCCCGACCCGTTCGACCCCGACGGCTACACGGGGTCTGAGCAGCGCTGCAGGATCGTGCGCTAAGGACGGCCTCGGTGGGATGTCGTGCTCGGTGTAGCCCAACCTGACGTCAGGAGCAGTAGTCCCGGGGCGTCACGTGGGAGTACTGGGCCGACAAGGTCTAGAGCCGGACGCGTTCGCCGTAGGGACCGCGGCTGTGCGCTGAGTCGAGGGTTCGTCGCCGAGGATGGTGGGGTGTCCATCGGTGGCGAAGCGGTCGGGGGCCTGGTGGGCCTGGACAACCGGCTGTCGATCGCCGCGAACTACCGCCGGTTCGCCCGCCTCGAGGCGGCTGGCCGGTCGCCGGCGTACCAGCGGCTGGCCGAGTGCGTCGCGACCAGCGACGTGCTGCTCGGCTTCCTGGCCGGGATGCCGGCCGACAAGCGTCAGCCCAATCTGCTGTTCGCTGCGGCCCGGCACCTGCTCGGCGTCCCGGCCGAAGCCGAGACGTTAGTGGAGCTGGTCGCCGCCCACAGCACGGTGCTGGCCGAGGTGATGCGCACGCGGCGGACGCAGACCAACGAAGCCGCCCGCTGCGCCTGCCTGCTCCCGGCCCTGGCGCAACTACCGTCGCCGCTGGCGCTGCTCGAGGTCGGTGCCTCGGCCGGGCTGACGCTGCTACCCGACAGGTACTCCTACGACTACGACGGACACCGCATCCCCGGCCGCGACCCGCAGGCGCCGACGCTTACCTGCCACCTGTCCGGGCCGGCGCCGCTACCCCAACACACGCCGAGCGTCGTCTGGCGAGCGGGGCTTGATCTCAACCCGCTCGATGTCAGCAACGACGCGGACCTGGACTGGCTGGCGTCGCTGATCTGGCCCGGCGAACAGGGGCGGGTCGACCGGCTCTACGCCGCAGCGGCCACCACCCGCCGGACACCACCGCAGCTGCACCGGGGTGACCTGCTCGACGACCTCGCCCAGGTGGCCGCCGGCGCGCCGCACGAGGCCACCCTGGTCGTCTACCACACCGCCGTGCTGGCCTACGTCGAGCCGGCCAAGCGCGCCGCGTTCGCCGACGCCGTCAGGCAGCTTGACGCCGTCTGGCTGTCCAACGAGGCACCCGGCGTCATCGCCGACGCCAACGCCGAGCACACGGTCGACGAACGGGACGCCGGCGACCGGGACGGCGGCTTCGTGCTCGTGCGCAACGGACTTGAGCAACTCGCGCGTACCGATCCGCATGGCACCTGGCTCGACTGGACAGCTACGCCTACCGGCTAACGCACAAACCCAACAGTCCACCGGCCTTCAGCCGCCCAGCAGCACTACGACGAAGCCATCACCCGGGTTCCCTGTCGGACCACCGCTACCTTGGGCTGGGCCACATTCGGGAGAACTGGGCCGGAACGGGTAGCAGCGCGGGGTGGGCCACCTCGCGGTCCGCTTCCCTCCCCCCTGCCCGGATCCCACGAGTGGTCACTGTGGCGCGTCGACCAGACCGCCGCGCCCAGCCACCCCTGACGCAGCCACGTCCCTGCCCCAGGAAGGTCACCATCTGATGCTGAACCCCGCCTCCGAGGCCGGCACGACGATTACAGTCGGGGTGCTCGCCCTCACCGCTCCAGAGCCAGGCGGGCAGCCGCCAAGAGGCCTGCGGACGGTGGCCCGCGGGCTGTTGAAGGCGGTCCGGCCCAAGCAATGGGTCAAGAACGTGCTCGTGGTGGCGGCCCCGGCGTCAGCCGGGGTGCTGCTCGAGCCGTCGGTGCTCGCTCGCACCGCCGTCGCACTGGTGGCCTTCACCGCGTGCGCTGCCGCCGGGTACCTGGTCAACGACGCCGGCGACGTGGCCGCCGACCGGCGGCACCCGACCAAGCGGTATCGCCCGATCGCAGCCGGCATCGTCCCGGTCGGGCTGGCGCGTGCCGCCGCAGTGGTCCTGGCGGTGATGGCACTCGGCGCCGGCGGCCTGCTGTGCGGCTGGGAGCTCAGCGCCTCGCTGGTGGTCTACCTGGCCGTCACGTTCACCTACTCCACCTGGCTCAAGCACATCGCCATCTTGGAGATGCTCATGGTCGCCGCCGGCTTCCTGTTGCGGACCGTGACAGGTGCTGCAGCCACCCACGTGACGTTGTCGCGGTGGTTTCTCATCGTCGCTGGCTTCGGCTCGCTCTACATGGTCGTCGGTAAGCGGTACGCCGAAGCCACCGGGCTCGGTGAGAACGCAGCCGGCGCCCGGCGGATCCTCGCCGAGTACCCGCTCAACTTCCTGCGTCAGACGCGTGAACTGTCCGCAGCTGTCACGCTCGTGGCCTACTGCCTGTGGGCGTTCGAACGCGCACCGGCTCAGGGTTTCTCCTGGGGACAGCTGTCGATCCTGCCGATGACCTTCGGACTGCTGCGCTACGGCCTGCTGCTCGAGCGCGGCCAGGGCGGCGCCCCGGAGGACGTCGTGCTCGGCGACCGGCCGCTGCTCATCGCCGGGGCGGTCTGGGTGGTGACCTTCGGCCTCGGTGTTCTCGCCACGAGGTTGTGAGACTGCGAGCCGTCCCCAGGCGGCGCCCAGGCGGCGGGCGAAGGCTCTGGCCTGCTCGCCCTGGCGACGTCGGTTGTGATCTCAGGAGTGGTCGTCCGGATCGTTGCCGGCCTGTGGTCATCGCCGCAGCAACCCGGCGCGTCGGCTTCGACTGGACGGTGATGACCCCGGGCCGGGTCCAGCTTGCCCGGGCCATGCGGGCGCAGAACAAGACCCTCGACCAGATCGCGGCCACCGTCGGGGTCGGGCGCTCAACTGTTACCCGAGCACTGGGCTGCTCGGGCTGTTGACGGCGGGGAGGACTGCCATGGTTCGGACGTCCCCAGCCGGCGAGGCGCGGCAGCAGCGTGTGAGCCCGGGTGGAAGGGGGGGCTGATGGTGCCGGACCGGCTGCGCGCGGAGGTTGCCGAGATCGCTGCTCGTGCCGCTGCAGCCGGCCGACCTGCTGCCCGTTCTGGAGGTCGCTGCCTGTCGGCGCCAGGGCCGCGGGTGCGGCTGGCGATCAAGCTGCTGTCTCAGGCACCGACGGAGCGGGCGTGGACCATCGCACACGAGCTGAGTCACGTCCTGCGCGCTCAGGAGGGCACCCGGGTGCGGCCCAGCAGGGCCCGGCTGGTTGCCGGCGCTGTGCTGATCGCCGCCGCTGTCCTGGGGTTGGCGACCGCGGGCTATGTCGCGGTGAGTGGCGGCACCGATGTCGGCGTGCCTCTCACGGCGGCGAGCGGGGCTGCGACGGGCATGTATCTGGTGCTGCTCGGACCGGACCGGGCCGAGGAGGCAGGGGCCGACGCGACGGCGGCGACGGTGTTCGGGGAGGTGCTGTCCGCCGCTGGGGTCGAGCGGATGCGCTGTGACGAGGGTGTGCTGGTGCGCTACGCGCCGACGGTGCTGCGTACGCACCCGCACCCGGCGGCTGGCCGGGCGGCTGGGCTTGCAGCTTGCAGCATCGGCGATTGAGCTGAGTCCGTTTTTGGGGCCAGGGGTAGCCGCGGCGGATTGCTGCGGCCGGAGAGGCCGGCTGCTGCCCAACAGAGTGTGGGTGCGTCGGCTGCCGGGTCCTGGTGGGGCAGGCGTGGTTGCCTGCCCGTAAGGGCCTGCGGCAGGGGCCGTAGAGGCTCCGCGGGCCAGGCCGGGTCCGGCAAGATGCTTCCCGCGAAGCGCTTGGGAAGGATCTTGGGGGTGGGCCTTGCGGGTGGAGGGGCGGTCCCGGATCGTCCCGGCGGCCGTGTCCCGGTAGAGGGTCCGCCGCAGGCGGTTCGTGTCGCTGTGAGCTGTTGCGCCGGAGGCGTACGCAGCACCGTCGGCGCGTAGCGCACCAGCACGCCCTCGTCGGACTGGCGTCCTCTGACAGTACCCTCGACGGGGAGCAAGCTATGCATTTAGCGCTGCTAAATGCGCGTCGATCATGGACAGCGCCGCGCGGAGGCGCGATGCTCGGTCCTGGTCCCGCCGGTTGGGCGGGTCGCTGCGCTGGGCCGGGGAGGGGGACGTGGTGACCGACGAGACGGCCGCAGTTGCCGAGGGGCGGGTGCGGCGGCGGTTCGGGCGTCGGCGGCCGAACGCGGCGGGTGGCCGGCGGCATGCGCATCAGGTGAAGGTGACGCCGGAGGAGGAGGCGCGGCTGACGCGGCTGGCCGCGGCGCAGCGGGTGACGGTGTCGCGGCTGCTGGTGGAGTCGGCGCTGGCGGCTCGGGGGGAGACGCCGACGCAGCGGCGGGAGGCGATGGTGGAGCTGCTGGCGGTGCGGCGGCTGCTGGCGGCGGTGAGCAACAACGTGAACCAGATCGCCCGGTCCGCCAACGCCGGGAGAGAGTTTCCGGCGGACGCGGCCGGGGTTCTTGTCGGGGTACGCCGGGTCGTGGGCCGGCTCGACGAGACGCTGGACCGGCTGGCGAGGCCGTGATGATGCCGTGATGCCCAACATCACCCGCGGGCAGCGGATGAGCGGGCTGCTGGTGTATCTGGCCGGTCCGGGCCGGGCGAACGAGCACACCGAGCCGCACCTGGTCGCTGGGGACTGCGCGATCCTGGCGTGGCACGACGATGTGGAGCTGGACCGGGACGCAGCCCTGCAGGTCGTCCGCGAGCTGGACCATCCGCGGCGACTGTTCGGGGTGCAGGTGCCGGGCGGGTCGGTGTGGCACTGCTCGCTGTCGCTGGCCGCCGAGGAAGGGCAGCTGAGCGACGGGAGGTGGGCGGCGGTCGCCAGCGACTTCGTCGACGGCATGGGCTTGTCGGGCAGCTCGGGCAAGGCGCCGTGCCGGTGGGTGGCGGTCCGGCACGGACTGTCCGCGGCCGGCAACGACCATGTCCATCTGGCGGTGTCGCTGGTGCGGGAGGACGGCACTAAGGCCAGTACGTGGAACGACCGGCCCAAGGCGCAGACGCTGGCCGGCGAGCTGGAGCGCCGGCACGGGCTGCTGGTGCTGGAGAGCCGGAGCGCCGGCCGCGGGGACCGCGGGCTGAAGCCGGCCGAGCTGGCCAGGACCGCCAAGGCGGGCGCGGTCGAGCCGGCCCGGGTGGCGCTGGCCCGGGCGGTGCGGGGCTGCGCGGCGGCGGCGGCTGACGAGGGTGAGTTCGTGCGCCGGCTGCGCCGCGCAGGGGTGCTGGCCCGGCCCCGGTATGCCGCCGACCGCGACGACGTGGTGGTGGGGTATTCGGTGGCGCAGAAGCCAGCGGCAGGGCAACGGCCGGTCTGGTACGGCGGCGGCCAGCTGGCCCGGGACCTGACGCTGCCGCGGCTGCGCGGCGACTGGCCGGACAGCCCGGCGGCGGCGGCAACGGCGGCCGGGGAGTGGACCGCTGCCAAACGGGGCCGGCGGGTCGTCGCCCCCGGCCGGGAGCAGACGGTGCCGGACCCGGAGCAGTGGCAGCGCTACGCCCAGCAGGTCGCCGAGTTCCGCCGGAGCCTGGCGGGGGTCGACCCGGCCGATCGGGCGGGGTGGGCCCGGGTCGCGAAGGAGACGTCGGGCGCGTTCGCCGCCTGGTCGCTGGCGGTCGAGCCGACGCCGGGACCGCTGGCGGCCACCGCCGCCGCGCTGGCCCGCTCAGCGCAGCTGCGGGCCCGCGACGTGGCGGGCCCGCGGGCGCTGGGCCCGTCGGTCAAGGGTGCGTCGCTGCTGCTGGCCTCCGCCGCCCGCGGCGGCAAGGGCACCGTCGGGCAAGCGGTGCTGCTGCGGCAGCTGGCGCACACCGCCATCGCCTTGCGGGACGCGCACACCGCGGCGCGAGAAGCGCACCGGGCGGCGGAGATCGCCACTGTGCTGAACAGCCAGCTGACCCAGGTCCGCGACACGCTGCCTGCACCGCCGGCCCGGGAGCCGGCGACCGCCGCGGCAGGTCGCGGCCAGGCACCAGACCCGGCGCCGGCCGAGCTCGATCCGCAAGCCGCGGCCGCGGTGCGGATCGCCCGCGCCGGCCAGGTGCCGCTGCGGACACCGGGATCACCGGTTCCGGCCCGGCTGGAACCGGCTCGGCCCCCGACCCGGACGGGCGGAACGGACCGCGACCGGAAGCGGGGCGTCGAACGGTGACACCCACGAGCGAGCAGGAGGCGGGCGATGGCCGACGACCATGACGGGATCGACGAGGCTCTCGAGGGGATGCTGCGGATCGGGCTGACCGCCGCCGGCCGGGTCGCCGAGGTCGCCGCCCGAGCCCGGGAGCAGGCCGCGCGGGACGCCCGCGCCGCTTCCGAGGCCCAGGCTGGTGAGCTCGGCGGGCGGCTGCAGGCCGAGCGCGCTGCCGCGCGAGCTCAGCTCGCCCCGGTCGACCGGACCGACTGGTGGCACCAGAGCCGGCCGGAGGACATCGCGGTGGTGTGGGAGACCGCCCGCAGCTGGCAGCACCTGGATCCGGTGGCCGAGCGGGCGGCGGGCCGGATCCGCCGCGTGGTCGCCGACCGGTACGGCATCGACATCGACGCCCCGGGCGGGGACCCGGCCGCGGTCCGGGACGCGCTCGCCCGGCGGGGCATCGCCGAGCGTGACACCGGCGCGCAGCGCAGCACCGCCCCCGCCGAGGACGCCGCGGCCGCCCGGCTGCTGGCCGCCGCCGACCGCGCCGACCGGCAACAGCAGCCGAAGCCGGCCGCCGCGGCCCGAGCGGCGGACGAGGACCGCGGGGACACGAGCGACCATCGGCAGCCTCCTTCAGACGCCGTGACGCCAGGAGTAGCCGACGCCGAGGCCGTCGCGGCCCGGGTCACCGCCGACACGATCCAGCCTCGACCTGCTGCCGAAGCCGTCCGGCGGCCGCCGCCTGCGGCGCCGCAGGCCCGCAGCGGGCTGCCGGCGGCGAGCCGCCGCCGGCAGCGCACCCCCGGCTTGGGCCGCTGACTGCGCAGAAGCCCGCTGCGGGAGAGGTTCGGCGTCGATGGGCGCTGGCCCGTAGCTCAGGAGTGGGGCGTGCCCGGCTAAGGTGCCGGACTCAGTCCCGGGCAGCGGAGGGGAACAGGCCCGGCGGCGGCTGCTCCAGCGGCAGCGGTTCCATCCGGGAGCTGTGCCCCTTCTCCGCCGAGCAGTGCTTGAACGGCCCGGTGTCCGGGTCGAGCAGGATACCCATGTGGTGATCGGCGTGGTCGCGGAACCACACCGACGCTCCGGTGGCCGGGTCCAGGCGCAGATGCTCCCAGGCGCGCCACAGCGCCTCGAGCCGGGCGATCGCCTCCTCGTGCCGCCACCACGCCGGGCACCAGGTGCGGCTGCGGCCGTCGACGTGCCGGCGGTAGGTCGGGGCGAGGAACCCGGCCACGAACCGGTCCAGGGACGGGTGAAACAGCCCGGGGTCTGGTTCGCCATACTTCTCGAGGACCGCGGCCGCCGCGTCGTCGGCCGCGGTCCGCAGCCGGCGCCTGAGGTCGGCGTCGAGTGCGTCGTCCAGGGCGGTGTCGGCGAGCCGGGCAAGGCGGCGGTCCAGCGCCTGCGCGGCGGCCTGCTCGAGCACGACCCCACGGGTGCCCGAACGTCCGGCCGGTGACGCGGGGTGGTCGTCGGGTTCGTCCCACTGCTCGACGTCGGCGTCGGCGGAGCTCACGGGTGCCGCACCCACGGATTGCCGCCGGGCGCTGCGGGCGCCGCCCGGTCCGCACCCGCGGCCACGGTGCCCGCGGTCGCGCGTTCAGCGGCAGCGGCCGGGTCGTGGGCGGCGATGGAGGCGAGGACCTCGGCGGCGTGCGGGCCGTCCATCCACGGCAGGGTGGCGGCCAGCGTCGGCCGGGCGCCTGAGCCGAGCACGATCACCCGGCCGCGGGGCAGGGCGCCCAGGTCGGCGACGTCGAGGACCCGTTCCCGCCGGCTGGACGCGCTGGTCGACCGGCCAGTCTTGCCATGGCTGGTGCTGGTCTGGGTGAGCTCGTAGTCGCCGATCAGCTCCGACAGCTCGGCGAGGAACTCCCGTTCGTGGACCCCGCCGCCGTAGACCTTGACGTTGGCGGCGGACCACAGCTTGCGCATGCCGTCCCGGCCCCATACCTCCACGCCTTGGGACCAGGACTGCAGGATGGTCATCAGCACGATGCCGCGGGAGCCGTAGTGGCTGTAGAGGTCGGGCAGCTCGCGCCATCGGCAGACGTTGGCCGCCTCGTCGAGCACCGCGACCAGCGGGGTTGGCAGCCGGCCGCCCGGTGATCGCCGCGCACGCTGCTCGGCGGCTTCGGTGACGGCGACGGTGAGCGCCGTGACCAGCGGCCCGGCGGAGCCGTGGCCCTCCTTGGACAGGCTGTAGAGGGTGCCCGAGCCGGCGACGAACGCGGCGGGGTCGAACTCTGGCCGGCTGTCAGCCGGGCCGTGGCTGGTGACCCAGCGCATCGCCTGGCGGTTGGTCATGAACGCGACGGTGCGCTGCGCGGTGCCGTAGACGCCGCCGCGCTGCTTGTCGGGCATGGTGTGCGCCTCGTCGACCGAGGCGGCGTTCAGCGGGTAGCCGTGCTCATGCAGGATCGCGACGGGTTCGTACTCGGTCGGCGAGGTGAGCCACAGGTAGACCTGGGTCAGCTGCCGGCCGTCGAGGGCGGCGGCGAGCAGCAGGTCGGCGAGCAGCTGCTGCGCCCGGGGCTCGAAGTATGCGTCGGTGCGGGAGCCCGGTTCCCGGGCAGCGCCGGTCAGCACGCCGGCGAGGATCGCGGCCTTGACCTCGTCGTCGACGTAGCTCAGTGGGTTCCACCACCAGCCCGGCTGCTCGTCGGCGATGGCTTGGGGGTCGAACACCCACACGGTGCCGGCGTCGGCCCGCGGGTCGCGGGTGGCGTCGAGCAGGTCGCGTTTGTTCGACGTCGCCAGCGCCGCACCCGGGGCGGCGAGCAGCGCCGGGATGGCACGGCTGGTGGTCTTGCCGCTGCGAGGTCCCCACACGTCGACCGAGGTGTCCTCCCAGCCCTGGTAGAGCGGCTGCCGGCTGCCGAGGGCGCGGGCGACGACCAGCCCGACGGCGTTCGGCATCCCGAGCCGGGCGGCGCGGGTCCGGGCAGCCTTGCCGGCCAGCTCGCCGAGGTCGCGGCCGCGGGCCAGGTGTCGGGCAGCCCCGTCGACCCGGGACCGGGTGCGGCGGCGGCGCAGCACCAGGACCAGGACCAGCATCCCGGCGCCGGCGCCGAGCAGCAGCATGACCAGCGCGGCGAGGCAGCCGGTCGCGGCCGGCGTCCAGCGCAGCTGTCCGTGGGCCAGGCCGACGACCAGGACGGCCGGGTTGCCGGGCAGCCGCTGCGGCCGGGCAGCCACCACGTTGGCCAGCTGCACGGCGCCGGTGACCAGCCCGGCGGCGAGCATGACCACGGCGAGCACGGCCCACAGCAGGACCGTCTCCGGGGTCAGGCCGTCCCGGCCGGGGGTGCGACGCGCGGTGGCGCTCACCCCGGGTCCTGCCCGCCGGCGCCGCCGGCGTCGTCGGGGCCGTCGACCGGGGGAAGGTCGGTGGCCTGGCCGATGCGGGACACGTCGTGCCAGAGCCGGTTGGTGTCGGACAGCCGCAGGTCACGTTCGACCGCGGTGAGCTCGACGTGTACCGGGATGCCGGGCCGCCCCCCGACCTTGATCAGGAAGTTGCCGCGGCCGGGGGGGTCGGCCTCGGTGCCGGTGTCGGGATCCCAGGCCGGCGGGTCGGTCCAGCTGATCAGCATGTTCTGCTCGGCGCGGGACAGCGGCACCACCGAGGTCAGCGCAGGCATCTCCGCGGCGGGCAGCCCGCCGCAGAGCACCATGCCGGCCCGTTCCACGAAGCCGCGGGCCTTCATCCGGTCCTCCTCGTGCGGCAGCGCCTCCAGGTCGCTCATGGTGTGGGAGACCATTGCGACGCCGACGCCGAGCTTGCGGTTGATCCGGGTTAGCGCGTCGACCCGGTCGACCATCCCGCGGCCGGCGCGCAGCGCCCGCCACAGCTCGTCGAGGACGACGAAGTAGTGCCTGCGGGGCTCCAGGCCGGTGTCGGCGAGGGCGTTGGCGACCTTGACGGCGCCGAAGCCGTAGGACCAGCAGGACAGCAGTACGGCGGCCTGCAGGTCGTCCTGGCCGTCGTCGATGGAGGAGACGTCGAACACCACCGGCCGGTCGCGGCGCATCGGGTTGCTGGTCGGCCGGGAGAAGATGTCGCCGAACCGGCCGCCGCTGATCAGCCCGACCAGCGTCGCCTCGAGGTTTTCGGTCAGGTCGTGGTAGCGGTCGAGGCGGCCGCGGTCCAAGGCGACCTGGCGCACCACGTCGGGCGCGTCTCGGATCACCTGAAGCAGGTCGGGCAGCACCGGGACGCCGTCGTGCCGGTCGGCCAGCACCCGCAGCGCCCGGTCGAGGATGGTCTCCTCCCGGTCGCTGGGCGGCGCGGCGCGGGAGATGGTGATCAGCCCGGACAGGTTGGCCGCGACCCGGGTCCGGGCGTCGGCGAGGACCTCGACCCGGGCGGTGCCGGTGAGCCGGGCCGCGGCGGCGGTCGCCTCGCCGGGGTCGAGGATGTTCAGGTGGCCGCGGTCGCGGCCCAGGGTGATGACCTGGCCGCCCAGGGCGCGGATGCCTTCGACGTAGTCCGGGCGCAGGTCGCCGAGGACCAGCGGCAGCACGCCGTAGCCGGCCAGGCCGAGCATCATCCGCATGATCGAGGTGGACTTGCCGAGCCCTGGCCTGGCGAGGGCGAACAGGATCGGGGTGGAGATCAGCCGGGCGGACTGGAACCAGCTGACCGGGTCGGCGCAGACGGTGGCGCCGGAGAGCAGGTTGAGCCCGAACGGCACGCCGACCATCGGGCTGCCGGTGCCGGCGGCGAACGGCCACAGCCCGCAGACCTGGGTGGTGGTGCCGCGCCACTCGTCGGCGGCCTGCACGAACGTGGAGCGGCCGCGGCCCCGGCCGGGCCAGCCGCGGGGGCCGGGCTGGCCCGCGGCCGCCGGGGCGTGCCGCTGGGGCCGACGGCTGGCCTCCGGCTCGGCGGTCACAGGCTGTTCCGGATGCTGGTGGGGACGTTGAGGTGCTCGGGCAGCACCAGCCCGAGCGGCAGTCCGGCGGCGAAAGCCGAGTCCTGGCTGCCGTAGACCGGGCGCAGCTGCACCCGGGCGGTGGCGGCGAGGTGGTCGACGGCGGCGCGGGCGTCGGCGAGCCGGCCGGCGTCGGCGACGGTGGCGGTGACCACCATCCCGAAGTTGACCAGTCCGGCGCCGCGGGCTTCCTCCTCGGCGGTGGCGGCGGTGCTGCGCTGCTCGGAAAGCGCCCGCGCCGACGGCCGCTGGGTGGAGCTGACCTTGAACTCGGCGTTGCGTTTGTCCTGCTCGACGATGTGCGCGGCCCGGGCCGCGTTCAGCGGCCGGTAGAGCAGGGTGACCCGCTTGCGGTCGATGTTCGGGTGCGGGGCGAGCAGCTGGGTCAGCACCGAGCTGTAGACCTCGCCGCGGGGGGCGCTGGTCATCGACCAGCTCACCGACCAGGCACCGTCGTGGCGCAGCGCGTCCCAGCTGGCCTGCTGGGCGGTCGGACCCACCTGGGACCAGGACAGCTCCGGGACGTGCCGCTCGGCGCGGGCCGCGTCGATCAGCCGCGCCGCGGGCGGGTCGTAGGCGATCCGCACCGTCTCGCACAGCTCCTGGGCGCTCATCGGCCGGGCCGCGCCCGCGCCGGTGGCGTGCAGTCGCTGGGTCAGCCCCGGCAGCCGGGTGGCGAGGTCGCGGGCCATCTCCCCGGCGTCCCGGCGCCGCCCGCCGCGCCGCGGCGCCGCGGCGAAGGTCAGCGCGATCGACGCCCGGATTGTCGCCGACCCGGCCGGGTAGGTCTCGACCAGCTCGCGCAGCACCGCCTGCGCCACCGTCGGCGCGTCCGGGTCGACGGCTGTGGCGACCTGGCGGCGGAGCCGGGCGCCGGAGTCCGGGGCGGTCTCGACCGTCACCGACGCGGCGACCAGCCCCGGCTCGTTGCCCAGCGAGGCGAGCCAGCCGCCCCAGTGCGCCACCCAGGAGTCGACCTGCTCGGCGTCGACCAGCGACGCCCCGTCCGGCTCGGCGACCAGCACCGCCGTGTAGTGGCCGGCGGCCGGCACATGCAGCAGCGCGAAGCGCCGGCCGTAGGAGTCGGCCCATTCCGAGAGCCGTGACCCGGCGGCCAACCCCGGCAGCTGGAAGGTCCCCCACTCGGTGTGTCCCAGCGGCCCCGAGCGGTACAGCTCGGTGCCGGCCAGCCGGGTCCGGCCCCAGCCGAGCAGGACCGCGGTCCGTTTCAGCACAGACAGGCCGTGCCGGTCCCGGACTGCCAGCAGCCCCAGGAAGCAGGCGATCAACGCGGCAAGCACCAGGGCCGGCAGCAGCCCGGCGACCATCATGGTGCCGATCACCACCACCAACCCGCCGACCAACACCCCGGTGCCGAGGGTGCCGAGCGTGCCAAGCCCGGCCGATGCCGGGCGGCGCCAGTTGCCGTAGGTGCGGGGGGTGCGCGGCGGCTCAAGCACTGCCACGAGGACCGTCCTTCTCATCCGGAGTCGAGGTTCCGTGCTCAGCCCCGCCCTGCGCGGCGCCCTTCACCGCTCCCAGCGCCGCCTGGGCACCGGACGCGACGGCACCGGCCGCACCCGCGGCTGCCGCACCGTTGGCCCCTGCCGCGCCGGTGCCAGCACCACCCGCGGAGGAGGCCGCCGGCGGACCCGCGCTGCCCGACCCCCCGCCCGGGCCGCTGCCGCCCGAACCGGGCGACTGCCTGCCGGCCCCGCCCCGGCTGCTTCCCGCCGGGGTGCGGGACTCCCCGCCCGGCCCGGACGAACCGGGGCTGCCGGACGGCCCTTGGCTCCCGTTCGGTACCGGACCGCTGCCCGCCGGACCATCGCCACTGGCGCCGGTAGGCGCCGAAGACGATCCCTGCCGAGGGATCCTCGGCGTCGCGCCCGCACCGCCGCCGAGTGAGACGGCGCCGGTCGGCAACGCCGCCACCACCCCGCCGGCCAACGCCCCGGCGCCGGCACCGCCGCCGGAGGCCACCGAGCCCACCAGCGGGGTCACGAACCGCATCAGCGCCGGCAACGCGAACAGCGCCACGATCATCAGCACCAGGCCGGTCAGCACATTCACCAGCCCCTGCCCGTCGCCGAGGCCCTGCACTCGGGAGCCGGTCAGGCGGAACGCGGTGGCGTACACAATCGCCGCCGCCGGCTTGTAGAGGGTGAACGCGATCGTCCAGCTCACACATTTGCGGAACCACGTCCGGCCCATCTCGGTGCTGGTGAAGCTCGCCGCCAGGGGCAGGATCCCGGCCAGAATGACCAGCATTCCGCCGCGGACCACCATCAGCATGATCTGTACCGCCGACGCCAACAGCGCCAGCAGACCGAAGATCACCACCAGCAGCGGTCCCAGGCCGCTGCCCGCGGCGCTGCTGAGGTTGAGCATCGCGGTGATGTTCTGACCGAAGTCCGTCCCCTGCGTGGACCGGTCCACGATCCAGCCGGCGAACTGATCCGACGCCGTGACCAGTAGCGAGATCGCGGTCAGCCCGGCGCCGAACACCACCACCATCGTCAGCAGGCCCCGCAGCAGCTCCTGACCCGGCTGCGCCCGCCGTTCCCAGGCCATCCGAGCACCCCCGACGACCACCGCCAGCACCGCCGCCGCGGCCGCGTACCACCACAGCGAACCCTGGATGAAACCCACCGCATCCGACGGAGCAGACCCGCCGTCCGTCGTCGTCAGCTGTGGAGTACCGACATGCAGCCACACCGTCCCCAACGCGGCAACCACCTTGCCGACAGCCTCCGCCACCGCCTTTGCGAGTCGATCGAGGGCGTCACCCAGCGCACCGGTGACGATGCTTCCGGCCTTACAGCTGATGTCGAGGGTGCCGCAGCCGGCCATCTCAGGCGCCCGCCCAGAGCACGTAGCCGGCCGCGGACGGCATGCTCTGGATGTTGTCGCCTGGGTCCCCGGAAGGGGGCAGGACCCACTTCCAGGTCCCGCTCTCCCAGGTCATCGGTGCCGTGAGATGGACGAAGGCGCCGCTGCCGCTGCGTAGTAGTAGATCGGCCGTCATGCTCTGCGGCTCGTAGTTCAGGACGTTGAAGCCAGCCATCTGAATTGAGTTCGAGCTAGCGCTCAGCTGCTCGTGGGAAAGACGGGTGAGGGCAGCGTCGCGTCCGGCCCCCGAAGCGGCCGCAACCTCAGTAAGGCTGAGGCGACGGCTGGGAGCGGTGGTGGTGGCCACGAAGTTGATGGCGGCGTAGAGCGCTCCGGTTGGCGAGTGGGCGAAGCAGGTCGGGACCCCTTTGGTGTTGGCGCCGGGCCCGTAGGTGGCGGTGCCGGTGGGCGCTGCCATGGTCCCGATCAGCTGCCAGCGGGTGCCGGCGGGTGCCACCCGGGGGACGGTCTGGTCCCCGGCAGGCAGACCGCAGGAGCTGTCCGTCAATCCGGCGCCGGTCAACGGAGCTGCCGGGCTGCCTGCTGCCGGCGGCGCCGGGGGGCTGTTACGACTCGGCCCCCGAAGCGCCAACACCAGACCGAGGATGGCGATCAGGGCAACGATCGCGGCGGAGACGACGAACTTCGGCTGGGTCCACGGGCTGGGAGTATCGGAGTTTTCGTCCCGGTCAGTGGTGAGAGTCACGAGGCAGCTCCAGCAGGAGGCGGGGTCGCTGAGCCGCGGTCAAGCGAGGGCGCCGACGAGGGCGGAGGCCGAGCCGATGACGATGCAGCCGGCGAAGACCCAGGCCAAAGAGGCGGCGTGCCGTCCGCCGCCGTCGTGCCGTCCCGAGGCGGACAGGGCCATCATTGCGCCGGCAAAGATGGCACCGGCGACGCACACCCCGAACGCGATCCAGGCGGACCACGACAGGATCGTGAGGACCTTGTCAGAACCGGGGGGTGCCTGGCCCATACCGGGATTGGGAACGGCAGCCAGCAGCCGGGAGGTGCCAGCGGCGGTGGTGGTGGTGGTCATGACGGGGTTCCTTCCTGCAGGGCGACGGCCTGCTCGGCGAGCAGGTGGGACAGGTCCTTGAGAAGGCGGCGTGCAGCGCCAGGCGCCTGGGCCGGGTCGACGGCGGTAGTGGTGCGCCATTCGTCGACCCAGGGGAGCTGCCACACCCGTGGAACGCCTCCGGCGACTACGCGGGCGAAGTCGCGGAGGGCGCGTGGAAGCCTGCCCGGGGCGTCGGGGACGAGCACCAGGCCGAGTAGTTGTATGTCAGGCCCCCCGCCTGACGCCCAGTCGACCGCTGCTCGCTGAGCGGCCATTAGGCCGGCCAAGTGGGTCCGGCTGACGAGCACGACCGTCGGGCGCTCGGCACCCTGGCCGAGTGGCCACGCGCGGCCGGCGGCGGCGCTGCCGGGTAGCAGCGTCGCGAGCGTGCTTTCCCCAGCGCCGCCGTGTGCGCCGACCCACCACAGCTGCGCGCTCTGCAAGCTTGACCGGCGGGGGAGGCGGTCCGCGGCGTCGGATGGGACGAGTCCGGGCTGCGGTTGAGCTGGACCAATGAGCGAGGGCAGCGCTGGCCCTGCTGGCCGCTCCGGTGTAGCTTCCGCCGAGCCCGGACGCGTGCCAAGCAGCCAGGGGTTGGAAGTCTCTGCAAGGCCGGTAGAGGCGTCGGCGTCGGCGCCGACGGCGCGGTTGGTTACCGCCTGCTTGGGGGCAACTGCGCGCACGACGGCAGGTTACGCACGTATAAGACAAGCCGTCCAATGCTCTACATCGGCAAGTCAGATCCGAAACCTCGGGCGTGCTCAGGCTTCCTGGCGCTGTAGATCTGGTACCGCCAGGCCTCCTGGTGGCGGTAGAACTCGACGCCGGACATGGTGTTGACGTACCGGCGGTGGCGGCCCGTCAGGCGGGCGAGCTGGTACGGGAGCCACCCCAGAGTCGCGAATGTCCGCAGCATCGGAAGAACGTTTGGGGTGATGTCGCGGGCTGCCACGTCGACGAAGCCGGCACCCCCCAGCAACTGCTCGAGCAATCCGTGCTCCAGGCGCTGGAAACCCGGCATGGCGGCGGCGGTGTTGACCTCCCGGAGCACCCGCGCCGCCCGGGGGCTGATCTGGTCGTCTGGCGTGCGTGAGTACTCGAACATCACCAGGCGCCCGCCTGGGCGCAGCACCCGGTATAGACCGGCTAGGACATCTTCAACCCGGACGCTGTGGACCAGGGTCTCCATGGTGTAGGCGGCGCCGAAGCTTTCCAAGGGGAAGTCGAGCTCGGCGTAGTTCATATGCAGGAACCGCGTCCGTGTCTCCAGCCCCAGTTCCAATGCGCGACGCCGTGCCTGCTCGAGGTTGAAGTCGAGGATGTCGATGCCAGTGACCTGCAGGTTTCGGGTAGCGGCGAGGTGAGTGGCGACCGCGCCAACGCCGCAGCCGGCGTCCAGGACCTCCGAACCCGCTGGAACGTCCAAGGTGGCCCCGAGCAGATCCTCCATCCGGCGCAGGGGCGGCCCGAACGGGAGGGTGGAGTCGCCCGGCCGGTAGTACCCGAAGTGCTTCGTGCCGCCGAGGAGCAGGTCATAGCCCAGGCGAGACTCCCGCTTGTGGTAGTAGCGCGAGACCTCTGCAAGGTGCTGCGTGCCGCTGCCGGTGTCGCTGGCGCTGGTCAACGGGTGACTCCTGTCATTGCGGGCGACCACGCTTCATGCGCGTCCGCGAATTCAGCCACGAACTCGCAATCTCGCCAAGCGGTGCTGACTCGTTCCAGCCAATGGACCTCGCCGTCGAGGTTGTGGCCACCGGCGGCGGCCACCTGCCCTGCTGCTGCACCAACGTCTGAACGCGGTGCCAGGCCGGCGAGCATCGCTCGGCGGGCCACCTCTGTCCAGGCGGCTTCGGCCGCCGCAGCTGCATCCGAACCCTCCAGCCCGCTCCGGTGGGCCGCGGTCAAGGCGGCGGTGCACAGATCCGGCGAGACGTACCGGCAGAGGATGCGTTGCCGATCGCGTATCTCGATCACTGTCCGGACCAGCCGGACCCGGTGGCCGACCATCACCAGCGCCAGGTCGGCGGCGCCCTTGGGGGCCGCCTGTCGCAAGGCCACCCACAGTGGGTCGAGGCGGCGCTGGGCGCGGAGCTCCCAGCACCAATGAACCGCTGCGCGCAGCGGGCGTGCCACCGTAGCCCGCAGGACGCCCGCAACGATGAAGCTCATGGAGACCAGCGCGACGCACTTGGCGGCGGCATCTGCGGGTCGTCCAGAGGCGGCGGCACCGCCGGCCCAGAGGACCACCACCGCTGCCTCAAGGGCGATGAAACCGAAGCCAATGCCGCATCCGATGGCGCCGAGGGTCAGGCCGGCGCGGACGTCATCGGAGGATCCTCGGGCGTGTGTCCGGGTGACACGCAGCATCCCCGCTAGGGCCCACCCCAGGTAGGCCAGAAAGGCACCAGAACGGAGAAAGGGGCCGGCTAGGCCGGCCTGCTGGGGCGACTGCGACAGCGACGCGTACATGCCGTCGAGCGGAGGGGCCAAGACGTAGGAGACGCCTCCGGCCGTGATCGCAGCCACTGCCAGCGTCGCGTTCGTCACAGTGGCGCGCCGACTCGGCAGGTCCGTGGTGCTGAGCACGAGACTCCGGGTCGCCGCACAAGCCAGCACCGAGACCGAGAAGGTGCCGAACGCGTAAAGGAACGAGGTGACCGGCCCCACCACGGTCTGCTGGCGCATTGGGTCGATAAGCATGCTCACGGCGACCGCAAAGCAGAGCAGGACAGACCACAGGCTGCGATCGGTCTGGGTGCCGCGCAGCATCCGCCAACGCAGCAGCACGGCAGTCCACAGCAGGACCGCCGCCGAGCTCAGCAGATAGTCCATGTCCCTACGCCCCAGTCGCGCCGAGTGCGCGGGCTAGCCGGTCGAGCGACGACGCCCTGTCCGCCGGGGCGGTGCGCGCTGCCCGTCCCGGCGAGCCGTCCAGCTGCGCGGTGATGATCGTGGCCATAGCGTCCGCTTCGACCTCTTCGGGCATTTCGTAGTCGTGGCGGAACAGAGCGCCTCGAACTAGGCGCTCGTCCAGGTCCGGGAAGACGCGTTCGAGCCAGGGCAGTGCGGCGTCGACGGACGGTTGGTGTCCCCCGATGATGTGCCCGCACTCGTGAAGGACGGTGTGGTCCCGGAAGAACGACGACGACGAGTCCTCCTCGTAGAAGATGAAGTCTGTCTCGCCGAGTGGAACCCAGGCTCCACAGAGCTCCTCTGTCCCAGGCGCTGCGGGAAACCCCACCCGCTCGAGCGGGCGGCCGCGATGGGCCGCGAGCTGGCTCAGGAAGGCGTCGATGTCGGGGGCGGGGTCGAGCCCGAGGGCCGCTAGGCGCGAGGCGCACCGCTGCTGGACGCTGTCACGACGACGGAACATCTTCAGCCGCTCTCCTGCTGCTGGCCAGGAGACGGAGCGGCCGGGTCTGCGTTGGCTTCCCCGTCCAGCAGGCCTTCGAGGCGCCGAGCGTGCTCGACCATGCCGGCGATAGCTTCACGAGCGGCGGGCGACAACGCAGCGGCGCGTAACGCCAGGTGGGCCACCCCGGCCTCGCGCATGGCCATCAAGAGCGTCAGCTGAGCATCGACCTCGCGCGCGATGGCGTCGTCAAAGAAGTAGGCGGGGCTGACACCGAAGTAGCGGGCAAGCGCTTCGAGGTGCGCCTTCCCCGGGTTGTCCCGCTTGCCGGATTTCAACAGGTAAAGGTAGGCCGCCGAGATCGTGACCCCGCCCCATGAGTTGATCGTCTCTACGACCTCCTCAACCTTGATCGGTCGTTCCCCGCGGCGGTGCGACGCCGCGAACAGTTTGCTGATCTTGTCGGCCAGGGTGGAGGCGGGCTCGCGCTCAGCCATCACGAGCTCACTTCCTCTGCAGCTGAGGTCGGCGGGAAGGGGATAGGGCCACCCCTTGCCAGCGTAGAGCAGCAACACGCAATCGCTCGCACGTGTGTCGGGCAAAATTACTGCTGTAGCGTGACTGACGCGAAGAAACACAACGACAGTAAGGAAGCCCGATGCTGGGGTCCAGCCGCACCAGAGGCCAGTCGGCGGTCGGCCGCTCCTTCAGGGCGAGCCACGGCCGGCCCTACCGGGTCGGCTGTGTAGGGGTCGTCGCTGTACTTGTAGTCGCGGGTGTCGCCAGCTGCGGCGAGACCACGCCGCAGCCAGGCGTGGCTCGCTCACCCGCGGCGTCCACGGCCGCGGCTGGACCGAACGACGCTGACGCCGCTCTTCCGGCTCCGGCGCCGCCCCCGGTTCAGGACGGGCTGTCGGGGCTGGCCGCAGTGGATGCCGCCGCCAAGGTGATACGCACCTTCGCCCACCCTGATCTGCCCCAGGAGCGCTGGTTCCGGGAGCTGTCGCCACTGCTGTCTCCTGCGGCCGCCAGTGATTATGTGGGCACCGACCCCCTCCGGGTGCCCGCGCACAGGGTGACTGGCCCGACGCAGTTCCTGCCGTCGCCCAGTGGCTACATCGCCTGGGCGGCGGTGCCGACTGATGTCGGCCGGTACACCGTGCTGCTATCCCGCAGGCAGCAGGCCGGGCCGTGGCTGGCCGAGCGGATCGTCCCTCCACCGGGCGTCGGTCCATGACCAGCCGCACCGCCGTGTATTCGCTGGTGCTGCTGCCCGTGCTGCTGATTGCCGCGGTGGTCGCGTTCGTGCTGCTGGTCGGCGCCCAGCCGAGCGCCGCCGCCTGCGGCGGCACCCCCGGCGGGGCGGTCGACGTTCGCGGCCTGCCCGCGGGGTCGGTGGCCGGCTATCGCGGGGAGCAGCTCGCCAACGCCGCGAAGATCCTGGCCGCCGGCAAGGCTGTCGGTCTGGACGTCAAGGGCCAGACCATTGGGGTGATGACCGCGATGGGTGAGGCCGGTCTGCTCGTGCTGAACCGCGGTGATGCCGCTGGCCCGGACAGCCGCGGCCTGTTCCAGCAACGCGACAACGGCGCCTGGGGCTCGCTGGCCGACCGGATGGACCCGGTTCGCGCCGCCAGCAACTTCTTCCACGCGCTGCAGGGCGTGCCCGGCTGGCAGTCGATGAGCCCGACCCAGGCGGCGCACCGGGTGCAGGGCAATGCCGATCCGGGCTACTACACCCAGTTCTGGGACCCCGCGCTGCAGGTCGTCGCCGCGCTGTCCGGCAGCCAGGTCGCGGGCCTGGCGGCCGATACCGGTGGTCAGGTCTGCACCTCCGCAGCGCCGGGCACCGGCGTGGTCCCCCCGGGCGGCTGGGCCAAGCCGGCGATCGGGCCGCTGACCCAGCCCTACGGCCTCCGCAACGGCCGGGACGCCGGCGGTCACCCCGGCATCGACATCGCCCCGCCGTGCAACGCCCCGATCTACGCCGCCGCCGCGGGGACCGTCGCCGACGCCGGTCCCGCCTCCGGGTTCGGGAACTGGATCGTGCTCGACCACGGCGGCGGCGTCGGCACCGTCTACGGCCACATGTACAACGACGGGTTGCTGGTCCGCACCGGCGACACCGTCAAGGCCGGCCAGCAGATCGCCCGGGTCGGCAGCAACGGTGAGTCCACCGGCTGCCACCTGCACTTCGAGGTCCACCTCAACGGCACGCGCACCGACCCCGCCGCCTGGCTCGCCAGTCACGGCGCCCCCATTCAGTAGGAGAAACGATGACTCTCGGGCTCGAGGCCGTACCGGACTGGCCGACCGTCACCGCCGTCGTGCGCGACGACGGCACCGCCGAGGTGACGGTCAACGGCACCTCCCATCCGGTCGTCGCCAGCACCGTCGACCGCGCCCGCGCCGCCGTGCTCGCCCACGTCAGCGAGCAGACCGCCGGCCCGCTCGGCCGGCCGGTCCGGATCGCGACCACCGACCCGGACGGCTCCTGGCAGCTGATCGTCCACCCCGACGGCCGGGTCGACCCTGCTGACACCGGCGGGCCGGCGAAGCAGCCACGGCCCTTCGCCCCAGTGGCGAAGGCCAAGCGTCGGCTAGCGCGGCCAGCCGTACCGCCGGCCGCGGCTGGGCCCGCGCCCGCCCCCTCGCCACCGCCGGCTGCTGCACCTTTGCCGCTGCCGACGCTGCAAGACCTCCTCGAGGCCGGTCCCGGCCCGGACGTCGGGCCGGCCACCACCGGTTGGCAAGGCCGGCTACGCCGGCTGACCGGCGGCGCCGTCTCACCGGCGCCCAGCGCTCGCGAGCTCGAGCACCGCGCCGGCGTCGCCGCCGTACAGCGCAGGCTGGCCGGACCGAAGACCGTCGTCGTGGTCAACCCCAAGGGCGGCGCGCACAAGACCACCGCCACTCTGCTGTTGGCCGCCACCTTCGGCCGGCACCGTGGCGGTTACACGCTGGCCTGGGACAACAACGAGACCCGCGGCACCCTCGGCTGGCGCGCCACCCCCGCCCGGCACACCAACACCGCCGTCGACCTGCTGCGCGACCTCGACCGGTTCACTGCCGATCCGCTGTCCGCCCGCGTCGGCGACTTGGATAACTACGTCCGCTCGCAAGGCTCGGCACAGTTCGACGTCCTCGCTTCCGACGAGGACGCCCACTCGGCCGCCTCCATCGACGCCGAGGCGTTCGGTCAGCTGCACCGCACGCTGGCTCGCTTCTACCGGCTGATGGTGGTCGACACCGGCAACAACATGCGCGCCTCCAACTTCCAGGCCGCGATCGCTGCCGCCGATCAGCTGGTTATTGTCTCCACCGTCCGCGGCGACACCGCCCAGTCCGCCGCCTGGCTCGCCGACGCCCTCCGTGCCGCCGGCCACGAGCAGACCGTCGCGCAGGCCGTAACCGTGCTGGCCGCCCCGGCCCGCACCCCCGACCGGGCGCTGTCCGACCGGCTGCGCGCCCACTTCGGCCAGCTCACTCGCGCGGTGCTCGATGTTCCCTACGATCCCGCGCTTGTCCCCGGCGGACCCCTCCCCTACGAGCACCTGTCCCCCCGGTCCGTTGACGCCTGGCTGCGGGTCACCGCCGCCGTCGCTGATGGACTCTGATCCGACCGCGACACGCCGATGGATAGGAACCGTTGCAGAAACCCCACTGTGGGACGGTGTCGCCGTGTCAAAGCGCGCTGTCTCAGGTGGTCGCCCGAGCAAAGGCAATCGAGTTCGCATGATGACTGCCGTCGCTCCGACGGTCTCAGAGGCGATTCGCGCGGAGGCGGAGCGTCTCGACTTGTCCTACAGCGACGTCATGGCGAACGTCTTGGCTGCGCACTACGGATACCCGCCGATGGCGACGCCAGCCGAACAGAGCGATCAAATGAGGCTGACCGCCTAGCGCGGCCGACTGACGGGCGGCCAACCGACCGCCCGGGACAGCACGAAGCCCCACACCCGAAGTAGGTTTGGCCGCCGATTTGGGTGCAGGGCTTCGTCCAGTACCTCAGGAGGAACCATACCCCCCGCCGACTGGCGGGTCCCGCATGTCCGGAGCCAACTAGCTCTCGCGTGTCGTGACCTGCAACTGAGTCCTGCGCGTAGCCGGCGCCGCCTGCGGCGGTGACCGGCCCGGCGGCCAGTTCCGGCCGCCCCCTGTCCCGGTCCGGCGCGTGGGTGCTGACCCGTGCGGTGAGCCCCCGCCCGCTGGTGCGGGTGGCCGATGTGGACGCCTACGGCAAGGCGGTGAACACCTACACCCGCCGCGCCCGGACCGCTGGCGCCCCGCCGGACGCGCCGTGGGCGGTGTACCTGACCGACCAGGCTGGCAGCTTCCGGCTGCTGGCGTTCGACTTCGACGCCGCCAAAGGCGACCCGGCAGCCGACGCCGCCGTGCTGTGCGGCTGGCTCGAGTACGCCGGGCTCCCCCACCTGCTCGCCCGCTCCGGGCCGTCCGGCGGGCGGCACGTCTGGCTCGCCCTCGCCGACGCCGTTGACGCCTCGTCGGTGGACACCCTGGCCCGGCTGGTCCGGGCCCGGCTGCCCAGCCTGGACATCGCTCCGCTTGCCAACCCGGCCACCGGCTGCGTACGGCCGCCGGGGGCGCCGCACCGGGCCGGCGGCAGTTCGACGGTGCTGGCCGGGGACCCGGCCGCGCTTGCCGTCCCTACGGTGACCGCCGCCGACGTGGCCCGCCTGGTGGACACGCTGGCCGCCGGCCATCAGCCCGAACCCCTCGCCCCGCTGGACCCGGCTGCTCCGTTGCCGACCGACCGGTCGGGCAGGCTCTACCTGCCGGGGGTCCGCCGCCAGCTGCCGGCGGGCAGCGTCCAGGCCCTGCAGGTGGATGCCGCCGCTGTGGACGCCAACACAGTGCTGTGCCGGGTGCTCAACGGCGCGGCAGCTGCCCGGTGGCGCTGCGCCGACATCGCCGTCCTGGTGGCCCACTGTCCCGGTCTGGAGCATGTCCGCTCCCAGGGCCAAGGGCCTGGTGTGCCGCGCCGGGTCCGCAGCCCGGGCGAGTGTCGGGCGGTGCTGGCCCGCCAGTGGGACCGGGCGGTGCGCTGGGTTGCCACCCACCCCCGCGCCAGCAACCTCGAGGACCCGACGTTCGAGCCCCGCGCCGCCGCCCTGGCCGCCGTGGTCGAGCAGGCCCAGACCCGCGCTGACGCGGCGGTAGGCAGGTGGGCCGGCCCGGGTGGGCCGGCGGACCGCAGGGTGCTGGACGCGCTGTGCGTGCTGGTGCTGCATGCGGTGAGCACGGTCGTGGAGGCCGACATCCGCCGCCTGGGGCTGGTCTGCGGGATCGGCCGGGAGACCGCCCGCTCCGGCCTGCTGCGGCTGGCCCGAGACGGCTGGGTCACCCGCCACGCCCCCGCCGACGGCCCCCGTGCCGCGTCGTGGATCTTGAACGAGGCGTTGCCCACAGTCGCGGACGTACCAAGCCGGTCACAAGCGGCCCCGCGCCCCCCTGGCGCTGGCATCGCCGAACGAAACCGGTGGCTCGACCTGCTGCGTACCAGGCTGGCGGCCGCGGCCCACGACTTGTTCACTCCTGCCGGCGGCCTGGGTCATGCCACCGGCCAGCTCTACGCCACTCTCACCAGCCAACCTGCCAGCACCACCCAGATCGCCCATCAACTGGGGACATCCCTCGAGGACACCGGCATTCGGCTTGGTGCACTTCGAGCTGCACGCCTTGCCAGACGCACCTGTAAAGGGTGGTCTGTGGTTCGTGCCGACCGGCGCGACGCGGCCGCCGTCCGGCTCGGGGTCGCCGGCCGGTTGGCTGACCGGGCCCGGCGCTACGCCTTGGAGCGTGAGGCGTTCGCCTGGTGGACCGGCGAGCTGACCTGGATGCACGCCCCCCGCCGCAGCGCTGCCAGCCGCCGTCCCGGCCTGGGCCAGCTGGTCGTGCTCGACCCCGTCGATACGCCTCCGGCCTGGCCGGCGCATCCCCGCCGGGGTGACGGCCGCGCCGACTTCGCCGCCGCTCGCCGGATGTTGACCACCGGGGCCGTGAACCAACCACGTCAGCTCCGCCAGCCCACCACGGTGCGGCGGCAGGAGGCAGCGTGACCGTCTCCGGTGCCGGTAGACAGTCCTGGGTCACAAGCGTCGTGGCCGCACGGAACGGCTCGGGACGCCTGTGGGGGCTCAGTCCGGGCGGGTTCCGGCGCCGTCGTCATACAGGTGCACCCGACAGCGGCACCCACGCCGCCCAGCTCCCGCCCGGGAACAGCTGCTTGAACGTGGCAGGCGACCCGGCCCGGCGGGCCGAGGAGTAGGCGGCGAGGTCGCCGGTGAGCAGCAGCAGCCGGCCGGCGGCGTGCACCCGGTCGTGGAAGGCCTGAGCGGTCGGCCCGCCGAAGAGGGTGCCGGTTTCCCACTGCACTCCCCCACCTGAGCTGTAGGCCGCCGGGTCCAGCCGGCGCAGCCCGTCGCCGTCGACGGTGTCCGGCTTGGGGGCGCTGATCACCAGCAGGTCCCAGGGGTCGGGGTAGTCGGCGACGATGTCGCGGGCCTGCCGCACGCGGGACCACCTGGCGGGGTTGGTGACCCGGGTGAAGCCGCGGCGCCGGGGCCGTGCCACCCGCGTGGTCAGCACCCAGGGACTCATCACCACCGCCGGGCCCGGTAGGCCGTAGCTGCCGGCCTCAAGCTGCGCCCACCCCCACGTCGTCATCGCAACTCCACAGTAGGCAGCAGCACCGGTGGACTTCCCCTGTTCACTCGGCCCCCACGGGCCCGCGGTGGGCCACCGCCGCCGGCACAGGCGCAGGACGGCCCAGACATCCCTCAGGGCCGGGCGGGCCGGAAACAGACGCTCGAGCCGCCCTACGGGTAGCGCAGCCCCTTCTGGTGAGCCTGCGGATTGTCGGTAGCCCCCCCACGGACGCCAGCCCCGCCGCGCGCACCCCGTGATCGTCTGCCCCTTTCGGGCCGCTGGCGCTGCACACCATCACCCGGGCCCCGAACGCGCGTCGCCGCTGGCACCCGCGGCCCCTGCGGCCACCCCGGCAGGCCATACGGGCAGGCAGCAGCGCCTGCCCCACCCGGCCCGCAGGCCCACCAGGAGGCAACCAGTGACCACCACCCGCACACACCCCAGCACCCACAGCACCAGCACCACCAGCGCCCGCACCACCAGCGCTCAAGGCACGGCCGGGGCGGCAGCCGGCCCGATGTTCACCGACGCCCAGAGCAGCGACCTCGGCGTGCAGCTGATCGCCCGCAAGACACCAGCGTGCGCACCGGGCAGGACGCCCACGGCAGGTACGTCACCGTCGCCGTCGGCCGGACCCTGGTCTACACCTACGACACCGACACCATCACCGCCCACGTCGCCGGCTGGCGCCACGCCCACACCCGCGCCCGCCGCGTCTTTGCCGACCACTACCGCGCACCCCTCCCCCACCAGGGAGCGGGGTGTGAGTAGCAACGGCGCAGGATCCTCCGCTAAGGGGCCGTTGGCGGCTGGTCAGTAGTCGACGATGAGGCTGTCCATGGCGGCTTGTCGGTCGGTGTCGCTGGGCAGGCTGTACCGGCGGGTGGTCTCGAGTCGGCTGTGGCCGGCGAGTTCGGCGACGAGGACGATGTCGTGGCCGGCGCGCACGAGGCCGGTCAGGCAGGTGTGGCGCAGGGTGTGCGCCGACAGCGTGACGTCGGCGGCGCGGCCGAGGCGACGGACGGCGAGGTCGACGGCCCGGGCGGATAGCCGCTGGCCCTTCAGTGACAGGAACAGCGCGGGCCCGTCGGCACCGGGCAGTCTGCGCCGGGCGGCGAGCCAGGTATCGAGAACGGTTCGGGCCTCGGAGTTGACCGGGACCTGCCGGTAGCGCTCTCCCTTGCCGCGGCGCACGGTCAGCTGCCCTTTGCGGGCGGAGATCGACAGGTCGCCGGTGTCGAGTGCGACCAGTTCGGCGATCCGCAGCCCGGTGAACAGCAGCACGGTGACGATGGCCCGGTCCCGGACCCCGCCGGGACCGGTGGCGGTGCGTTCGGCGGCGCGCAGCAGCCGGCGGGTCTGGTCGACGTCCAGCGCCCGGGGGGCCGCTTGGGGCAGCTGTTCGCGGCGGGTGTTGGCGGGGCCGAGCCCGACGAAGCGGTAGAAGTGGTCGACGGCGGCCAGGGCGAGGTTGACCGAGGCGGGCTTGGCCCGGCCGGCCGTGAGCAGGTGGGTGCGGTAGTCCCGGACGGTGTAGTCGCGGGCGTACCCATCGGTGAATGGGTCGCCCTGGCGGCGGCGGGTGAGCGGGTCGAGTTCGGCTAGCCAGGCGAGGTAGCCGGCGACGCGGCCGGCGTAGGTGCGCCGGGTGTGTGCGGCCAGCGGCGCGGCCGCGAGGTGCGCCCGGTAACCGTCGAACCGGTCCGCGAGCGCCTCGTCGAGGGCTCTTATATGGGCGCTCATCGCGTCCTCACCGACCGGCACCGGACCCACCCCTGTTATCAGCACCAGCTTCCGGTCGTTAGCGTCCCGCACTCAGCGCGTTATCGGTAGCAGAACACACCAGGGACTTCGGAGAATGACAGTTATCAGCAGTAGCGTCAGCGGACGGTCTCGATGAGCAACACGACTGGCGACCAGCGCCGCTCCTACAGGCAGTACAGCGGGGATTTGTCCCCGGCGCAGCTTGCCCGCTACTTCCATCTGGACACCGCTGACCGGGAGCTCGTCGACGCCCGCCGCGGTGCGCACAACCGGCTCGGCTTCGCCGTCCAACTGGGGACGGTGCGCTTCCTCGGCGCCTTGCTGCCCGACCCGACCGATGTGCCCGAGCAGGTGGTGGCCTACGTCGCCGCCGAGCTCGACATCGAAGACCCAGGTGTGTTCAAGGGCTACGCCCAGCGCCGGTCCACCCAGTGGGAGCACGCCGAGCAGATCCGGCGCGCCTACGGCTACCGGGACTTCTCCGACCCCGAGGTGCAGGCCGAGCTGGCCGGCTGGTTGGCGGCCCGTGCTCGCACCTCGGCAGACCGGGCCAGCGTGCTGGTCGATCTGGCCACCGCCCGTCTTGTCGCGGCGAAGGTGCTGCTGCCCGGTTCCAGTCTGCTCGAGCGCCTCGTCGCGACCGCTCGGGAGCAGGCGGCGCAGCAGCTGCACGCCGAGCTTGCCGCACTGCCTGACGAGCAGCAGCGAGAGCGGCTCGCGGGCCTGCTGACCGTCGATGAGGTCACCCGCACCTCCCGGCTGGAGCGGCTGCGCCGCGGACCGACCAGTGTCACCGCCGCCGGGCTGCTCGGCGCCCTGGACCGGCTCACCGAGGTCCGCGGGCTCGGCGTCGCGCAGCTGGACCTGTCCGGGGTGCCGGCCGGCCGGGTTGCCACCCTCGCCCGCCACGCCCAGACGGCCCGGGCTCAGGCGCTCGCGAGAATGACCGAGCCGCGCCGGACCGCCACCCTGCTCGCCGCCGCCCGGCAGCTGGAGACTGACGCCACCGACGACATGCTCGACCTGCTCGACCGGCTGCTGTCCGGGCTGCTGGCCCGCAGCCAGCGCGTCGAGGCCCGGAACCGGCTGCGCGAGCTGCCTGCCCTTGACGTCGCCGCCCGCTCCCTGCGCGACGCCGTCGCCGTGCTGCTCGACCCGCCCGACGCCGGCCGCGGGGGCCTACCCGCGCTGTGGGCTGCCCTGGAACAACGCGGCATGTCCCGCGCACAGCTCACCGACGCGGTGGACGCGGTCGGTGAGCTGTCCCGACAGCCGCAGTCGTGGGCCGAGCAGCTGCTCGCCCGTTACAGCCACGTACGCCGGTTCCTGCCCGCTCTGCTCGACGGCCTGCACCTGCGCGCCACCGCAGGCGGCCAGCCGGTGCTTACCGCGCTGGACGCGCTGCGAGATCTGGAGGGGCGGCGCCAGGTGCCTGCCGACCAAGTGCCGACAGAGCTCGCCACCGGGGTGTGGCAGCGCTTGGTCACCACCCCCGACGGGCAGCTCGACCGCCGCGCCTACACCTTCTGCGTGCTCGAACGGCTGCGGGAGTCGCTGCGCCGCCGGGACGTCTTCGCCCCAGCCAGCAGCCGGTGGGCCGACCCCCGTGCCCGGCTGCTCACCGGGCAGGCCTGGGATGCTGCCCGCGAGCAGGTCTGCCGCAGCCTGGGCCACGACGCCTCCCCGGAGCGCGAGGTGGGTGAGCTCACCGGCGAACTCGACGCCGCCTACCGGGGCGTCGCAGCCCGGCTGCCTGACAACACCGCAGTACGGGTGGAGACCGCAGCCGGACGGGACCGGCCGGTACTGACCGCGTTGGACCGGCTGGAGGAGCCGGCCAGCCTGCTCGCCCTGCGAGAACTCCTCGCCGCGCTGCTGCCGCGGGTGGACCTACCCGACCTGCTGCTCGAGGTCGCCGGCTGGACCGGCTTCCCGGCCGAGTTCACCCACGTCTCCGAAGGCGCCAGCCGCGCCGAAGACCTGCACCTGTCGGTCTGTGCGGCGCTCATCGCCGAGGCTTGCAACATCGGCCTCGAACCGCTCATCCATCCCGGCCGGGCGGCGCTGACCCGCGCCCGGCTGTCCTGGGTCGAGCAGAACTACCTACGCGCCGACACCCTCACCGCCGCCAACACTCGCCTCGTGGACGCCCAAGCCGACATCTCCCTGGCCCGCGCCTGGGGCGGTGGCGAGGTCGCCAGCGCCGACGGGCTGCGCTTCGTCGTCCCGGTCCGCACCCTGAACGCCGGGCCCAACCCCCGCTACTTTGGACCCGGCCGCGGCGTCACCTACCTGAACTTCCTCTCCGACCAGTTCTCCGGCTTCCACGCCGTCGTCGTCCCTGGCACCCTGCGCGACAGCCTCTACATCCTCGAAGGACTGCTCGAGCAGCAGACGACGCTGCGGCCAGCCGAGCTGATGACCGACACCGCCGGCTACACGGACATCGTCTTCGGCCTGTTCCGCCTGCTCGGCTACCAGTTCAGCCCCCGCCTCGCCGACCTCGGCGACGCCCGGTTCTGGCGCACCGAACAGGCCGCCAACTACGGGTCACTGAACGGCGTCGCCCGCAACCGAGTCGACACCGCGCTGATCACCACGCACTGGGATGACCTGCTGCGCGTCGCCGGCAGCCTGTCCACCGGCACCGTGCGCGCCAGCGAGATCCTGCGTGTCCTGCAGGGCGGCGGCCGGCCCACCCCAACCGGGCGCGCCGTCGCCGAACTCGGCCGGGTCGCCAAGACGCTCTACCTGCTCGCCTACCTCGACGACGAGCCCTACCGGCGGCGCATCCTCACCCAGCTCAACCGCACCGAAGCCCGCCACGCCCTGGCCCGGCAGGTCTTCCACGGCCAGCGCGGCCAGTTGCGGCAGCGCTACCGGGAAGGCCAGGAAGACCAGCTCAGCGCCCTCGGCCTCGTCCTCAATGCCATCGTGCTGTGGAACACCCGCTACCTCGACGCCGCCCTCGCCCGGCTCCGTCGCGACGGTCATCCCGTCGAGAACGCCGACGTCGAGCGGCTCTCACCGCTCGTCCACGATCACATCAACCTGCTCGGCCGCTACCACTTCACCCAGCCCGACAACCTCCAAGACGAGCTGCGGCCGCTCCGTGACCCACGCACCGCAGACGACTGAGGGCAGCGACCACAAACCCTTAGCGGAGGATCCTGCGCCGTTGCTACTCACACCCCTGGCACGGGCCTGGCGCGACTACGGGGTGCAGCCCTGGCGCAGCGAGACGTTCAAGTTCTCCACCGACCCCGAGCTCGTCGCGAAGGTCACCGACGTGGTCGGGCTCTACCTGGCGCCGCCGCAGAACGCGGTCGTGCTGTGCGTGGACGAGTTGGGTCGGGCCGGGGCGCACCACTGTTCAGAAGAACAGCGTGTCTCCCCGACCCGCCCACCGAACCCGGCGTGCGCGTCTCCACGCACCGGGCTCTCCACGGACTGATGCCAGTCGGCCGTGATCATGCTGCGGTCGTCGCCCATGGTGTCGGGATGTTCGTTGCCCGGTAGCGGTAACGGCTGACCGTCACCGCTTGAGGCTGGAACAGCACGATCTCGTCCTCGGTTGGTCGCCAGTTCACGTAGAACCGGCGGAACAGGACGGCCCACTTCGTCTTGCGGTATCGACGCTTGATCCATCGCAGGACTCGACGCCACGCGTACTCGTCGAGGTAGCAGAAGGTCGCTTTCGACACGCCGTGTCGGAAGTAGGTGCACCAGCCCCGCAGCACCGGATTGAGCTGGCGCAGCAGGGCAGCGAGCGACGGATGAGCTGTCCGCCTGGTCAGCGCACGGACCCGCCCGATGATGGCAGCAAGTGCCTTCTTCGACGGGTAGGTGTAGACCATGCGCCGGGTGGTGCCTGGCTTGCGCCGCCGCTGGATGCGGAAGCCCAAGAAGTCCAGACCCTCGTCGATATGACTGACCCTGGTCTTGGCCGCCGACAGGCGCAAACCCATCGGGGCCAGGACCCGCGCGACGCCGGCCCGCAGCGCTTCGGTGTCGGCCTGGCTGCCGTGGACCAACACGACGAAATCGTCCGCGAAGCGGACCAGTCGGTAGGTCGGCAGTCCGGCTTGACGCCGTTTCCAACGCTGGTAAGGCGTCGCGCTCGTCGTCTGCCACAACTCGGCGAAATGCTCGTCGAGCACGGACAGGGCGACATTGGCCAGCAAGGGCGACACAATGCCGCCCTGCGGGGTGCCGGTGCTGGTGTTGCGCAGGAAGCCGTCCTCGCCGAGGACCCCGGCCTTGAGGAACGACTTCAACAGCGCCAGGACTCGTTTGTCCCCGACTCGTCTCCGCACCCGACCCATCAAGGCCGTGTGGTCGATGTTGTCAAAGCACGCCTCGATATCACCCTCGAGCACCCATTCGTACTTGCGGGA
>JAABUM010001628.1_pt1 | contig 32731 bp, 32 predicted proteins | sample 5559161 | NCBI WGS metagenome assembly JAABUM01 (sample SAMN10711868, study PRJNA513369) | rock metagenome | isolation source: Antarctica rocks | place: Antarctica: Victoria Land, Siegfried Peak nord
TACCGATCTCAATACCACGAGTCTGTACACGCAACTCTCGGTCGATGCCTTGGCCGAGCGCCTCGAGCGCCTGCCGCTCAACGCCTACGCCTAGCGCCCGCTACTGCATCTGGTGTCACCAACGTTTGTATGAGGCCTATTTGGAGAAGCGGGGGATCGACAGGCATCTCGCCGCCGAGCATCTCGTGGAAGTGCAGTACAGCGTCGCCGCGCGGCCCTATTTCGCCGTGGGGTTCCCCAGCGATCAGGGCGGCTACGAGACGCGCAATGCGCTCTTCAAGGGCACCATCGGCCCTAAGGACATCAGCACGCGTCGTGTCAGGGTAGGGCAGGGTGGGGTCGCCGTCTTCGAGGGGTTCCTGGATTACCTGAGCGCCATCCAGCTCAATGCACTGCCCGACGAGGTGGGGCATGCGGTGATCCTGAACTCGGTGGCGCTGGCCGAGCGGGGGCTGGCGAAGATCGCGGAGCTGGTGCCCGACGCCGCCTATCTCTTCCTCGACAACGACGACGCGGGGGATCGTTTGACGGGCATCATGACGCAGCGACTGACCTGCCCGCTGGTGGACGCCGCGATCCTCTACGAGGGGTACAAGGATGTGAATGCGCTGCTGATGGCGCGGCAGGGCGGGGCGCGCTGACACCTGGCAGCGGCCGTCCGCCCGGTAGGGCAGGGGCAATGACCGGGGCAGCATCGGTCGCGCACGCGCGGGCCCATTCCCCGAGGTCGTGGGGGCGTGGGGTTAGGCGGGCGGGATGGGCCGGATCGCTGGGTCCTCCGTGGGGGACTCGCCGGTGAGGAGGGCGAAGTCGTGCGGGGTGAGGCGGCTGGTGGATTGGATGAGCCAGGCCCAGGGGGCGGCCCGGGGGCGGTCGCAAAAGGCATCGAGCCGAGCGCGGAGGGGGGCGTCGATCGGGATGGGCGACGCGAGCCAGCGGACGTTGGTGAGCGGGACCCGGTAGAGTGTGTCGCCGCGGGCGGTGGGGGGAGCTCGGCGGCGGGTAGCAGCTGATCGGCGGAGCCGGCGATCTCGGCGACCGCGACGATGCCGACCTTCGCGGCGTAGAAGCAGGCGTGGTCGCCGGCGCGGAGATGCTTGCGCCCGGCGGTCGACTCTTCCATCCCCCAGAAGCCACGGTCGAGCCATTCGCGCAGAGACGCCTCGGCGGTGGCTCCCGGGCGTGCCCCGGCGGGCAAGACCCAGTGGCCGGGGGCGTCACCCTGCTCGCTGCCGGGCGTGGGGCGCGCGCCGGTGTCGCGTGGGGGCCGCGCCGACGTAGGCGGCGGGGCGGTGGGGGACGATCCCCCGCCGGGCGGGGCCACGAGCGCGGGCACCTGCCGCCCCGCAGGAAGGGTAGCATCGCCTCACCGTGCCCGTTGCGCCCACCCACCCCCGGTATTCGGTAGTCCCGTCGGCGTGCCGACCACGGTGAACGTGAGCTGGGGTCGGCCCGGTACCTGGGGGAGCACGGCGATGTAAGCACCGGGGGTGAACGCGGTCGAGTCGAGCGCCACCGCCAGAGCGCCCGCGTCATCCACGGGCACCGCCCGGTCGAACACGGTCTTCTGGGCACGCGAGTTGGTCACCCCGCCCGCCGGGTTGGGCACGAGGGTGTAGACCACGAGGGGGACCGTCGGCTGCCCCGGCAGGCCGCTCCCCGTGATCGTGAAGGTCGTCCCGGCCGGCCCGCGCTGCGGCAACACCGTCAGCGCCGGGGTGGCCGCCGCCCGCGCCGGCAGCGGCCCGGCCAGCAGCACGACCAGTCCCACGATCAGCGACCGGCGACGGATCGCGTCCATAGCCCCCTCCCTCGACGTATGCGCCGGGAATACGGTGTCCGGCACCCCTAGCGTACAGCCCCCCGACGAGAGCGGCAACCCATCACCCGTCGCCCGACCTGCCGGGCCGCCGGCGGGGTGCCGGGGTGCTACAGGAGGTGCCCGGGCGCTTCGCTGCGCCGGGGATCGGGGCTGCTCTCGCGCAACTATCCGGCGACGCACGGCCGGTATCCGAGTGGCAGGAGTCCGTCTGTGGGATGCAGCCCGCCGCATCGCGCCCCGTTTCTCCGTCGCGGTTGCATTCCGCCGCGCACTCCTCGCCGGTCACGTAACGTACTCGCCCCGTGCTCGCCGGCGCGGCCCGCGCGTGGGCGGGGAAGCGCGCGCGCAACCGTCGCTCCAGTTCCTGCCGCTCCTTCGCGTAGGTGCCGCCGATGGCCCGGTCGCGCTCCTCGGGTGTGCGGAAGATGAGCACCGGCGGCACCCCCGCGCGCGGGGCGCGGAAGAGGGCGATGCGGAAGAGCATGGGCAGGGGCGTCGGGCTCGTGAGGAGGGCGTGCCAGGCTGCCTGGTCCGCCGCCGTGGCCCCCACGGCGGCCAGGGTCGCCGCGTGCTCCCGCCGCTGGCGCTCGTCCTCGGCCGCGCGGGTGGTCTGGACCTCGGCACGCCGCCGGGCCTCCTCTGCGTCCCGGCGGGCATACTCCGCCGGTGGCACGAAATCGGGCGGCGGTGCCCATTCCCCCTCGATCCGCCGCCGCAGCCGCCCGGGCGTCAGCCGGGGGTCGGCAGGGGCAGCCGCGCGCTCGTGGTCGTAATATTCGACCTGCCGCGCCACCGCCGCCGGGGCGTGGCCCGCGACCAGCCGCCGCGCCACCCCCGCCGTGACCCCTCGCTCCGTCAATGACCGAACGAGTCTCTGGGAAGTAACAACAACATCGTCGGGGTGCGGAGCCCTCGCGGTTGCGGGGGAGGCTCCCTCGTGTTGTTGTTGTAGTCTCTGTGTAATCTCTGTTGTAGTCTCTGCTCCTCTTAATGGCTGGCGCTTCCCGCCATCCTGGTCTGGCGCATTCCGCCCGGCAAGGGTGGCGCTTCCCGCCATCCTTGGTTGGCGGTTTCCGCCATCCTGGCCCGCCACCCCCCGCAGCAGCGCCGCCAGCCGCGCCAGGTCGACGCGGAAGTACAGCTTCGCCGGCACCCCGGCGTGGCGCTCCTGGAGGACGCCGGTCGCCCGCAGCCGGGCGCGCGCGGTCTCCTGCTCGCGCCGGGTCAGGGCCGTCTCGGCCTGCCACTCCTGCTGCGTCTTCCAGAACCAGCCCGCGCGGTCCGTGGTCCGCCGGGACCAGTAGAGGGCCTGCGAGAGGAAGAGCCCGGCGGTCGCGCCGCCGCCGACATCCGCGAGGGCGCGGTGGAAGCCCACCGGGCGATCGAGGAGCGTGCCGAGCAGGTCGAGCAGGTCGTGCGGGCTAATCGGTGGCTGATCGTCCGGTGGGGGGGATGACGGGGCGGGCATCGGGCGCACTCCTCCCGTTGACGGGGGGCGGGGCACCCGGTACAATGCAACGGCAAAGCAACGGGGCGGCGACCCGCTCCGCGAATAGTTTGAGCAACTGACCGGGGCGCGTGGTGCCAACCAAACCCCGGTCTTTTGCGTGCCTCCACCTTAGCACGTACGATCTTTTCTGCCAAGATTGATTAGCTCATGTTTATAAAACCCCCTCGCTATCCCCTGTTGTCCTGCTGCGCACGTCGTCATCCGGGGCATAAGGGGCGAGGCGACCACGTTGCCCCGCTAGCCCCCAGGCCTGCTCCCAGGCTGCCTCCTCCACTTCTGCGAAGTCGGTCGCTGTCGGGTGGAAGGCGAGGGTACGCAGGCGTTGCGCCAGCTCCAGGTATTCGCGGCGAGTGCCGTGGCGCCGCGTCGTGCCCTCCGGCAGGGAAGCGGCGTCAGCGAGTGGCCCTCGTTCCTGGCCGCGATCGGCCGCGAGTTCGTGCAGTTGCGGCCAGAGCCAGCTTTCGCGCGCGAGGAGTAGGTCAGGCGCGATGGTATAGGCGAGGATGCGGAGCTGCCCGGCGAGGGCGCGATAGCGCGTTTGCACGGTGGCATATTCTGCCGTACCGACAGGCTCCTCCTCCGGCGCGGCCATCCGTCGCCCACGCCGGGCTGGGGCGGTGGAACGGTCGGTCATAGCATTGTTCCTCTCGCTATGCTGCTACGAGGTACGCCGATCATACTATTGGAGGGCGTTGAGCAGCGGCCTGAAGACCATCCCCGTAACCAGTGCGCCCACCAGCCCCCCGGCGAGGACCTGAGGGCCGGTGTGCGCCCCAAGGTGGACGCGCGACCAGGCGACGGCGGCGACGAGCGGCGCAAGTGCGAGCATCGACGGGCCGAGGAGTTGGGTCAGCACGACCGTGAGGCCCGCTAACACCCCCACATGCAGGGAAATTTTCCACGCCAGCGTGATCGCTAGGACCACGACCAGTGCGATCAGCCCCGTACCGAGGGTGGCGATGAGCGCGGGGGGGGCACCGACCGCGCGCAGCAACCCCGCCACTGCGAGGGTCGAGAGACCGGCAAGCACCAGTACTGGCACCCGCTGCTCCCGCTGTCCCACATGAATGTCGGTTATGGTGCCGCGGCGTACCTGATGGTCGACAAAGGCCATCACCGGTGACGATGGGCTCAAGGCTGCCGCCGCGAGGGTCCAGCCGAGTGCGGCTCGGCGAGTGGGGGCCGAGTGCCAGGCAACGAGGCCCAGGGCGACCGGCGCGGCCCAGCGGGGCGCGAGGGCCTCGGTCAGCAGATGCGCGAGGCGGTCGAGGGTCTGCTGGTCGCTCATCGTGTCGTTCCTCCTTTATCGCCGGGCCTGGCGGTTTGCCAAACCCGGGCTACTCGCTGCAGATACGCCGCCTCGCTCGCGAGATCGGCTGTGGGCGACGCGCCCAGGTGCCATGCTCCCCCCACCTGTGGCGGCATGGTAGCGCGCGCCTGCAACCCCAGCGCGATGCAGAACCCATCGATTGTTGCCGGGTCGGAGGGGCAGTGATGCTCCCCGGCACGCCGCTGCGCCTGTGCGAGGAGTTGCGGGGTGATGTAGCCGCTCAGGGCGTGCGCCCCGTCGCGGATGCCGACGATCAGGAAGTGGACCTGGAGATCGAGATCGCGGAGTGGGACGGCGTGCTCACAAGAAGCGTGACCTAGGGCGGGGGTGGGGAGGGCGTCGGCGTGCAGGGCGCGGGCAAGGGGCTCGAGCTGCTGGTAGGCGCGGTACCGCGCGCGTCGCTGCCGGAACTGCGACATCTGCCTGATGAGGGGCAGGGCGCGGCCGGCGCCGATGCCGAGGATCGTCGTGGCGAGGAGGAGGGGGCGGAGGCGCGCTCCCTGGTCTGCAGGGTACGGGCCGCCTGCGTATTGGAGGACGGCCTGGGCAACGCTCTGGACCAGGTAGAGTACCCCAACGGCCCAGCCGCCGGTTTGGAGTGCCAGGGCGTGCCGTAGGAGGGACTGGCGGGCCGCTTGGCGATAGGACCATGAGTGCGAGCACAGACTCACCCCGATGATCGCTAGATACCCGTAGAACAGGATCCGGTAGAGCGGGACGCTAATGGGGTCGCCCGGGCGCACGATGTATTCGACCTCCTCGATCGCACTGTGGGGCGCGATTGCCCACAGGGTGACGAGGGCGATCGCGGTCGCGAGGGCCAAGCCCCGGCTCCAGGAGAGCCGCTCCAGTCGCGTCGCAGGACCCCGTGGCGAGGGCATGACCATCAGCCATCGGCCGATACACCAGGCGGCGGCGACGGCGAGAGTATGCGCGACGAGTTGGGCGAAATTGCGGAGGCCGAGCAGCTGATCCGCGAAGTAGTAGACAGGTGGTTGCAGCAGCGTCCAGCAGCAAGCCAGGAGGAGTGCCGCGAGCGAGAACCAGCGCCGACGGGCCGTCTCGAGGGGCTGTCGGCGGCGGGCCACCCGCGCACGAAGCCAAGCCGGGCAGGTCGCGAGAGCAAGCGCCCAGAGGGCGGTGGTTGTGGCGAGGAACAGCATCGTGCCCCCTCGGGTCACGCGCCGAAGAACAGGAAGCTGCTGTATCCCCGAAGTCCAGGGTCGTCTTCGCCATACGCGACGCTTCCGCTCCGGCGGTCGATCTCTTCGAGCACGAGGGCGCTGAACCCCTCGGCCTCGATCTCGTCCGGATGTTCAGGATGGCGGCCGCGATACCGCCCATTGATATGCCGGATCGCGGCTGGGGTGAGCTTATCGAGTGTCCGCAGGAGCGCCAGTTCGGACTCCTCGGCGGTCGGTTCGTGCCCGCAGACGGAGTGACCGATCTCGTGGAAGATGACCTGTAGGCGATGACGCCCGGTAAGGCGGGCGTCATATTGGATGATGTCTGCCGTCGCCGTGGCGAGCCAGCGCCCTGTAGTGCCGACCGGCAAGTGGAGTGTCGGTTCTAGCACGAACACGCGGCCGCGCTGTGCGCCGAGGGTGGCGCAGACGCGATCAATGTCAACGGGGATAGTGAGGGGCATAGTCCGCACCCACGTCCCCCACCGCCGCCGGATATCCTCCATGTCCATTGTTGCTACGTCTCCGTAGGTTCCTCACCGCGCGACGGAGATGGTGCAGACTCGCTCGCGCGGCGCAAGATCTCCAGTAACTCGAGAACATCATTGCGGCGGGATTCGGGCAGTGCAGCCGCCGTGGCCGCCGCGCGCTCGGCGATGTGCCGCACCTGCTGATCGCGATAGAGGGCCAAAACATCCAGCTGATCCTCAATCTCGCTGATGTCGTCCTCGAAGAAATAGCTCGGCGACACGCCGAAGAAGGAGGCCAGGGCTTCGAGGTGCTCCTTGGTGGGATTGTCGCGACGCCCCTTGCGGAGTTGCCAGAGGTAGACCGCCGACATGCGGGGGCCGCCCTGCGCCGCGATCCCGTCGACTACTTCCTGCGTGGAGTACTCGCCGCGGTGCAACGGGTGCATGGTCTTGAATAGTCGGTCCAGCCGCTGCGCCAGTGTGCCAGGGCGCGCTCGATCACTCACTATCGCTCTTTCCCTTCTGCCGCCTCCCTCCTCCGTCTGCCAACTACGCTTCGGGGGATGCTCAGCGTCCCCATTCTACACGGTTGACAGGCGCTCTTGTCATTTCTTATACTCACGCTATTATAATATAAGAAACAAGTTCTAGAGATTAAGAATTATCTGCGGTATTGGTGGGATCGACTGCACTGGCCCATTAGGAGGGAAAGTCGAGCGTTGGCAGAGGACGCGTGGTTCTAGCGTGAACCCTGTGACGGTGCTCACTTTTACCCACGTTCCGCCGTTGCGGCGACCTACCAACTGCAATTTCCTTCGTGGTCGAGGTGATATAGCGGTCGGTGAACACCGCAGTCGGGAAGGGGTGGTGCCTGCGGTGGGGCGGACCATCGACGGTAGCGAGATGAAGGAGATAAGTGCCTGTCTGGATCGCCAGTACCGCTACGCCCTGAGGAGGTCATATGCGCGAGCCGAGACCCAAGGACGATTTGTACAACCCACCGCCTGCAGTTGATCAAGCGGCACCCGGCCTCAATGGCACGGCCAGCATGGCGGCTAGTACGGGGGAGTCGCCTCCTAAACGCCCCCGCACAAAGGGGGGGCGCTTCGCCCCGGCCGGCATGGACACGATCGCGCCGGAGCCGTCCGATCCCCCTGCGGTGGGTGAGTCCGATCAGGCCCCCCATGACTGGGCGGTGGCCGCTGGCTCCGTAGCTGGGTCGGCTGTCGGATGCCCTGCCGATGACGCCGCTAACGCTGTACAGCGGAATCTCGCGCCCGACGGCGCGGAGGAGCGCGTTGTCTTCACCCCCGGCCGGCTGGTCGCGGCGGAGGCCGACCCGGCGGCCCCGATCGTCGGCAGCGGCCTCGCTGCCGCGCCGGTCGCCGACGTCTCGCCCCTCGCCGATGCCTTCCCCGATCTGCGCCGCCGGGCACCGGTCCCGGTCGTCCCCTGGCACCTGCGCGCGCAGCGCCTCGTGCGCGAGGCGACCCGGCCGGGCAGGATCGAGGCCGAACACGACGCGCGCATCGAGGCGCTGCTCCGGCAGATCGCCACCCGCCCGCACATCGTCGGCGTCATCGGCCCGAAGGGCGGGGCGGGGAAGTCGACCGTGGCGCTCCTCCTCGGCCTGGTGCTGGCGCAATATCCCAGTGCCCGTCCGGTCCTCTGCGAGGTCAACCCCGACTGGGGGACACTCAGCGAACTCTTGGGACAGCCGATCCCCCGCACGATCGTCGACGTCCTGCGGGACTACACCGCGATCGACCGCGCCGGGATCGGGATGCTGCAGGGCTACCAGGCGATGTTCGGGCGGCTCCCGGTGCTGACCGTCCCCAAGGACCCGGAGGTGATGGCCCGGCTTGCCCCGCGCGACTACGACCGCGTGCTGCGCCTCCTGTCGGTCCACTACGGCGTCCTGCTCCTCGACTGCGGCACGAGCTTCACCCAGGTCCTGAACCAGTACGCGATCCGCAACTCGGACCACCTGGTCGTGGTCGGCTGGCCCGAGCAGGCGACGATGCGGATGACCCTCGGCGCGGTGGAGTACCTGGCGTCGAGCCGCTACGAGCGCGACTATCGGGGGGTGCTGGCCGAGAGCGCCCGGGCCGAGGTGCGCGCCCGCGCCCTCGACGACCTCACCCTCGTCGTCAACGGGGTCGGCCACGCCGGGCGGGCGGACCCGCTCGACCCCGCGAAGATCCGGGCGGCGGCGAGCGGCCTCAACGCCGTCGCCGCGCTGCCCCACAGCCCCGCGCTCCGGCGGCTCCTGGCCGACGGGACGCTGACGATCGAGGCCCTGCCGCCGCCCTACCGGCGGGCCGTCAAACAGGTGCTGGTCGCGGTCCTGGCGCGGCTGGCGGAAGCGTGATACGGGAGGCCCTGCGATGAACGGTTTCTTCCTCAGCGTCTACAACCAGCTGCTGGTCCCGCCGATGGTCGGCCTCGGCATCGTCCTCTTCGTCGCCGCCGCCGTCCAGTTCTTCCTCGGCCACCGCGAGGGGGCCGAGAAGCTCGGGCGCGTCGGCGTCGGCCTCTTCCTGGTGGCGTTCGCCCCCTTCATCGTCACGACGCTCTGGAACGCCCTGACTGCGGCCGGCGGCGGCGTCGCCAAGTAGGGGGTGTTCCGGTGCCGCGCGCGATCAACCGCACCCCGCGCCACCTGGACGACCCGCTGAAGCTCGGCCCGCTGACCCTGGCGCAGTGGGCGCTCGCGGTCGCCGCGGTCGCCCTCGTCTGGGCGGCGCTCGTCTGGCTCGATTTCCTGCCCCTGATGGCGCGCGTGACCGCCGGGGCGACGGTGGTGGGGCTGGCGCTGGGGTTCGGCGGCGCCGGGGCCGGCGGGGGCGGGCGCGCCCTCGCCGACCTCCCCCGCCGCGCCTGGCACAGCCTTGCGACGCCGGCCGAGCACCTGCCCGGCCCGCCCCGGCGCGGCCCCCTGACCTTCCAGCTCTACGACGACGCCCCGCACGAGGAGGACCCGCCCGATGCCTAGCCGATCTCGTCGCGATCCCGACGGCGCCCGCCCGCCGCTGCCGCGCCACACGCCGGTCGGCGCGCTCCTCCCGGTCCTCGCCGTCGAGGAGGGTTGCTTCGTCACCACCGACGGGCGCTACGGGCGGGCGCTCGCCTGCACCGGCCTCAACCCGCGCATCCAGGGGGCCGAGGCGGCCGAGCTGGCGGCGGCGCGCTTCGGCGCGGCCGTGGCGGTGCTGCCCCCCGACACCCACCTCCAGCTCGTCGTGATCAACCGGCCGCTGCGCGGCGAGGACTGGGTGCCGCGGCACCTGGCGCAGTATCGCCCCCCCGCCGGCCCCCTCGCCGACTACGCGCGCGGCCTCGACGCCGCCTACCGCCGCGCGCTCGCCGGGGCGCACGTCCCGGACCTCCGCTTCTACGCGATCGTGACGACCCCCGGCCCGCCGGCCCCGCAGGGCACCCTGGCGCGGCGCTTCCGGCGGCGGCGGGTCCTGGCGCGCGGCCGGGAGGCGCACGGGCGCGCCGTGCGCGAGCTGGGGCAGCTCGCCGACGCGCTGGCGCACGGGCTGGCCGAGCTGGAGATCCGCGCGACGCCCCTCGGGCGGCAGGCGACGATCGATCTGCTCTGGGAGTGCGCTAACCCCGCCTGGGGGCGCGACGTCGCCGCCCCGCGCGCCGAGGCCCCGCCGGCGGAGTCACGCGCGCTCCGGGAGCGCCTGGGGCAGAGTCGGCTCCTGCGCCGACGCGAGTGGCTGCGCCTCGACGGCGGCTACGAGCAGGTCCTGGCGCTGACGGCGCTCCCCGAGGCGACCGTCGCGGGCTGGCTGGCGGACCTGACCGCCGCGGCGATCCCCTTCCGCCTGGCGCTGCACATCACCCCCCTGGCGAAGGCGCAGGAGCGGGGTACCCTCACCCGGACCCTCCGCCAGCGCCACGCCGTCCTCGTCGGCCAAGCCGACCAGCGGCGCGTGGCCGACTTCGACGAGCAGGAGGCCTACGAGGAGGCGAGCGACCTGTTGCGCGGGATGGCCGCCGGGGACCTGCGCACCTTCCGCTTCGCCGCGTTCATCGCCGTGCGGGCGGCGACGGCGGAGGGGCTGCGCCCGGCGGCGCACGCCGTCGCCAAGGCCCTGGGCGACGCCGGGGGCACCAGCATCGACCGCTGCCAGGGCTGGCAGGACCGCGCCTGGCAGGCGACCCTGCCGCTCGGTCAGAATCCGGCCGGGCTGACCTACCGGGTGACGACGACCAACCTCGCCGACACCTTCCCCTTCCTCCAGGGGCGCGCCGGCACCCCCGGCGGGCACCTCCTCGGCTTCGCGCGCCCCGGGCGCGAGGTCGTCACCCTCGACCTGTACGACCCGGGGCTCGACAACCACGCCGCGCTCCTCCTCGGCAAGAGCGGGAGCGGCAAGACGCTGGCGGCCCAGGCCCTGGTGCTGAAACATCTGGCGTGGCCGGGGCGGGCGATCGTCTTCGACCACTCGGGGACCGCCGACGAGCCGGGGCACTGGGACGACCTGGCCCTGGCCGTCGGGGGGGAGGTCCAGCGCCTCGGCCTCGGCACCGGCTACCGGATCGATCCCTTCGCCCTGCCGACCGGCGCGCGCGAGCCCGGCCCGGACAAGCTCGACTTCCTCCTCGACCTCCTCGACCTGATGCTCGGCGAGGCGGGGCGGGCGCTCGACCAGGACGACCGGGCGGCCCTCGAGGTGGCCTGCCGCGCCGTCTACCGCGAGCACCCCGCCGGGGAGCCGGGGCCATACCTGCGCCACCTGCACGCCCGCCTGCTCGATCCGGCCGCGGCCGCGGGGGATGCCGATCTCGCGACGCGGGCGCGCCGCCTCGCCGGTCGCCTGGCACGCTGGGTGGGGCGCGGCACCTACGCGGGGCTCCTCGACGGCCCCACGACGGTGCGCGCCGACGCCCCGCTCGTCGTCTTCAACTTCCAGGGCTTCACCCGGCGTCCCGAGCTCTTCGCGGTGGCGATGCTGCCCCTGCTGGAACACATGGAGACGCAGATCGCCCGGCGCGACCCCCTGCCACTCGCGCTGGTGATGGACGAGGGGTGGAGCTGGTTCGACCACCCCGCCACCGCGCGCTTCGTCGGCGACAAGAATCGCACCGGCCGCCACGCGGGCCTGGCCCTGCTCAACCTCTCCCAGGCGATCGGCGACTACGACGGCCCCCTGGGGCGTGTGGTGCGCGACAACGCCTCGGTGCAGCTCTTCCTGCGCCAGAGCCCCGAGAATCGCCGCCGGCTCGGCGCGGTCTTCGACCTGACCGCCGACGAGGAGGCGCTGGTGGGGACGCTGGCGACGGTCAAGGAGGGGGCGGAGCGCGAGCGGCGGGCGGGGGCCTACCTGCTCGCGCGGGGCGGGGCCGACGCGGGACTCCTCGACCTGACCGTGACGATGGAGGAGTACTGGCTCTTCACGAGCCACAAGCCCGAGCGTGCGCTGCGGCGGGCGCGGATCGTCCACCACGCGGGCGACGGCCCCCCGACGGCCGCGGCGGTGTGGGCGGCGGTGCGCGAGTTGGCGGCGCTGACGCCGGAGGCGCGCGCGGCGCTGCTGTCTCGCCATGGCGACGGCGATGGGGCGACGGCACCCGAGCGCGGCCATCTGGCGCTGGTGCCCGCCCGCCCCGCCGCCGGGATCGAGTGAGGGCGGATTATGCGCTCCTGCGCCGTCACCGGCGGTCTCGGCTGCCTGGGGGTCCTGGCGGCGCCGCTGCTCGCCGTGCTCCTCGTCGTCGCGCTGGTGGGGGCGCTCCTCGGCGCGCTGACGGGCGGCAACCCCGCCGTGGGCGGCGTCCCGCGTCAGGCCAGTGGCCCGGTCTACGCGGCCACGACCGGTGCCCGCCCGACGATCCACGACCTGGGGCTCGGCCCCTCCGACGCCGCCCGCATCGCCCGCCTCATCGCCTCCCTGCAGCCGGACAGCCCGCTCGTCGCCGAGGCCGGGGCGATTCTGGCGCTGGCGCAGCGCTTCGGCATCGACCCGCTGCTGATCGTGGTCTGGAAGGTGGAGAGCCAGATGGACACCGTCGGCCTGAACGTCCCCGGCAACGGCGGGAACCTGATCTGGGCGGCGATGGCCCCCTACGCGGCGACCTGGGGCTGCGGGCCGGGACCGTCGAGCCTGGGCCACCACTGGGGTGCCTGCCCGAGCGTCGACGCGGGCCTCGGCATCTGGTTCGCCTACGTCGCCGACTACTACCCCGTGCGCGGCGGGGACGACTTCGGGGCTTTCGCGGGGATCTACAACCCCTGCGCCGATCTCGAGAACGCGCGGAACGGCTTCCCGTGCGGCGCGAACTACGCCGGGATCCTCCTGGGGCTGCTGCGCGACCACGCCGGCCCCCCGACCCTCCCGGCGGCGGGGTCGGGCGAGGTGGTGGGCGGCTACGTCTTCCCGATCGTCGGCTACACCGGGAGTATCGAGCTGCACTGGGGCAGCTATCCCGGCGCGTCCGACCTCTTCGCCCCCATCGGCACGCCGCTGCTCGTCATGCGCGGCGGGCAGGTGGAGTACGCCGACTACGACACCCTCGGCGGCTGGGCGGTGCTCGTCGCCGGGGACGACGGGCTGCGCTACTGGTACGCCCACCTGCGCGACCGCCCGCTGGTGAGCGCGGGGACGACGGCCGCCACCGGCCAGCCGCTCGGTTTCCTCGGGCGCTCGGGCAACGCCGACGGCGGCGAGGCGCACCTGCATCTCGGGATCGGCCCGGAGATCGTCACCGGGAGCGGCCCGACCGGCGGCGCGGGGAGTGCCGACTACGACGCCGTGGGCCTGCTGCGCCGGACCTACGCCTGCTGCGTGCGCCGCTGAGCGTGTGAGAGAGGAGTGCCCTCATGCAACTGCCACAACGCCCCCTCGCCGGTTTCCTCGTCCTGCTGGCGGTGCTGCTCGGCGCGCTGCGATTACCCGCTGCGGCGCTGGCGGCACCGGGGACCCCCGCGCCGACCGTCGCGCCGAAGGGGCCGACCGCCACCGCGGTGCCGAAATCGGCGACCACCCCGGCGACCACCCCGCCCACGCCCGCGCCATCGGGCGCGCTCCCGCCCTACGACCCCAAACGGGACAAGGGCTGCGGCGACTGCGGGCCGAACGGCCATGCCGAGACGGCGCGCGATCGCGTCGCGCGCTGGGCCGACGACTGCCGCAAGGCGGGCGGCACGAACTGCGAGGCGGACGGCGTGCAGCGCCTCTATTCGGAGTACCGCGCGCAGGGCAAGGACTGGGCCGACTCGGGCTACGCCGCCCCGCCCGACATGGCGGGCTCGCCGCACGACTGCCCCGATTACTGGGCGGGGCAGGCGAAGGGCTGCGTCGCGGACGGCAGTGCGGCGGGCACCGGGGGTGGCGGCGACAGTGGCACCGGTGGTGCCAGCGGTGGGGGGTTCGGCCTGCCCACGCCCGCCTCCCTCGCCCGGGCGGTCCTCGGCGCGCTCGACTGGACCGCCCTGCTCACCGGGCTCCTCAAGGGGCTCTACGCGGTCCTGGTCGGCGACGGCATCCAGCAGCTCGGCGACCAGCTCGCGGGCTTCGTGCTGGCGACGCCGAACCTCCTCGCCGCGGACGGCGGGATGGGCAACGTGCAGCGGCTGGTGGACGACCTGCGCGCCGCGGCGGTCGGGGCCTGCCTCGTCGCCTTCACCGTCACCGTCATCCAGTTCACCGCCGGGCGCGAGCAGGAGCCGGCGGCCGCCCTGGGGCGCCTGGGCGCGGTCCTCCTCGCCCTCGGGTTCTATCGCCCCCTCGTCGGCTGGCTCCTGCAGGGTGCGGGCGCGCTGTCGTCCGGCGTCCAGCACGTCGGTGCCGACACGACCACGGGTGCCTTCACCGGGGCCCTGAAGCTGCTGCTCCCGGCGGCGGCCCCGCTCTGGTACCTCCTCGGCCTCCTCGGGGCGCTGCTGGTGATCGCGATCGGCGTGGCCAAGATCGCCGGCCTCGCCTTCCTGCTGCTGACCTACGTCGCGGGACCGCTCCTGCTGCCGCTGGGGATCCACCCGCGCACGGCGGCCTGGGTCGGGGTCTGGGCCGAGCACCTGGTCAAGGCGCTCCTCTGGCCGGTCCTCTGGGCGCTCGAGTTCCGGGTCTTCGGGGCGATCGCCGGGGGGCTCACGCTCACCGACGCCCGGGGGCAGTTCGCCCTCGGGACGGGGGCGCTGGGGGCGCTGACGGCGCTGGCCCTGCTGGCGATCATGGCCGGGACGCCCTGGGCGCTGCACACCCAGTTCACCCTCCGGCAGGGGGCGCAGGTGGTGGTGCGGCAGGCGGGGCGGGCGGCCGACGCGGCGGTGGCGACGGCGACCGGCGGGGCCTCCCTGACCGTCAAGGGGGCGGTCGCGGGGGCGCTGGCCGTGCGGCGGCCGACGCCCCCGGCGGCGGGGGATTGAGCATGCGGGCAAGGGGAGGAGTGGCGACATGGAACCGCAGGAGACGGACATCGGGCGGATCGTGCGGAACGTGGCGCGCGCGCGGCTCATCCTCATGGCCGTGCTGTGCGCCGCGGTGGTGGGGCTCTGCGCCTCCGCCGCCGTCGCGCTCACGGTCACGCTGCTGTGGAATGCGGCGCACGGGCGGTGAGTGTCGGCGGGCGCGGCGCGCGCCCCGGCCGGCATGGCGAGCGTCCCGCCCGCCGGGGGTGGGCGGGGCCGATGCTGGGGCGTCTCCGCCGATCGCCGCAGTCGGTTTCTGGGGCGCGACACCCCCGATGAATCCGGGGCCGGCGGGCGTGGGGCACCGCGCGCACCCGCGCCGTCTAGCGCCTGGCGGGCGCGCTGCCGTCCCCCCCGAACGGGTGAGTCGTGGCGATGAGCTGTGTCGCCGCCGGCTTGAGCGGGCCGGCCGTGCTGAACGCGATGGTACCGAGGGTGTAGGTGTGGGTCCCCGGTGCCGCAACGAAGACCCACGACGCGGACGCGCTGATCCCGGCAGCGCTGGTGTTGGTCAGATACGGGTACGTCAAGTCGCCGACGAGTTGGCCGTCGTCCTGGCGCAGATAGGTCACGATATAGCCACCGCTATCCTGCCCGAAGGCCCTGAAGGAGCCGTCGACGACCACCGCCTGCGGGGCGGGTCCCGGGATGGTCAGCGTCACCCGGACGAGGTCCGTGTCGATGTAGGCCGGGAAGGTGTCGGTGAGGCTGGTGCTCGAGAAGGCGACGCGGCTGAGCGCGCTCGCCGCGTAGCCCCCCACGGTGTCCGCGTTCCTGGCGTTGGCGACAGGCGGGTTGCCGCCGAGCCCGGCGGTGCGGGCGAGGAAGCTCGCCATCTGCTCGCGCGTCACGTAATCGTTCGGGCAGTACTGGGTGTAGTCGGGCGGGTTGCAGCCCGTGGTGATCCCGGCGGCGGCGATGGCGGCGATGTTGCCGTTGTGCGGGCTGCCCGGGTTGAGGTCGGTGAAACCGGCGGCGAGCGTGGCGAGCGGCACCAGCGCCACCAGGAGCGCCGCCAGGACGAGTGGCAGGGCGCGGCGTGGGCGGCGGCGCGGGCGGGGCCCCGGCCGCAGGGCGGCGACGGTCGCCTGCTGCACGGACACGGTCGCGCGCAGGTCGGCGAGTTCGGCGCGGAGTCGGGCCAGCTCGGCGCGGGTGTGCTCGTCGGCCATGTCGTCCCCTCCTGGTGCTGCGGTCATGCGGCACGGTTGCCGCGCGTAGCATAGCGCCCGGGGGGCGCGGCGTCTATCGGGCGGTGCTGCGAGCGGGTGGCCTGCCGCCATCGGCCAGGGGCGGGTGCCGCGCGCTGCGGGCCGCTGCGGCGGCGTCGCGGTGAAGGCAGGATAAAGGCGCACCCCGCGCGTCGCCGGAATCCAGGCGCGGCGCGGCCACAACACCCCGGCAACACCCCCGGGGTCGCCGTTGGCGCGCGGGGTGTGACGGACGATCGACGAGCCGGGGCGTGGGGGCAACACCCCGGCAACACCCCGGCGCCGGGGGCGAGGAGGCACGGATGGCACCACGGGCACGGCGCGAGATCTACCTGACGGCCGAGACGGACCTGGCGCTGGCCGAATACGCCCGGCGGCACCGCGCCCGGTTCCGCACCACTTCCCAGGCGGTCGAGCACCTGCTGGGGCGTGCGCTCGCGACCGAGATGGACGAGGGCACGGAGGGGCTGCTGGCCCCGCTCATCGCGCGGCGCGTCGAAGAGGCCGCGGCGCGGGCGGTCGAGGCCCGCGTCGCCCCGCTCCTGGCGGCGCAGACCGACCGCCTGGCCGGGCTGCTGGTGCGGAGCGGCAAGGACGCCCTGGGCGCCTACGGCCTGGGCGTGGCGATCCTCGCGCGGCTGACCGGGGACGCGGCCATAGCGCGGCGGCTCGCCGAGGAGGCGCGGCTGGCGGCCGGCCCGGCGTACACCGCCCGGGGGCTGCGCGGGGACCCCGGCGACGAGCACGCCTGAGCCGTCCGGGCACGGCGCGCCGCGATCTGCTCACAGACCGAAACCAGCGAGGAGGGGGCACGGATGGACAGCCGACACCGGAACATCGCGGGGGAGATCGCGCGCCTGGAGGCCGCGCTGCGGCGGGAGCGCGACGGCCTGCTGGAGGCACGCGATCGCGGGAGCCGCCAGGCGCTGCGGCTCAACCTGGCCGTCGCCCACGAGGAGCTGGGCGCGCTCTACCGGCGGCTGCACGCGCTCGGTGCCGCCGATGATCTGGTCGTCGGCACGCCGCTCTACGTCGTCGAGCGCACGGCGGGCGACGAGGCCGGGGGCGGGGCGTGATGGGGCAGCCGCTGATCCTGCGCCACACCTACACGCGCAGTCGGGACACCGCGCGGGCGGGGCTGCGCTATTACCAGATGCGCCCGCGCGGCGAGGACGAGCCGCCCCGGGCGATCTTCGGGCCGGACGGCACCATGACGCGCGACGAGGCCTATCGCCTCCTGGACGCGCACCAGGTCGGTGATGGTGTTGGCGGCCAGGGGCGCGGCTACCTCGCCCACCGGCTGATGCTCTCGCCGCCCGCGGACCGGCACCCGGAGGACCTCCGCGCCTTCACCCGGCACGTCATGGCGGAACTGGCGCGCGACAAGCGCCAGGCGCTCCACTGGGTGGCCGTGGAGCACCGCAACACGGCCCACCCCCACGTCCACATCGTGCTCTGCGGGAGCGGGGAGCGCGAGGGCATGGTGCGGGAGGTGCGGCTGGGACGCGACGATCACCGGCGCATCAAGGAGGACGGCCTCGACTACTGCCGGCTGGCGGCGCGGGTGCGCGACGACTGGGACCGGGCGCTCGCGGCGGCGACGCGCGAGGCCGACACCGGTTACCCGGGCCGCGAGGCGGCCACGCCGCCGACGGTGCGCCACGGGCGGGATGATGGCTGGGAACGGGGCTGAGGCCGGGATGTGGGGGTGGGCGATGCGACGCGGGGTGATCCTGGCGCTCCTGCTGGCCGTGGTGGCCCTGGCGGGCCTGGGCGGGTATCGGGCGCGAGCGGGCCTCGCCACGGCCCTAACGGAGCGGCGTCAGCAGACCGAGACGCTGGCCGCCTGGCCGGTCCTGCGCGAGTGGGCGAGCTTGCGCGGGGTGCGGGCGGGGGCGCGGGCGACCGGAGCGGGGGACGCAACCGCTGCGGGGCTGCCGCAGGCGACCGTGCCGGGCCTGCCCGACGGTGTGCCCCCGTTCGCGGCCTGGCGCGCGCTCCCCGCCGCCGACCGGTGGGCGCTCTACGCGCGGCCCGACTGGGCGGGCGTGCGCCTGGCGACGCGGGGCGGCGGCGGGACCTTGGCGGCGGCGCTCGCCCTGACCCTCGGGCGCCTCCTGGTGTGGCCACTCGTCCGGGGGCTCTGGTTCGTCGCGATGGCGGCGGCGCTGGTGCGCGGGCGGCGGCCGGGGACGAGCCACGGCAGCGCGCGCTGGGCGACCCCCGCCGAGGTGCGGGCGCTGCGGCCCCGCCGGGCGGGCGGGGACCTCGTGGTGGGGCAGGTGGGGCGCTGGCGGCCGCGACCGGTGGCGATCCCGGAGGGACAGCTGTACGAGCACACCCTGCTCGTCGCCCCCAACGGCACCGGCAAGACGGCCGGGCTGATCGTCCCCAACCTGCTGGACGAGGCGGGCCGCCGCAGCCTCGTCATCGCCGACGCCAAGGGGGAGCTGGCGAAGCTGACCGGGGCGCACCTGCGCGCCGTCCTCGGCGAGGACCGCGTGCGGATCCTCGACTTCCTCGACCCGGCCCTCTCGGTCGGCTACAACCCGCTGGCGTATGTGACCGACGCGGCGAGCGCGGCGCTCTTCGCCGAGGCCTGGGTGGCGAACACCGGGACCTCCAAGGAGGCGTTCTGGGACAACGCCGCCCGGACGCTGATCGGCGCGGCGGCGCTGCACCTCGTCGGGACGGCCAAAGGCGCGCCCCCGCCGCTCGCGGCGCTGGTGGACCTCCTGTGCGGCGACCCGGCGCGGGCGATCCGGGGGCGGCTGGCGGAGAGCCCGGTGCCGGCGGTGCGGCGGCTGGCGCGGGCCTTCCTGACGAACCTGGAGGAGAACGGCAAGCTGCTGGCGTCGGTGTTCAGCGAGCTCGCCCCGCGCTTCGCCTGCCTCGACTACGACCAGGTGCGGCGGGTGACGGCGACCAACGAACTCGACCTGGCGAGGCTGGCGGCGCGGCCGGGGGCGCTCTACGTCGGGCTCGACCTGGCCTACGCCGACCTCCTGGCCCCGCTGACCGGCTGCCTCTACCTGCACCTCTTCAAGGCGCTGGCGGACACGGCGCGTGCCCAGCCTTCCGGGCAGCTGCCGATCCCGGTGCTCGCCTACCTGGACGAGTTCGGGGTGCTGGGACGGATCCCGCAGTTCCCGGCCCGGATGGCGACGATCCGGGCCTCGCGCTTCGGGGTGGTGCTGGTGGTGCAGGCGCTCCATCAGATTGCGGCCACCTACGGGCGGGAGGGTGCGGCGACGATCCTGACGAACGCGACGACGAAGCTCTGCCTGGCGCGGGTGAGCGGCGAGGACGCCGACTACTTCTCGCGGCTGGCCGGCACGGCCACCGTCCACAGCCGCAGTCGGGGGCGCAGCCGCGCGACCGTGGCCCCGCTGGCCGACCGGGGGAATGTGGGGACGGGCGAAGCGGCACGGCCGCTCCTCACCCCGGACGAGCTGCGGACCATGGGCGACGGGGTGCTGGTCGTGAGCGCCGACCGTCACCCGCTCCTGGCGCGCCAGCGGCGCTACTACCGGGTCCCCGAGTTGGTCCGGCGGCTGCCCGGCGGCCGCCCGTCCGCCCCCGGCGACCCCGACCCGCTCACGCCCTTCCGCGCCCGCCGCGCCGCCGACCCGCTGCCCGAGGCGGCGCTCGTGGTGCCCGAGGCGGCGAGCGATGACGCGCTGGGGGCTGACGGCGTGGCGGTGATAGACAATCCGATGGTACGCCCGGAGGCGATCGTCGTGGCGGCACCACGCCTTGTGACGCCCACGCGGTCGCAACGCCCGCCCGAGGCGGCCGCACCGCCGACCGCGGCGGAAGCACCGGCCGCGTTATCCTGCCGGGACGCACCCAGGCCGGCGGGGGCACCACCGCTTCGCCCGGAGGATACCCCTGCGGCGGCACCGGGCACCCCGACGCCGGTCGATGTGCCCAGCCCCGCCAGCCCCGCCTCGATCCATCTGAGCGCCACCCAGCGGGCGGTGCTGGAGGCGTTGGCGGACTGCGGCCGCCCGACGGCGGAGGTCAGCAGCACGGAGCTGGCCGCGCGCACCGGGATCAACCGCAGCACGGTGCGCGCGGCGCTGCGGGAGCTGCGGGGCAAGCTGGGGATCGAGCAGGAGGATAATCTGGTGGCGGCGGCACGCGCGGCGGGGCTGCTCGCGGGCGAGTCGGCACCCGATGAGGGAGGATAACCATGACCTGGTGGGATCTGCGGCGAATCTTGCGCGACCTGGAGCGAGCGGCCGACCGCTGGCGGCTGGTGGAGGCGACGCGCGGGCCGGGCGCGGATCGGTGGCGGGCGATCGTTGACGACGGTGACACGGGGCTGTGGCACCCCCTCGACGCCTACACCGACCTGACCGCGGCGCGACCGATCCTGCCGCGCGGGCTGGTGCCTCCCGCGCCGTGCGCCGTGACGCCGACCGGGCACTTCGACGGGCGACCCCTGCACGACGGGGGCCGCCTCGCCTGGGGGGAGCTGCTGGCGGTGGCCGACGGCGTGGTGGTCCAGCCCGGCTGGTGGCTCGTGCTGCTGGGGCGCACCCGGCGCGACCCCGAGCACTACCAGGTCTGCGCCCTCGACCGGCGCGGGGCGGTGGCGCGCCCGACGCGCTGGATCGACACCTGGGATGACTGGGCGTGGCTGCGAGATGATGGTGGCGGCGGCGAGTAGCGAGGGGGTTGGGGGGGACCATCGGGGGATGGGCACGCGCAACCCCCTCTATTACGCTATGATCCTCCAATTCCCCTTCATCCTTCCTCTCTCCGGCCTCTTCCCCCCCAACTCCCCCTGTGCCGGGCCGGGGCAGCGGCACCCCGGCTTGGCGTCCACCCTGCCGGTCGCGACGTGCACCGGGACACCGGACGTCACCGCGCCATCCGCCCGTCACCTGCGCTGTGCGGTCTGGGGGAGCGGCGCGGAGCCAGACTGCACAGCGCACCCCGCCCTGCCACCCCGAGGTGGTGCCCGCCGCGCCTGGCCCCCGCCGTGGTGCTCCCCCCCGGTCCGCGCGCGGGATGCCTGCTGCCGGACCGGCATCACGAGCGGGGGCAGGCCCCGTGCCCCATCGCGCCCAGCGTCGCTCCGGCGGAGCGGCCGCGCCGCACATGGTCGCGCCCTCCCGCTCCCCCAGTATGGCCGCCACCCCGCGCGGTCACGGGCGCGCCGCCGCGCTCCGCGTCCCTGCGGGATGGCACCCTTGACGGCGCGAGGCCCCGACGGCTGTATGCTCGGCGAGGGCGACGCGACGGTGGCGCCGCCTGGGAGGGTGCTGATCGACCCGTCGACGCGCAGCCGGCGATCGTCACCATCCAACCGTTCCAGCGGGCGCGGCTGCTGACGACCCCCGACGTCGACACCGTCGAGCTCCTCTTCGCCGACGTCAAGGATGGCTGACGGGCCGGCACCAACGCCTCCGTCTACCGCTACCCGCGCCCCTGAGGCCACCGGCGGACGTGCGGCAGCGGGACGGCCCGGGCGGGGCGCGACCAGGCGACGAGCCCCGCGGGGGCCGACCACGCCCGGTCGCTGCGGCGCTCCCGACCGGGGCCCGCCGCTTGGCAGCCGGGGTAGCGCGCAGTGCTGTCCCGGGCCGCGATTGCCCGCTACGCGACCGGGGTGGCAAGGGTTCTCCCAGTCAAGGGTTCTCCCAGCGGGGAGCGTCGCCAGCCGCTACCGCCCCGAGTGTGGCGCGATCGGGATAGGGGCCACCGACCCCGCAGGGCCGGTGGTCGGTGCCGGGTGGTGCTGGCCGCGCTCGGCTAGGGGGCACAGGTCTGCCGCCAGAAGCTCTCCAGGGCCTGCCACAGGACCTGCACGAGCCAGCCGCGCGGCGCGGGATCGCTCCATTCCGCCCATGACTGCTGGCGCGGATGCCCCGGCAGAGCGCCGTAACCGGGCGGGTGTTCACTCGTTCACCATATGGCGACGGCGATCGCGCCGCGCGGCGGCCCCGCGTGGGGCCGGCGGCGCGAGCCGCGCGAGGAGGTCCCGATGCACCCCACACGACCCGCGCGCATCCTGCTCCTGCTCGGCCTGCTGCTGGCGGGCACCGCCGCCCCGGTCGCCGGTGCCCGTGCCGCCGGGGCCGCCCCGGACGAGGCCTGCTTCCCCCAGACCGGCTTCTGCGTCCAAGGGCGCTTCCTCGCCTACTGGCAGGCGCACGGGGGGCTGGCGCTCAACGGCTACCCCCTGACCGCCGAGCGCCGGGAGCGCCTGGAGGACGACAAGGAGTACACGGTGCAGTACTTCGAGCGTGTCCGGCTGGAGTACCACCCCGAGAACGCCGCGCCCTACGACGTGCTGCTCGGCCAGTTCGGGCGGCGCGTCCACCCCACCGACCCGCCCACCCAGCTGATCCGGGGGGCGACCTACTTCCCCGAGACCGGCCACAACCTCTCCGACTACACCGCACCGTCCGAGCACGAGGCGAAGTTTTACACCGGCTTTCTCGCCTACTGGCAGCAGCACGGCGGGCTGGCGCAGTTCGGCTACCCGCTCAGCGAGCTGCGGATCGAGCGGCTAGAGGACGGGCGGGAGCACGAGGTCCAGTATTTCGAGCGGGGGCGTTTCGAGCTCCACGGGAACGACCAGGTCCTGCTCGGCCAGCTCGGGCGGCGTATCCTCGCCGAGGTCGACGCCGGGCGCTGATCATGCGCTGCGGTCCGCACTACTCCACACGAAGGTGTCTATTGCATAGCACAGCCTGCGGGGGGAGTCCCCGCAGGCCGTATAGTTTGCAGTGATCAGAAAGGCTGCGGCGGTGCGTTGGGGGCAACGTCACACTGCACCTGAGGGATGCCCCCAACGAATTCGATGTACCGCGATACAAATGTGAGATCAGTCGGGGCGAAGAACGGTATGGTGAAGGGCGGCATCCGGAAGAGATCGTTCCGAATCCCCTGCCAGAGCGCCCGCGCGCACCAGCCGCGCGGCGCCGGCTGGTCCCAGTTGGGGAAGTCCTGCGTCCGATCGCTGGTGTCGGGCAGCGGGCCGACGTAGCGGGCGTAGGTCGCGACGTCCGACCGGTGCCCCGTACTCGCCGCCACGTTCGGGTAGGTGGCGGGGTCGTCGGGCTGCTGCTGCCAGAAGCCCTTCCGCACCATCGCGCGGGTGATGAAGCTGATCACCTGGACAGCGAGCACCGGGTCGGTCGGACCGAAGGTGCCGTCGCCGTAGCCGTGCGCCACCCCATAGTAGGCGAGCGTGCCGACGTCGCGCCACAGCTCGTCATCGACCGTGCCCCGGTCGGTGAAGCTGTTGCCGTGGTCCTCGCCGGCCCAGGTCTCCGCCGGCCCGCCCCCGGGGACCATGTCGATGCCGGGGAGGCCCGCGACGACCCCGGTGTCGCCGGCCGGCATGCTGCGACAGATGACGGCGGCCAGCTGCGCGCGCAGGATCGGGTCGTCCACGCCGAAGCGATCGTCCCCGCCCCCGTAGCCGCGCACGATGCGGAGGGCGGCGAGGTTCTCGACCGCGGCGGAGGCCGGGTGCCCTGCGGGCACGTCGGGGAACGTCGGCCCGTACCCGGCCATCCGCCGGGCGGTGTTGAAGGTCGTGTTGTAGATCTGGTCCGCTACGCACGGCATGGCGTAGATGCAGACGGTATCGACGCCCTGGTAGATAGGGTCGTTTGTGGGCGGCGTCGCGAAGCGATCCGCGAACGCGCGCCAGCGCTGCCCCCGCTCGTAGCCGTCCCCCTGGGCGCGCTCCTCGTCGGTGGGGGAACCGATATTCGCCTCGGCGACCTTGATGTTGATCCCCCCGTTGCGGTCGCGCACCGCGCGGATCAGGCGGTACGGATCGGCATACTGGTTCGGGATCAGGTCGGGGTCGCCGTAGCAGTTGACGGTGATCACTTGGGGGATGTAGGGTCCTTGCAGCAGCCCGCCGCGGGGGCCGTCGGAGCGCAGGAACTCGTTCAGGTAGGCATCGTCGGCACCGCCGCTCGGCATGCCAACCGCCAAGATCAGGTTCCCCGGCAGAGATTGGCCCTGGAGGTACTGCAAGCAGTCCAGCAGGTGCTCCCGCGCTTGCACCGGATCGCCCTGATATTGGCCGTTCGGCTCGTTGCCGAGCTCATAGACGAAGAGGACATCACCATGTCCCGCAACATACGGCAGGATGAATCCCAGCTCGCCCTGTACCGTCTGGGGGGTAGGGGCCTCGCGGGAACTCAGGAGCATCTCCTGCAGGTGCGGCGGGGTCACGCCCCAGTTCAACCCGGGGCCGCCCAGGGTCAGCAGGGTGTCGAGCTGCGCCGTGCTGAACCGCGGGCCAATCCCATTGATATAGAGCGACACGCGGACGGTCGTTGCCTCCATCCGCTCCAGGAAGCGCGCCTTGACCTTGACCCAGTAGTCGAGATGATTCTCCGGGAAGGGGGACGCGACCGCCCCCCGCTTCACATTTGCCATCATATCCTCCGAGTGTGTCCTTCGCGCGACATAGTTGTTGGCCGAACCCGCGGTTGATGATCACCTGCGGGGCGGCGAGTAAGAGGGCATCTATGCCGACTCGGGCGGCGATCGGGCGCGACACGGTGACACGGCATCCTCCAGACGAATGGCACGATCTATCTGTGGGGTCGCAGTCGAGCGGCACCCGGTGATGGGCCGTCGCGGGTCCGGAGGATCGCTCGGGGAGGATCCGTGGCGCGCCGCGGCCTGGCCGACGGCACAACCGGCGAAGGGCTTTCCTCACACCGCGATCCGACGCGATGTGCGGCGTGCTGCGCGTTCAGGCGGATCGGACCCGGGAGTTGCGGCGGGTGATGCTCGGCCCGCCCGCGTCCGGGTCGTCGCGAGCACATCCCCAGCATAGCCTGCGGGCGGGGGGGCCGCGACGGCGGGATTGCCGGTTTCCGCGCCCCGTGATTTCGCCGGGTCCCCCCGACGCCGGGCGCTACTCCGCGTCCGGCAGGGGTACCGGCGTGCCGCTGTCGGGCGGCAGCAGTCCCTGCCGCCGGGCGTGGTAGAGCGCCTCGGTGCGCGAATGCGCGCCCAACTTGCCCAGCAGGTTGCGGACGTGGAAGTCCACCGTCCGCACGGAGAGATACAGGGTGGCGGCAATCGCCGCATTGCCCCACCCGGTCGCCAGCAGCGCCAGCACCTCCCGCTCCCGCGGCGTCAGCACCGGCCCGACGGGCGACGGCATCGCCGCCACCGCCGCCAGGGTCGGGCGATCGAACCAGGTGCCGCCCCGCCCGACGACGCGGATGGCGCGCGCGACGATCGCCGGTTCCGCGTCCGGCCCCACGGCGCCGGCCGCCCCCAGCGCCACCAGGGCGCGCACGGCGTCAGTCGCCTCCGGCGGCGCCAGCACCACAATCCGCGCCGCAGGGTCATCCTCGCGCAGCGCGGCGGCGACCCCCGCGGCCGACGGCCCCGCCAGCCCCGCGTCGAGCAACACGACGGCGGGTCGGGTGACCCGGCAGAGCCGGAGGGCCTCGGCGCCCGTCGTCGCCTCGCCGGCGGGACGCAGCCCGGGTGTTTCCGTCAGCATGGCGCGCAGGCCCAGCCGGACCAGCGGCCGGACGACGGCCAGCAGCACCCCGAGTGGCTCAGTCCCGACCATAGCCCCCATCCCGACCCCGCACGGCCGGTTGGGCGGCGAGCGGTTGTCGCCCGCCGTGCCGACGGGCCAGCTCGACGATCAGCCAGCCGAAGAACACCTCACGCAGCGGCCCCTCCACCCCGAGCGGGAGGTAGGCGCACGGCGGCCCGTCCCGGCGCAGCACCAGCCAGGGCTGGCGTAGGCGTGGGAGGGTGACGACAGGCAGCCCGCAGGCAGCGCCAGGTTTCCTCCAGGGAACCACAAAGCTCGAACAGCATGATCCACCTCCACGCCCATAGTGAGGGGCCGCGATCGGAGCGGCCTTGGGCCACTCCCCCGCCCATCACGGGGCATGCGGGGGTGGCCGCGGGAGCACCCCCGGGCGGCTGGTCGGGTCTATGGGAGCGACGGTGAGGATGGGCATCGGCCCCTCCTGGAATGTACGACGGCCTACCGCTGGGACCGCAGGGGAGCGGCACCCAAAGGTGGACCGTCGCACACCTCGCCACATGATCCCGGCTCTCCCGATCTTTTGATGATCCGGGCAGCATTGCCCCCACAAGTGGGGGCGTAGGGCCAGCGCAGGCCCCTCCCTAGCCCTGCGGAACGCCGTCCAGGCCACTTTCCGCGCCGCCTTCCCTATCGCGGACCCTCGATCATCAAAAGATCGGGAGAACCATGATCCCTTACACATATTTGCACCGACGGTGGCAGAACTTCGGGCGGACGTTTGGCGTTGTGGCGCGACTCTCAGGCCGAAAAGGGCTGGTTTTCCTGTCACGGTGATGATCCATATGTGTAAGTCCTATGACGTTCCGACAGCACCGGGCATGAAAATGCGGCAGAATAGCGCGGTGGCCGACACGCATAGGTCGTTGCTTTTTGGTGCCTGGAACCCGTTGTGTAAGTTGACCGGGGTGCGCCCAGGAGCACTGAATGTCGCCGCCCCTACGGGGGCGAGCACGCGTAGGAAACTCGTTGTTTCCGCACCCCCTGTCGGCCACGATAGCCCGAGAGGAGTGGCGGCATGCAGGTCTTGCACGAGCGCTGTTGCGGGTTGGATGTCCATAAGAAGACCGTCGTCGCCTGCGCGCTGGTGACGCAAGCGGACGGGACGGTCCAGCGGCGAGTGCGCACCTTCGGCACGATGACGGGCGAGCTGCTGGCGCTCTCGGACTGGCTCAGCGGCTTGGAGGTGACCGAGATCGCGCTCGAGTCGACGGGTGTCTACTGGAAGCCGGTGTTCAACCTGCTGGAGGGCGAGGGGCGGACCATCGTGCTGGTCAACCCGCAGCACATGAAGGCGGTGCCCGGGCGCAAGACGGACGTGAAGGACAGCGAGTGGCTCGCCGACCTGCTGCGGCATGGGCTGGTACGCGCGAGCTTCATCCCGCCCGCACCGATCCGCGAGCTGCGGGAACTGACCCGCTACCGCAAGACCCTGGTGCGGGAGCGTGGGCAAGAGACGCAGCGGCTGCAGAAGCTGCTGGAGACGGCCAACCTCAAGCTCAGCGCGGTGGCGACGAACGTGCTGGGCGCGAGCGGGCGCGCCATGCTCGCGGCCCTGCTCGACGGGGAGGACGACCCGGCGGTGTTGGCGGAGCTGGCGCGCGGCAAGCTGCGGGCGAAGCTGCCTGCCCTGCGCCAGGCATTGGAGGGGCGGGTCAAGCCCTACCATCGGGTGCTGCTCGGCGAGCTGCTGGGGCACATCACCTACCTGGACGAGGCGATCGCCCGGCTGTACGACGCGATCGAGCGGCATCTGGCCCCGTTCGCGGAGGCGGTCGAGCGGCTCCAGACGATCCCCGGCGTGAGCGCGACGGCCGCCGCCACCATCATCGCGGAGATCGGTGTGGACATGACGCGCTTCCCATCGCATAAGCACCTCGCCTCGTGGGCCGGCGTCTGCCCCGGCAACCGGCAGAGCGGCGGGAAACGCCTGAGCGGCAAACCGACCAAGGGCGACGTCTGGCTGCGGGCAGTGCTAGGCGAGGTGGCTTGGGCGGCCTCGCGCACCCGCGACACGTACCTGCGCGCCCAGTTCGAGCGTCTGGCCCGGCGGCGGGGGCGCAAGAAAGCGGTCGTGGCCGTCGGCCACAGTATCCTTGTGATCATCTACCACCTCTTACGCACCGGCCAGGACTACCGCGACTTGGGCACGGACTACTTCGCGACGCTCGACTCCGACCGCGTCACCCAGCACCATGTGCAGCGGCTCTCCTTGCTCGGCTACGAGGTGACCCTCATACCGAAGGAGGCTGCGTAGGGAGGATTTTCGTAGGAAAGCATGTCGGGTCTTGCCAACATTCGATGCTCGCCCTCCGCTTGTTGTATGCGTTGGCATGGGCGGATCGGTCGCACTTGCTGCTCGCCGTCGCACAGTCATCACCGACGGCCAACAGTGCGCGCCGTTGTTCAGGAAAAGCCGAATCCGGATCAGCGAATATCGGCAAGACCCGACATGTCATGGCGAGGTGTGAACCGTCGCGGGTCCGTGGTCTGCGGTTGTGCGGCCGCGCGCCCCCGCCGGGGCGAGGCCATGTCCTGCGGCGGAAGCCCTGCGGCGACTATGACACCCCGCCCGATGGCGGCGGCCCCAGGAAGTCGGCGAAGGCCCGCGCCGTCGCCCGCCCGGCCTGGGCGTAGAAGCCGGGTCTGTCGATGATGGCGAGGTCGGCGGGCGCGTCGTGGCTGCCGTACTCGATGATCAGCCGGGTGCAGGTCGCCTTGATCGCGGCCGTCTGCCCGAAGAGGCCGAGGCGGTAGCCAGTGAGCCCTACCCCGGTCGCCCGCTCGCTCAGCACCCCGTCGCCCCGGACCGGCAGGCCGGTCGCTGCGGCGATCCGACGAGTGACCGACAGCCCCAGCCGGTCGCGCACGTCCACGTCCACGTCGTCGCCCCAGTCGGGATAGATGGCGAAGACGCCGCGCGCGGCCGGCCCGGCCCCCTCGGTGTGGGTCTCCAGGAGGATGTCGGGCGACCACCCGGCGTGCGCGGCGGCGACGACCGCGCGCGCCAGATCCCAGATGCCGTCCGGTCGCGCCCCCAGGCCGTCGCCCGGCGTGAAGACCCGCACGTCCAGCCCGAGGTCGCGGCAGGCGGCGGCGACCGCCTGGCACAGCCTGCCGGTCTGCGCGTACTCCACGGCGTTGCCCCCGTCGCTGTTGTGGTGCCCCGCCGCCAGGGCGATCCGCGCCGTCATGGTGTCCCCCTTCCGCTAGCTGGTTGCGGGCGACTGCGCGCTGCCCACTGGCGGCGGCGCGACGGTGATCGCCGGGGCATCCGGTCGCCGCAACTCGGCCTCGATGACCTTGAGGCTGCCCAACACTGCGGACTCGATCGCGTCGTCCAGGGCGGTCAGCAGCGCCCCCGTCAGCGGGACACCGTGGCCCCGCAGTTCGACCAGTGCCCGCGTCAGGGCCGCCGCCTTCTTCTCGCTCCCGGACGCCCCTTGCAGGGTCTGCTCGACCGCCAGGACCGCCTGGCGCGCGACGTGCTCGAAGAGCCGGTGCGTCACGACCCACCCGGCCACGCGGCGTTCGGCGGCGAAAGCGTGGAGCGCTCTGGCGGCGTAGGTGCCGACGATCGGGATGGCGATCAGGGCGAGGTCGACCAGGGTCTTCGTCAGGAGCTGGGTCAGGGCGTCGCGTTGCTGCTGATCCATCGGCATACCTCCTCGGTCCTCCACGGGTTCGGCGAACGACACCACCAGCGTAGGCGCGGCGCAGGGGCCGGGGGCAGTCCCACGAAGGGGTCAGCACTGGCCCCGCGCGGGGGGACAAAAGGAACCCCGGTACCATGCGGCACCGGGGTTTGCGCGGGGGGACAGGCCGGACATGCGCCTACGCCGCGTCGGGCGACGCGTCGTCGTCGAGGGGATCGAGGAGGCCGCGCGCCCGGGCCTCGGCCACCACCGCGGCTCGGCCGCCGGTGATCGCCCACTTGGCGGCGATGCGCTTGACGTACTCGCGCACGCTCTCCGGCTCCAGGTGCAACCGGGCGGCGATCGCCTCGTAGGTCAGCGCGGGGCGCGTCAGGAGTAGCAGCACCTCCCACTGGCGCGGCGACAGCCCGCAGGTGTAGCGGCGCAGCGCGGCACGCTCGCGCCGATCCCGCGCCGCCTCCCGGTGCCACGCCGCCCTTTCCGCCCACGCCAGCGCGCCGACGGTGCCGACGATCGGGGCAAGGAGCGCCAGCCAACCGCCCAGGTGGGCGACCATCGCGCGCGGGGCGAGGAGTCCCAGGGCGAGGCCCTGCCACCCCGTCAGCGCCGCCACGGTGAGGGCGACGCCCGCGGCGGCGGTGCCGCCGCCGCCGACACCCCGGCGTGCCCCGCCGGTGAGGATGAGGATCACCAGCACGCAGGGTATCTTGCTGGCGGGCTCGGCGGGCCAGAGGCCGACGAGCGCGAGCAGGCCGACCCATTCCAGCGCGGTCGCCCCCCGGCGGATGGCGGTGAGACGGGCGGCGGACGGCCCCCGCCGCCACACGCGGGTCAGGCCGGCGTTCCCGAGCGCCAGGGCGAGGGCGAGGAGGAGCGGCGGGGGCCAGGGGAGGGCGCGGAGGAAGACCGGCAGGAGGGCGATCAGCGGGAGCTGGCCCCAGCGCGCCCACAGCAGGGCCGTCTCGATCAGCCACCGGCGCGTCAACGCCGGCTCGTCGCCGAGCGGATCGGGGGCGGGCGCGGGGGGCGAGACCGGGCGTACGGGGAGAGTGAGCATCGCGGCACCTCCGAGGCGACAGCGAACCAGGGGCGTCTCCATGACCAGCGTACCGGGACGCGGGGCGCGGCGGTATCCCCCGCACGGGTGGTGCCGGTGGGCGTCCTCCCCGGATGGTCCGGGGACGATCGCGTAGCGGGACAGGGTGACACCGCAGATGACACCCGGTGCCGGGGCCGTGGGTGCGGCCCTGATGGCCTTACCGGTGGCGCGTCCTCGCCTCGGCCTGTGCGGAGATCGCACGGCACGGCGGTACGTGCGCCTCTCCTCGGATCTTGTGGAAACCGCAAGGTCGGTCAGGCGGCCCCGCTACCGCAATCGTCCTCGTGCGCCAGCAGGCCGCGCGCCGCGCTGCGCGAGCGGGGGGTGACGTGGTATGCAACCCTGCGGACCGGTGCCGATAGCGCCGCCTCGCCGCTTGCAGGGACAGTCCCCCACCCTCGTGCGGGGTGAGCCGGTCCGCCGACGGCACCGTACCCCGCGCGGGGGCGGTCAGGAAGGGCGGGCTGCACCACACCGCCTCATAACCTCCTTTACATATGCTTCACCTGCTGGTGGCAGAGAACGGCAAGCTTGACGGCAAGGATTTCGAGCCCTGACTAACAAATCCCCCCGTTACTCGACGATAACCCTGCCATCCTCACGAGCGCTATGTGTATAGGAGGTCGGGTCTCCCGAAAAGTTGGTGCTTCTGGTTCTGGCGTAGGGATAGCACCCGCGGAAACGGCCGAATGCGGGTCTAGCCGCGCCGATTCTCGGCCATTTGCGGGCCGTTCCCCCCACCTCGCAGGTGATGTTCAGCCGAAGCACCAACTTTGCGGGAGACCCAGGAGGTCATGACGCGGTGTGGGCTGCACCATGTACCGTCGTGTGCAGCGACCGCGACCACCCGCGCGATCACGACGGGTGCTTCGTCGAGCGAGACCGCACCGGCCGCGCCGAGCGCGATCAGGGCATGCACTGCGGCGGTGGAGACGGGGGAGCCAACACCATGACGGGCGTCTCGGGGCAGAGCTGGCACAGCGCGACGAGCGTCTCCGCGACCGCTGGTCTGGCGAGGTGATGGTCGAGGAGGGCGACCGCAGGGCGGGTCGCCCGGCAGAGGCGGCGGGCCTCGGTGCCGGTCGCGGCCTCCCCGATGATCCGGTAGCCCGGCGTGTCGGCCAGCGCGAGGTAGAGCCAAGCCCGGACGGGCGGGTGGGCGACGGCGAGCAGCACGGCGACAGATCCGCTCATGGCCTGGCCCTCCCCCGCGCAGGCAACCGCGCGGCGGGCGGTGACCAGTCGCCATGCTCGCGCGCCAATTCGACGATGAGCCAGGCGAAGAACACCTCGCGCTCTGGCCCCGCCGCCCCCAGCGGCAGGAAGGCGCACGGCGGTCCATCGTGCCGCAAGAGGAGGCGAGGCTGGTGCAGGCGCGGGAGCGCGACGACGGGCAGCCCGCAATCGTGCCAGGCCCGCTCCAGGGGTCCGCAGGGTTTCGTCGGCATCGCGCACCTCCATCTATCTATGCTGTCGGGTACTCACCATCGCGCCGATCGCATGATCGTCCTCGGGGGGATAGCGGTCGGCGGGGACCGCGTGCGGGGCGGGGCGGGGTAGGGCTCACTGGCTACCGCCCCGGCCTCTTCGGGCAGACGGCCGCGATCAAGGCGACCTGCACCCGGCTGATCATCGAGTACGGCAGCCACGACGCGCCCGCCGACCTCGCCATCATCGACAGACCCGGCTTCTACGCCCAGGCCGGGCGGGCGACGGCGCGGGCCTTCGCCGACTTCCTGGGCGTGCCAACGCCCAACACCCCCTGATCGTCAGTCACTCTCCACTGCCCCCGCGCGATGCCCCCGGCCACTCGGCCGGGGGCATCGCCGTCCCCGCCCCGCGGTCGCCGCCGTCCCCGCCCGCAGGGTGCCGCTTGTGCCCGCGCGCGGGGACGTTTTTGGCCTCGTGTCGGGACTGCCGTCGGCTCTGCCCTCTTCCCTACGCTGGCCGTGTAGCGAGGAGGGCGGCATGGAGTGATGAGGGGACGCGCAGGGCGCGCCGAACGACAGCGGGTTGTGTGTTGTGCTCGGCCTGCGGGCCGAGCAAGGACTGACACGGAAAGAGGTAATCATGATCGCCAGAATCGGCGCGCACGTCACAGCGGACCCCGGCCCCTGGGAATTCCCGAACCAGATTAAGCAACTGACCGACATGGGTGCGAACACCTGCCGCGTCCAAATGTTCTGGGGTGGTGTGCGGCAATTCGATGACTCGCAGGTGGATCAGCTGTTCGCGGCCACGACGGGACCGGAGTTCATCTTCATGTCGAGCGAACTCGTCTATGTTAGCGGCGGTACCGGTGACTCCAATGGCATCGAGTCCCAATGGAACATCGTCAAGTGGTTCGCGCGCCGCTACCCCGATCGCCATATCCACTTCGAGCTCGGCAACGAGCCGAACGAGGCGGCGGGGCGCCCGATCACGGTCGAGGGCCGGTGGGCGGAGAGTCCCGAGGA
>JAABUM010001629.1_pt1 | contig 32730 bp, 22 predicted proteins | sample 5559161 | NCBI WGS metagenome assembly JAABUM01 (sample SAMN10711868, study PRJNA513369) | rock metagenome | isolation source: Antarctica rocks | place: Antarctica: Victoria Land, Siegfried Peak nord
GTTAGATGCGAGCAGTAATGCCTAGTTAAACCGATTATTAAATAATAACGAAGTATCTAAAATTAGACCCGAAGCCTAGTGATCTTACCATGATCAGGGTTATAAAAGCCCGAACGGGTAAAAAACAAGATTAAGCCCTTGTCATAGCCCGAGTAGAAGTGAACCTTCTGCTATAAACCATCAAATTGACAGGAAATCCCTAAAGCAATCTTAACTAACCTAGTATAGTAATATAATTAGGGGCGCAGGTAATGACTCGCGGTATAGTAAAATCATGATTGATACACGTAAGTGAATGGGTAATCTGCATCCAAGCTTCAGCTTCAGCTGAAGAAAGGTTCATCGACTAGAAGGTGGTTAGCGCAAGCTTAAGGTATAGTCAATCCTCAATGGAAACATTGCAGGGTAATATATGTTTTATATGTAACATAGGTTTAGAAGTAATATTCTTGGAATTTAGCCATATTATGTTTTTATTACCTTCAATGAGGTTAAACCTCTTTAAAGAATAGACGAGTAAATTATCACAAGTAAATACCCGTAGTAGCTACAAGCAAGGTACAGGTAGAAAGGTACTCGGGTCATTAGAAGGCTAGCACCCTAACCTGATGATAGAATTGAAAAGATAACCTTTAAAAACATTAATATTAAAATAACATTAAAAATTTTAAAGCTACTAATATAAATTTCTTTCTACACTCATTCAAAGCCAATGGCTTTATATCATCATCATCATCTACATCTTGTAGATGATGATGATGATGATGATGATGTTATTATTCTTTAAGTAATCCTGAGTTTAACCATGGAAAACCTGTGATTATTTACGATAATGCTGATGAGGATAAGTTAAATATCTTAGTTGATAATCGTAATAAAAGAGGTATCTATCGTTGAATTAATAAAATAAATGGCAACACTTACATCGGTAGTTCTGTTAACATAAGCGTTAGAATGTACACTTATTATAGTTTACGATCTTTAGCAAAAAGTAACAGACTTATTGACAGAGCCCTTTTAAAATATGGATTCTCTAATTTTGCATTGGAAATATTAGAATATACTGATATAAACAATGTTTTAGAAAGAGAGCAATATTACATGAATCTTTTTAAACCTCAGTATAATATTGTGGAAACGGCAGGTTCTACTCTAGCTTATAAACATACACAAGAATCACTTGACAAAATGAGAGATTTTATATTAAGTGATGAAGTTAGAGATAGAAAGGCACTTTCTACTGAAAATGCTACAGCTGCAAGAAGAATATCCATCGTGGTTGTAAATATAAAAACTAAAGTTAAGCAAGAATATTGTAGCTTAACCGAAGCAGGGTACGCGTTAGGTGTATCTAAATCTTCAGTAAGTCAAGCATTAATAAATGATAGACTTATTAAAAAAACATACCGTATAAGCAAAATTATGGTGCAAAGCAAAACATAAAACATATATTACCTGTTAAATGGATAGTTTAATCTTCATAGCTTTAGTTATGAAAATGTATTAAACTGTTTAGGGAGAAAGTTCTCGGCTCAGTCATCACTTTTTTTAAAAAGTGAAGGCTAAAGAGAAAATATGTATCGTTGTAAAGATATCCGATGAATTGTGGTAAGTTAGTGAAAGACAAAACTGACTAGGATAGCTGGTTTTCCGCGAAACCTATATAAGTAGGTAATTCAAATAACATCATAGCAGGTACAGAACTGTGATCTCAGACAACTTAAATTTTAAATAAAAGAAATTTTTTTTGTATATATTGCGGGGATCGTTAAGATCTTACCAGTGAGTATTTGCACTCGGAAGGGCAATGATGAATATTGAATAATCAGACATATTACGATAAGGTTGTATGTCTAGAGGGAAACAGCCCAGAACAAGAGTTAATAAGGTTCCAAAATTATTGTTAAGTGAAATAAAGGAAGTTTTTATCAGATACGACCAGGAAATAGGCTTAGAAGCGGCCATTTTTTGAAGACCTCGTAACAGAGCACTGGTACAGTAAATTGTTTACATAATTTACATTGATAATAGCACCGAAAATTTAACGGATCTAAACAATATACCGAGACCTTGTCCATACTTATTAATATGTAAATTATATGTATTATATTTATGGGGTAGCGGAACATTGGGTAAATCTCAGATTTTTTCTTTTTAAGATTAACAATTAGATAACCCAAGTGATAATGCTGGTATGAGTAACGATAAAGGGAATTATTCCCTCGCCTTAAGCTTATGGTATTTAGTTAAAGTAACGGCCTCTAAGTTTACATCCTAAAGGATGAAAAACGATGAGAAAATCTAAGTTTACATTTAAATAACCTTTATGTACAAATTCACAAAGGATCTGGAAACTGTAAACAACCTTTATGTACAAAGTGACAAAGGTTCTGGAAAAACTGTAAACAGTTAAACTAAGAAGATAAACAATGAGGGATGCAGTACAAAGCAACATCCCTGTATGTTTTGTTTGCCTTATTGGCCCGACCGTACCTAGATACTATCCCAAGTAAGCAAGTAGAGCATACGAAGGCGTTTGAGTGAACAATCATTAAGGAACTCGGCAAACTAACTACCGTAACTTCGGAATAAGGAGAGCCATTCCTCCTGATTAATATCAGGTAAAGAATAGGAAGCATAGAATAGTGTTGTACGACTGTTTAATTAAAACAAAGCACTCTGCAAAGACAAAAAGTCAAAGTATTGAGTGTGATTTCTGCCCGATGTCGGCTGGTTAACGGATTTGTTTAGCTGACTAAAATAAGCTAGGCTTTGACTGAAACCCCGATCAATGGCGGCCTTATCTTGAGGGTCCTAAGGTAGCGGAATACCCTGGCCGTTAAATGCGGTCTTTGCATGAATGATTTAACGATACAACAGCTGTCTCAATGATTGGCTCAGTGAAATTGGAATAACTGTGCAGATACAGTTTACCTCTAGTTAGACGAGAAGACCCTATGCAGCTTTACTGTTGCTAGTTATTGGATATGATTAAACAGGTTGTAGTGTATAAGGTAGTTGTTGAGATAGAATTGAAAGACCTTTACTTAGTTTATCTATCTCTATACCATAGGGGTATAGTTATCGCTATACTCCCCTAAGGGTACAGGAACAATTGCTAGGAGGCGGTTTATGCGGGGCACAGATCCCATAAAAAGTACCTGGGTGTATCCAAAGTTAATTTTGTAAAATTGCATCCTGCAATTAAATATGTTTAGGCTTTTGCCTACATGTTTTTTTATTTTTAGTTTGTTATTAGGTATAAAATTTTTTTTTATAACTGATTCAATTATTTATCTATTAAGTTAGAAATATTATTTTTTACTAGTAAGATTTTAACTATATGCTAATAGATGTAAATAACACATTAGTTAGTAATAAATTATTAGTAATGTTTCTAGTTGTTTTATTAGTATATTATGCAACATAACCACTAATAAAATGATTATGATTTTTATTTTTAAAGTTTAATGGCTTAATCTTGCTTTACTGTTTGACCTACACGTCTTTCAGTCGCGTAAGCGGGGCATATGATCACAAGATGCAGAAAGGAAAGGTCTTGGATTTTTGAAAAAGCTACGCTAGGGATTAAATGTTAGTCCTCCAATGTTTTTAGAGAAACTATTGGTAATCATCTGGGTAAATTTCAAAAACAACTTTACTCTTTAGAAGTCATGTGTATTTGAAGCGAAACTTGCTTTTGCATTTTTATACTTATGTTTAGATATCATATTGTATGTTAAGTAAGAACGTTCAACGACTAGAAGGTGAGTACTGCTAACAATAACCCTTTTATTAACACCCAGCATATTTATAAACTATATATAATTGTTTTTGGCCACATCTTACTTTAGATGTTTGTAAACATGCCTCAGACAAATATTTATGTTATATGTATCTAAGCATTATATTTATAATATATTAACACAAGCTTACATATACTATTTTATTATAGTTAACATGTTTATTAACATAATATTAAGCTGTGTCTGTATAATGATTAAGATTGCTCAAGGCAATATTAGTGAAATAGACTTAACTAATTTTTTTTATTAAGCTAAGGATAAGGTACAAAGATATAATAAACCAAAATTTTGAGAGTCCTACAAGTACATATAACATGTTAAATATTTATAATCTTAAGTTAAATAACAAAAATAAAGATAAGGTAATATCTTTACACAAAAAAGGTAAAGGTAAAGATCCAGATCAAGGTGAACAGTTAGGTCTTATTACACATTACCCACCTGCAAATAAAGAGTGATTTAATAGCATATATGCATATAACAAAAATACCCTTAAATCATTACCTGTAGCTGATAAGGTAGTGATTAAACTAATAAAAAGTTATTTTAACTTTTACAGTAGAAAACTTGAAGGTAAAATAAAATCTAAACGTTTGAGAACTAGAATTAGAAGATTATCAACAAATAGAATATTTGTAAGTAGGGCAGAGTTTAAACATACAAATAGTAAAGTTACAGTTACTTTATATATATACAATAGACAAAAAAAATACTTTTTTAACAAAATAAGACGGCTAAATACCATAACAGGACTAAGAAAACAAAGCTTTATAAGAAAGATAAGGTTAATAAAGTTACAAGGTTTGGCTATCATTAAAAAAGTGCAAAAAGTGCAAAAAGAAAAAAATTTCTTTTTTGAAACACCTATTTATGATAGTGTTAACTTTAAAAACTATGCAAAACAGTATTATAAAAATTTTATTGTAAAATCTTTACAAAAAGAAATGTTAAATATTCATTACAAGCGTATTGTTTACTTTAATAGATCTAAGTTTGAAAACACTCGTTTATTTGGCTTAACTAACATACTAAAAAAAGTTTATAACAAACATGTAGAATTTAATCTAGTTAATCTAAAATACTTACATTTGAATAGTGATATTTTATCAGAATCTATAGCTATAAAATTAAAAAAGAGAAAAAATAGACTATTAAGAGTTTTAAAAGCTTCTATGAGGATGATAAAATATAGACCTTTAAACAAATTAACTATATTAGATGACACTTCTAGTAAAGCAAACAAAACATGGTTTTTAAAAAAAGTGCAGAATTTAAAGGTAAATTCATTTTTATCTTATGTAGGGAAAAATAAAGATCCATTAGATAAACTGCTGCAAAAAATATTTCCTTATTACACTAATGATAAACCTTTTAACTTTTTGGTTAATACTGTTTTAAATTCCATTAAAAATAAGTCAATAAATGGAGTTAGAGTAGAAGCTGCTGGTAGATTATCTAGACGTTTTACTGCTGCAAAATCTGTTTTTAAATTTAAATATATAGGTAATTTGAAAAATCTGGATACTTCTTATAAAGGGTTGTCTTCAGTTCTTTTAAGAGGTCATGTTAAATCTAACCTACAATTTACAAAAATAAAATCTAAAACTCGTATAGGGTCTTTTGGATTAAAAGGTTGAATAAGTAGTAGATAAATGTTTAGTTTAGCCATTATGTTTTTTTTAGGTTTTATAATAGGTAATTTTTTAGTTTTATTTTCTTGTTTTATTTAAAATAGCACATATTTTTGTTAAATTTGTATTATCTTTTTTTTTTATTTATTTGTATTTAAATACAACTAGGCTAATTAAGTTAGTTTTCACATATTTCGCGCTGCATGAATTTTATATAGTTAATAAATATGAAGAAATAGTCTGAACCATCTTGTGAAAGGTGGAAATAAAGGATAAAGAGCCTTTATGATAACAAGATTTGAACAGGCTAATTGCGCCAGAGAGTACAAATTGAGTGCGCAGTTTGGCACCTCGATGTCGGCTTAGCTTATCCACATGAATGCAGAAATCATGAAGGGTGCGACTGTTCGTCGATTAAAAAGCTACACGAGCTGGGTTAAATACGTCGTAAGACAGTATGGTTTCTATCTTCTAGAGGAAATTAGAGTCAAATAAGGATAGCCCCTTCGTACGAAAGGAGTTGGGTATATTAACCTCTGGTTTACCTGTTGTTTATGTGCCCAATATTAAGACCAAATTTAACTTTTTGGTCATACCATACAATTTAGTTGTGGTAGGGATGTTACTTTCACTTAAGTAAATTTATAGCATAGGCACGGCAGGAAGGCTATGTTAGTTAAAGATAAGTGCTGAATGCATATAGGCATGAAACTTACCTTAAGATACTCTTAAATATACGTAGTTTAACACTACGATTTTTTTTTTATTAATTTTTATTAATATCTTAATTAATAGGCTTTAGCTGAAAGGATTTAAATTTTTTTAGGCATAAAGTACTAATTTTCTTATTATACTAAATAATACACTTATCCCTACACTACAATTTTTTTTATTTTTATTTAAAAAATAACTTTTTTCTTATTTTATTTCAAGTTTAATTGTTTAAAAGTTTAATGCCTGGTTAGCATAAAAGTAATGCAACCGTTTTGTAATCGGTTGAAGTAAGTGCGATACTTGCACTGGGCTCTTATTATATGAAAAGATATATAATAGAAAAAGGCCCAATAGTCAAGTGGTTAAGACATAACGTTTTCAGCGTTAAAGGCGGGGATTCGAATTCCCCTTGGGCTCAAGTGTGTTATTACTTTGGTTGTTTTTTTTAGATAAACCATATGCGGATTGATGTAATAGTAACATAGCTGGCTCATGCCCAGTAAATAGGGGTGCAAATCCTCTGTCCGCATTTAAATATAAAATATCTTGACCCTAATAAGGCTATAGCTTAATTGGTAAAGCAAGCTGCTCATGATAGCTCAGATGAGTGTTCGATTCATTCTGGCCTTAAAATTTATATCATAAATTATCTCGTTTTTTTTTATGCTTTATTTTTAATATATACCCAACTATATATTAGTCCGAGTGCTGGAATTGGTAGACAGTGCAAATTTAAGCTTTGTTGGCGTTAGTCATGAACGTTCAAGTCGTTCTTCGGACAAACCCTTAAGGGTACTCCTAATATTGGATTAAGCAAAATAAAAACAGATTAAAAGAAAACCATGAAGAAAAAAAAAATAAATGAAAACTATTAACAAAAAAGAAAGATTGGCTTCTGTTACTATCGCTCGTTCCTATGATAATGCTGATATACAAAAACAGCAAAGATGCACAGATAATAATCAAAATAAAACAGGTATTTACAGATGAACCAGCGTTATTTCAGGTAAAAGCTATCTAGGTTATTTTTTTTATTTATCCTTTAGCTTTAATAATTATTTAAATATTTATTATCTTGAAAGGGAATAAAAGACTAACAACAGCCTTATATACAGAGCATTACTAAAATACGGTTACTCTAGCTTCAAACTAGATACCTTGGAATATTGCGAGCCGTCAATTGTTGTCCAGAGGGAGCAATACTACTTGGATAACTTATAATTAGAATATAACACTTTAAATGTTGCCAGATCTATCTTTAGCAGGGTTTAACCACAGTGTCGCCTCTATTGAACGTATGAGTATGGCAAAACTAGGACGTCCTCGGGATGAAGCTACTAAGCTAAAGCTATCGTCTAATACACAGGCGCACGCTATAATTGAAAAAAAAAAATTAGCACAGGCAGGCAGGCAGGCAGGCAGGCAGGCAGGCAGGCAGGCAGGCAGGCAGGCAGGCAGGCAGGCAGGCAGGAGAAACAAAAGTGTTTACATCCATTAGAAAGGCTGCTGAATTTATAGGTATACATTCTTCTTACCTTGCTAAATGTCTAAATGAAAATAATATTTATACGGGTAATGGCGGCTACACTATTGTGAATAATTAATATTTATGGATGGAAATAGTGAGGGTTCAACTCTCTATTCGGATATATGAAAAGCAAGTTTATTTTAGAAGTCTCTCTCTTGTTTAATTATTGTTAAGGGCTAGACTGCTGATAAAAATATCTACCCATTGACGTGAAGTAGCTAAAAATCTTCTGGAGATGATTTATTTTAGAAATCTAATAATAATTCATAGCTTTTATTTGGCTTTTTTTTTCGCCTTCGGCGATGCAACACAAACTTTCCATTACTCTTTGCTTTTTTTACTTATCGATATGTTTTCTTCTTTTCTTCCTTATCTTACTTGACTATTATAAGCATTTTTTTTTGCATAACGTGAGGTTAAAAGTTTGGTTTATAAATTACTACAGTAATTAGCTGATTGCTGAAACCTATTTAGATATTTAAGTGGTCATTTAATCTCTGATGGTTCTACTGTTTCTTTGCTGGACATTGGGCAATAAATTACTAATGTGTATGTGTATTTTTTTTTTATGGATAAAAATACATATATTAAGGTTTAATAACAAGGGGATATAGTTTAATTGGTAAAACTACGATTTTGCATATCGTTATTTTAGGATCGAGTCCTAATATCTCCATTAAGTTTTTAGATGGGTTTAATTATATTTTTTTTTTATGTAGGCTCGAGAAGCTCAACCTGGTAGAGCGGAACTCTGAAGATGTTTAGGCTATAAGTTCGAATCTTATCTCGAGCACTTTAAGATATATACAATGACTGGCCGTATACTAAATTTTAAAAAGTTAGTTTCTTGATAGGTAATGTATTTATCTATCACATAAAAATATGCCGTTTGAATCCGACCTAACATTTATAATAGAGATCTCTTTAAAAACTTTAGACTAATACCAGATAGGAAAAGTTGCTAGAGGTAAAGCGAGATATTTGCTAAATATTGTGTATTTAACACTAAATACTTTAAGCATCTCTTTTAGCTTAAATTCTAAAGATATTTTTAGAATTGTAGTATAAAAAGGGTAGTGTTTGAGTTACTACATCTGAATAGTTCTTTTTGCACTACGCTAAAACACTAGTAAATTACAAATAGATGTGCTGAAATTTGGTAACCAGGTCCCGCTTAGGACGGGGTGGTCATAAACCATGCAAGTTCGAGTCTTGTCATCTATAAATAAATATACTCTACATATACTATTACAAATATTATTAAAAATTTTTAATTGTTTTAGCCCAGCAAAATAAAGATTTTAATTATAAGCATACATATAAATATTGGTAAAATAAAGGTGGATATAGTTCAAAAGGTAGAACAACTGTATGTGGCACAGTATGTTCCCTGTTCAAGTCAGGGTATCCTCCCATGATAAATAACATAATACAATTTTTAACAGATCACCCAGATATTTGACAAATTATTTAACTTTTCGCAAGTGAGCCGGAATCCATTCTTGACATTCTGGCCAGTGTAGCTATCTATATAGGATTAATTTATGATTGGTTTTTTTCCTCAACTATTAGTTGCTCTCAACCGGCTTCTCCTGATTTTACACAAACACAAGAAACTGTCTGCAAAATGAATAGTGCGGTGTCCGGGTCGGCCTCGGCCTCACCAGGGGCTTCATCTACCAGTATTACTGAATCTCCTAACTCTTCATAATCAAATAGTTCTCAAGAAACATTGAGAGAATCAAGTAATGATCCTTGAAAACAAGAAAATCTTATCTTAAGGGTGAAAAAAATACATAGTTTAGCCCTTAAAGAAAAAGAGGAACAAGTAGAACAACTTTAACTTTAGAGTAAAATGCTTAATGAATATAAACTAACTTATTATGAAAAAAGGGATTTTCAGGAAAAACATGATGTAACCGGACAGCAACTTGAGGATACTAATAGTGAGATATCTAAAATTGAAAAGATTAAATTAGATTTAGAACGTAAGATGCGAGTTAAATCTACATTTTATTATCTAAATCAATAAGGTTCATTTAAAGAAGAAAGACAAGAGAATGCACATATTATAGGTAAAAGAGTGGAAAAAGACGAGGAACAGTATAAAAAATAATTACCCCAATTAAAAAAAAAATTAAAGATCTAGATGAAAAATTTTCTACATATGATGACGACTTTAAAAAATAAAAAAAAAAGATAAAAAAAAATATGTTTAAACTTTAGAGAGGGAAAACATATAAAAATTCCTCTACATATAAATATTAAATTAAATTATATTACAATAAAAAGTCTTAGTATTGTTAAACAAAAAATAAAAAACAAATATTAGAATCACATCGTTATTGGATCCATCGAAAAAAAATAAGGAGAATTTTGCTCACATTACAGCTTCAACTTTTACATGATTTTTAAAACAATAAAATTATCTATTGGAGATATTTAATAGAATCAGTTTATGAATATGGCTAGATTGAAGATTAAGGTTATAAATGGTGATCATTATGAATCTACTAAAAAGTCTGTTGAGCATAATTTTAAAGTTATTACTTAGATAACTATTTAATTAAGTTATTTTATAGATAATTTTTTTATCTAGATCATAAAGTAATCTATCATTATTCTTTATTTGCATTATCAAATATTCCTTGATAAGTGGTATTAATGAGTGCAACAAATAAAGGTTTATAATTAGTGGTGGTGGAAACACAAGACGTCATATTTTATCTCCACCACAATATTATTTAACCATATAAATTGCTTTACTAGAACTTACTTATAAAGATAGACCTCTAATTAAACAAATTTTTAACCGTGCTGGCTACATGCCTGATGTAACAATGCCTATCTTAGATATAACTAATGAGGAAGATATCTTTAATGATGCTAAGAAAAATTTAATAATCTTGAACAAGCAAAATAATAATTAGCTTAAATTATAAATAACAGCTCAAATATCACCTCTAGTAGCAGTATCAGTACAAAATAACTAGCCAGTAAAAAGTATAATAATTTATTAAAGATAATTTCATACAAATACAAACATATCTCAAAGATTTTATAAATAAAAAGATCATAAAAAACAAGATAATAAATTATTTAGCTATCTATATGATATAAAAGCTTAATCTAAAGATATAAAGATAACTTAGATTTAGCACAAAAATAATTAAAAAAAAATAAAAATATTTTAGAGAATGATATCTCTAAAGATATGTAAATTATCTTTATTGTATTTTATATCTTGCATTAACATACTAAGCCAGGATAGTTTCATTGCACTATTTGATTTATAAATCTTATCCAATATAGACTGATTTACCTTATATAATTATTATATCTAATTATTGTAATTTAATAAATTATATACTTATAATTAATACATGTGTAATGTTATATTGTATTAAATTACAGTATTTAATATGTTGTTGACTAAGCGGTAAGTCATAAATTTTTGGTATTTATCCATGAGTGTTCGAATCACTCCAACATAAAATTAGACTTTGCTTTATAACTAGCCTATTGTAAATTACTTTAAAAGCAGGGCTATAAACTTATGTAAACAGATAAGACATGTAACCAGATATATTTGTAAGATAGAAAATAATGTAGTTTAAAGGTAGAAAAACTGTATGTATGACAGCAAGTTTCCTCTTAAAGTCAGTGTACCATTCTAAGCCAGGATAGTTTAATAGGTTAGAACATTAATTTCATGCATTAAGAATGAGAATTCGATTTTCTCTCCCGGCTAATGGTTATTTTTTCTGTTCTATTTTTATTATTATCTAATGCCGTCACCTTAAGACGAGACAAATCAATACTTTTTTCTAGGCTAGCCATCATAATTTTGCTTTATTGTTGTTTAGTTGCTATTAAAAGTCTCTACATGACATATTTAGATAAGGGAATAGGTTTATATGGAGGTCTATACCATGTTACATCTACTACACAAACATTTCATATTTTTATCTTTATTCTAAGTGCTGCTATTTTACAGCTGACTGGTTTTTACCCCAGAAAAGTTTGACTTACAGAATATTCTTCTTTTTACAAATTATTGTTCTGTAAATTTCTATACTACAAAACAAAAATAATTAATAAAATGGGAGAACAATTTAGAATAATAGAATACCCCTTGATCTTGTTGTTTATTATAATAGGATCTATATTATTAGTATCTACTAGTGACTTAGTATCTATATTTTTATCTATAGAATTGCAAAGTTATGGCTTGTACCTACTATCTACCTTGTATAGAAATTCGGAATTAGCTACTTCTGGTGGTCTAACTTATTTTTTATTAGGTGGTTTATCTTCTTGTTTTATTTTGTTAGGTACAAGTTTATTATATGCAAATTCAGGTACTACTCATATGGATGGATTATATGTAATAACTAGCCTATCTGACATGGCTAATCACAACACTAACAGTGTTTTATATTGATATAAACCATATTATCTAAATTTCTCTCTTCTTATAATGTCAGTGGGATTTTTATTTAAAGTCTCAGCTGCACCTTTTCATTTTTGATCGCCTGATGTCTATGATGCTATACCTACAATAGTAACAACTTTTGTAGCAATAATAGCTAAAATATCTATTTTCATCTTTTTTTTAGAATTAGTACATTATACTAGTAATTCATTTTTCGCATTTCAATTTAGCTGGACATCTAGTTTATTAGTTAGTTCTTTATTATCTTTAATAATAGGAACAGTTGTAGGATTAAGTCAGTTTAGAATAAAAAGATTATTTGCATATAGTACAATTTCGCATCTTGGTTTTATACTTTTATCCTTAAGTATAAATAGTATAGAATCAATTCAAGCCTTTATTTTTTATCTTATGCAATACTCAATTTCTAACCTTAATGCCTTTATTTTACTAGTTAGTATAGGTTTTTCCTTATATTACTTTGTTAATGACAATAAACAATACAACAAATTGTTAGACAAAAATAATTCACCTATACAACTTATTAGTCAAATAAAAGGTTACTTCTATATAAACCCAGTGTTAGCTTTAAGTTTAGCTATAACTATATTTTCTTTTGTTGGTATACCACCTCTTATAGGATTTTTTGCTAAACAGATGGTATTATCAGCCGCTCTGGATAGTGGTTATGTATTTCTTGCTTTAATCGCTATATTGACTAGTGTTATAAGTGCTGTTTATTATCTAGGTATCATAAAACAAGTCTTTTTTGATAAATCTGAATATACCTTAAATCCAGACTTTAGAGATCTTAGCCTGTATGGTACTGTTGTTAATAAAAACACTTTACTTGAAAAAGTAACATTTAAGGTTGATAGTATTGTATTATCAAGTTGTTTAACTATCACTATTTCTACCTTAACATTAATAATTTTATTATTTATATTTACCCCACAAGAATGATTAAGTATGGCTAATATATTAGCACTTATATTATTTAATCCTTAAATGACTAGTACTACTTTTTTTTTTATTTTTATTCCTTTATTAGCATTTATTTTATTAGCAATTAACTTGATATTTGCTCCTCATAACCCTTATCAAGAAAAAGATAGTGCATTTGAATGTGGCTTCGCTTCTTTTTTAGGGCAAAATAGGACACAGTTTAATATTTCATTTTTTATATTTGCTCTTTTATTTTTGTTGTTTGATTTGGAAATTCTTTTAGTGTATCCATACGTAGTAAGTGCATATAGTAATGGGTTGTATGGCTTAGCCGTAATGTTAATTTTCTTTTTAGTTTTAACATTGGGGTTTGTGTATGAAATAGGTAAAGGTGCTTTGAAGATTAGTAGCAAGCAATATGATATTAATAATTACAGTTTATCTTCTTCAGTTTCTATAACTTCATTTTTAGAGAATTCTAGTGAAACTTAATAGAATGAAAGCGTTTTTTATCCCTCTGAATTTATTTTTTAATTTGTCTCGGCTTAATACTAAAAAGAGACCAATCTGTTCAATTAATACTTTGGCAAACAAAAACATAAATAATTTTTTTACAAAAAGAGGATACACATCCTTAACACATATTAGAAAAGTACATAGCACAATTATACCTAGAGAGAAAAATATATTTAACCTCTCTAGTTTAACTTATCTAAATGTTTTTAAACTAGCATGCAGAACTTTTATATCTAATTTATCTAGTAAAGACATAGCTCTTAATATAGCTCTACGTATTATATTGTGTGGTATAATCTATTTTTGAGTTATATATCTAAATTGATCCGTATTAGTATTAGCACTAGTTAGAATTTTTATTTTACAGATAATCCTTCTTTTTGTTTTTTATTTATTTAATGAAAAAATAGTTTTTTTTTTTCATAATTTAACAGTTAAGGATTTAATATATATTACTACCTATTCAATGATATTGTTTTCCGTTATGTTAATTTTTTTTTCTATATTTATTAATGTATCTAACCATATATTAGAGTTAGCCATTGTATTTCTAACTCCCGGTTTAAATGGTTCTATAGTTTGAATGGATATTAGTCAACTGCTTAATCCTACTACACCCCCAGCCTCTTCTGGCAATAATGTAGGGGGCTGTGGTAATGGTGGTGGTGGTGGTGGTGGTAGTGGAGGAAACTCCGGTATACTTCCATTAGGTGGTCACGGTACTAACCACTCTAATCACTACAATACAGAGGTTAATACGGCACCAACCTATCCTGCTGCTGGCGGGGGTAATAACCCAGCAGTTGTGGCTCAATATGGTCAATCAATGCCATGTTCTTTTCCTATTTATAATCCTGCAGGTGGAAATCAACCACATGCTAGTGAACTTGCTAATATCTTGGATGAAGCTAGACTTTATAATAAACAATATCGTCTAACAAAATCTGTGTTGTCTGAAGATTATCATCGAATGTTAAAAACTTATCTTGAAGTCGCTAGGCCTATGTTACATTATGAGGTTTATGTTAATTGTGAACCCAGGAGACCTGCTTACTGGAAAATAAATAATACCAAAATATTAACAGATGGTCTTAGATATGCACCTTAATACTAGATATAAAATACAATAAATATAATTTACATATATGTAAATAGTGTAAATTATGGTTTATTTATAAAATAAAGATAGTATTTTGCTACAGGTGATCCCGCGGCGTATAAGTGACTAGACTCACGCTTTTGCAGGATTAAACTTAATAAGTAGTTTCGGATCTTCTAATCTCAGGATTCAAGTTCAAATTTAGATAAAAAAAAATAAATATTATAAGCTTTAAATTATTTAAATCTAGAGGTTTTTAACTAGATATAAAATAAAAATATTTTAGCTCAAAAAGCTAAATAGGTAGAGCGGAACTCTGAGGATGTTTAGGTTGTAAGTTCGAATCTTATCTTGGGCATCCATCCATCTATCCGTCCGTCCATCCAGCCACCCATCCATACATTCATCCAACCACACAAACATTAATCGTGGCAAACAATAAATTTAGAGCTAAATTCTCTAAATTAAATATTAATAGATAACTTTTAGAGACTAATCTAAAATTACTAACTTTTAAAAATCTAAATAAAAATAGTTATCTTTAATCTAATAATTTCCTAATTTAAATGTAGAGAGTTTAAGTGATTTTTACATTAGCTTTAAGAAAATTAGATCTTTTTTTTTAATCAAATGTTATCTTTACCTCAAATTATATCCATTATTGAAGTGTTATTAGTTACTGTGCCCGTTTTATTAAGCGTGGCATTTGTAACCATAGCCGAAAGAAAAACAATGGCCAGCATGCAAAGAAGACTAGGCCCTAACATTGTTGGATACTATGGTCTTTTACAAGCATTTGCAGATGCTTTAAAACTACTTTTGAAAGAATATGTGTCTATGGCCAGCAAAGCCATTTTTCAGTATTATGCTTGTTTTAACCTACACTATTATGGTAAGCTTATGCTTAATAGTACTATTTTCAAGGTTATTTTATTGGTAATTTCAATTTTTTGTCTCTATATATTAGAGATGGATAGTTCTTTTTTTAACTATTACTTGTCTCATTCTTTATATTTTATACTTATATAATATATTGTAAAGCTAAGTTTAATCTAAACCTGTGAATTTATTTTACAATTTTATTGCTATTAAGTTTAAGTGTTTTGGCTATATCTTGAGCTGTTATTGTAATATTGTTGAAGGGAGTTAGTGGATTATTGCCTTCAATAGTTTTGTTATCGTTATTTCCAGACCCAGACAATTTTTTAGAAAATTATATGGTGTTATCAGGACCCTCTGGTTCAAATAACACTAATGGGTATCACTGAGAAGGGTCAGGAGGTTCTAATGGTAATGGAGGGAGCACAGGTCCTGGAGGTAATAGAGGTCCTAATGGTGGTCCAGCTGTAGGTAACCATGGTGGGAATTCTCAGTCTAACAGTGACGATATTGAACACCCTCACGTAAATGCTTCTTATATGCCACATCAAGCTGCTGGTCATTCATCTGAGGTGGGAGATCTTGTAAGTAGATTATATAACGCAAATCATCCTGTGGTTAATAGTTCACCTCACTTGTATAGAAATGAGCAAGGTGATATATTTTGTAAGCATTTCGGAAAGATGGATGAAATATACAACGGCGGACAAGGTGTAAGGTGTTCTCGTGATTATGGTATTGGTAGATTAGTGGCTGGAGCTGAAGACCGTTCATCACCAAGAAGCCACACCACCAGGGTGGTTGGTGGTTGAAGTTGTAGAGGGTGTTCACTTAAGATATGCGCCATTTGTGCGTCTAACGAACTAAGTTGGCCAGGTAGTGAGATTGAGCCGACAAGACTTAACCCGCCTAGCTCCCGCTAAATTTAAGTTTTTAAATTTTATATAACAAGGTGTAGAGAATAAAGCTCCTCAAGCTTTACCAGATTAAACTTATCAAGCTTCATAAGAAGGAACATAATATGATGATGGTGTTTTATGATCAATGTTCAGAGATTTGTTAAATTCTTCATAGTTCTATGCCTATTGTGATTGAGTCAGTATGAATCGAAAAGTTTTTAGCATGATTAGAATAACAGTAAATACATTGCTTTTAAATTATTATTTATTGCAATTTTAACTAGAGGGTATACAGCAAATCATTTGTTAAAGGTTTTTTTTTTACATTTATTACTTATGTATATTTTTTTTTTTGATGGTATAAAAACTAAAGATTTCTTTATTGGTGAAAATAAATATAAAAAGAATGTTATTACTAATGTTATATATTCAATTATGACTATAAAATATGATAATTACAAAGTTTACTTAGATAATTTTAGTAATTTTTAGGGTATATTTATCTTAAAAGTACTTAGCAATATGACTGATAAAATTAAACCAATTATTAGAGATAATAATATTATTGACTTAAGATTTTAGTAAGCTAACTGTACAATAACACAGTTATTTATCTAAATATATTAAAAAAATTTTTTACATATACAACAAGTATAAAAATTTATATAGCTAAATAAAGTAAAAAAGAGAAAAAGCTGCTATATTATATAATTACATCTAGTTACAGCTAAACTAATAAATTATTGCTATAAACTATATATATTAATAGTTAATAAAAAAAAAGTAAGTTGTATACTCTTAATCCAAGAGTTTAGCTTAAAATTTATAAGTTTTTAAATAATATATAAGCTATGCAACAATGGTTATTATACCATTGTATCTAAGTATAATGTGTTAAATGTAAATATTTGTCTGCTTCTGGTCAGCATTTTAAAAGCAATATTACATCTAATACACTTAAATTGAGAGAAAAGTCTCTAGAAGAAGATGATAAGAGTTTCTCTTCTATTTCTTATGCATGTGAGAATACATATGAGCCGAATGTTTATAAATGAGAACAAAAAGAAAAATGTGCGAATAATAATCATAATGACAATGATACGAATGAACCCCATTTAGAAAAAAGGGGTCAAGCTTGTAGCGTTAATTTGGGCAGCAAATTATATCTAAACAAATCATCTATTTCTCTTTGAACAGAAAGGTGGTTTTTATCTTCGAATGCAAAAGATATAGGAACATTATATCTTATTTTTGCTTTATTTTCCGGATTAATAGGAACAGCTTTTTCAGTATTAATTCGATTAGAGCTATCTGGACCAGGTGTCCAGTATATAGCAGATAATCAATTATATAATAGTATTATAACTGCGCATGCAATAGTTATGATATTTTTTATGGTCATGCCTGCAATGATAGGTGGGTTCGGTAAAATTAAAATACAAACAAATAAAATACAAATGAATAAATCTACAACTTTAAAATCAAATTTTCTATATGTAACAAAAAGATCTTATTCTACATATAACAAGTATAATAAGGAATATATTAATAAAAATAATAATAATGCTAAGCAAATTTATAGTTGTTTTAGATTTAATGTTCTTTTAGCCTTAAGTTTAATTTTAATTATATATATTTTTATAAAATCTGATGGTTTTAATAATATTTTAAAATCACCTCTATCTTTTATTTTATCTAGTTTATATACATCTAGTATAGTTTTATTCTATTTAGATGATTTTAAGTTGTCAAGATATAAACCCTTAAGATTTATGCAATTATTTTCTTTTATTTGTATACCTTTTATTGTTGTATACATTGTATATAATTATTTTTATACACATATAGATATTATTTTTAATGTAAAACAAAATAATGACATCAACTTACATGGTCATGTAAATTTAGATAAAGAAGCTGGTAAAGCTATAGGTCAAGGTATTAGCACTATTGGGGCTAATATAGGATTAGGTGCATCTATAACAGGTTTAAGTATGGCAGTTGCTAAAGGTACGGCAAAAAGCAGTTTACCTCCTATACAAAAAGCCGGTGTTATTATAGCTGCAGGTATGTTAGGTGGTATTACTCATTCAAGTATTAGTGATATGAATAGAGCTAGAGCATTAAATGAGTCTAATAAGATTTCTCCTAACGATACTGCAAATACTAATATTAATTTAGATATACCCAAATTAGTAGATGATAGTATGACATCTAGTCCTTTAGAAAATTTATTATTTAATATAGAAGTAATTAGTTCTATTTGTATAAGTCTACTTATTATATTAAATATACAAATTATAATTAAATATTTCATTACAGAAAGATTTAAACTTAATATACCAAATATAACAGGTGGTACTATTAATAATAAAATAGAATATTATATTAATAAAATAATATTATTAAATAAAAATATGAGTAATATTTATATATTTATAATTATATTATTATTATTATTAAGCTTAGGCTTAATAATATATATATCTATGGATATACATTCTAATATTGATATGTATATATCAGTACATAATAACTTAAAAAAATAAAAAAAAAAGGAAAATGAAAAATTCAGATAAAAAAATAAAATTAAAACTGGGGGCATATTTGGCAGGATTAATAGAGGCAGATGGATCTTTTGCTATACATGATAAAAATTCAAAAGCTAAAAGATATTTACCTAAGATACTAATAGTATTTAGTCTAAGTGATAGTCCTTTAGCTGAGAAATTAATCTCAATCACTAAAATAGGTAAACTTTATAATAAACAAAAACAAGGTTGCGTTATATGACAAATTCAAAATTTACAAGATGTTATTAAAATGATCAATCTTATTAATGGTTATATGCGTACACCTAAAATAGAAGCATTACATCGTGCGATAAAGTGATTTAATGACTTTAACCAAATGAATATTGAACCTTTAGATTTAGATCAATCACCTATAAATAGTAATGCGTGATTAGCTGGTTTTAGTGACGGAGATGGTAATTTTAGTATAAATTTAGTAAATAGAAAGAAAAAAGGTATAGTTACTACTAAAAGAGTACAAATTTTCTTTCGTATAGAATTAAGACAAAATTATCATAGATATTCTTTAGAAGGTACTAGTTATTTTAATATATTGAGTACTATAGCTAGATATTTAGGTGTTAATTTATATTCTAGGTCTAGAGAGCAAAAGGATAAGATTTTTTATTCTTATATGGTTATATCACATAATATAGAAAGCCATAGAAAAGTTATGGAATATTTTGATTGTTATCCTTTATATTCTTCCAAATATTTAGCCTATAAAGACTGAAAATATATTGTAGAACAAATTAAGCTACGTGCGGGTAAACCTTTAACAGTTGAAGATATGTTGGGAATTGAGAAAAGAAAGGCTCAGTTTAATAAAAAACGAACAGAATTTGATTTCTCTCATTTAAATTCTATTATTTAAAAAATTATTTGTATAAAAAAATTGCCGAAGGTAATAGTAATATTACTATATAAAACATAACTATTTGCGGGAAGTTCCTAAAGTTTTATTATAGGAGTTGTGAAAATTTATCCTTAAAGGTTTTCTTGTCATATAATTAAATGTACATGACCCTAAAAATTAATAAAAATCTTAATGGATAATCCGCAGGAAACGAAAATAAAAATCTTTTTTACATAGGATCCTCAGAGACTATACGTTATGCTCCATTAGTTTAATGGATGAAGATATAGTCCAAATATAATTTAACAATTATAATAAGAAGAATTTTTTATTACCACTATTAGTAGGGGGTCCAGATATGGCAAACACAGATAACCTCCCTGCTGGTAAAAATATATATAATGTTAATCTCGTCAAATTTAACCAGAAAAAATAAAATGTTTATTTAAATGTTAAAAAGAATCTTTACTTACGTTCTTATTTAGCTGGACTATTTGAAGGTGATAGTCATATTTGAATCTCAAGTGATAATGTAAAAAAAAAAAGCATAATCCTAGGTTTTGCACAACTTTTGCTTTAAAGAATGAACCTTTAGCTCTAAAATTGCTTGATATAATAAATTAAGGGCATATTAGATACAAACCTAAAAATAATACTTGTGTACTAATAGTTTCATCTGTTAAAGGATTAAAAAACATAGTTCACTTAATAAATGGCGAACTAATAACACCAAAAATAAATAAAGTTTCTCGTTTAATAGATTGATTAAACAGTAATCACAATTCAAATATTAATAAACTATTTCTAAAAAACAAACCCTTATTAGAAGATAGTTGACTGTCAGGCTTTATTGATGCTGATGGTAATTTTTCTATACAACAAACTAAACTATAAAAGAATGCTAATAAAATACAAATTTCTTCTAGGTTAAAAGTTGAGCATAAAATGTTAGATCAGATAACTAATGATAGTTATCTTTAAATTTTAAATAAAATTACAGAATTTTTAGGCTGTAAACTATTAACAAGAAAACAGCTATCTAGAAACAACTATTACACTTTAGCAGCATCTAGTCGTAAATCACTTTTAGTTATTAGAAACTATTTGGAATTATTTCCTTTGTTATCATCTAAATGTTTAGACTACACAGATTGAAGTAAAGCAGTAAAACTCATTTTAAGTGATAAACATTATACTTATAAGGGTATAATTGAAATAGATATTATTAAAAACAATATGAATAGAAAAAGAGTTCATTTTAATTGAGACCATTTAAATAACATATAATATATTTTTACCTAAATTAGGAAATGCCGTTGAAAGGTGTAAGCTTTTCAATTATTACTACGCTATATGCATAGAATCTCTCAAATCATGGAGCTAATGCTCCAGTTAACAGATACATAGACACCTAATTGAGGTTTGCTTACACAACATTATTTATCTAAATTAAATAACGATAAATTAAACAAATCTATAAAGTTGTTTTTACGACTGAATTAGTAGTAACACTTGTGTATACATGGGAATAATGTGCAGGAAACCAAAGTAATTTGCATTTTTAATAGCAATTACAAGTAGGATCCTCAGAGACTACACGCGAAGCCCCATAGAAGTGTATGGGTGAACACATAGTCCGTCCGGGTAGGAAACTACCACTATTACAGATTTAGCTTAAAAAGCTAAATGGTTTAACGATTTCCTAGACTTAACAATATTAGTTTTTGGTTATTACCTCCTAGTTTAATACTCTTTTTATTTGCTAGTGGTATTGAGAATGGGGCAGGTACAGGCTGAACTCTTAAAGGAAATAGGGAGTTATTTTATGGTGACATAAAAACAAGAAAACTCTTCTCGATGCGTGAATATCTTATAGTGTCTTGATTTTATATAAAAAAATCCTGATTACGTATTATACACTACTCATGTTTGGCTCTAGTTTATATAATACTAACCAATACGTATGTAAAAATGTGTATATTATTGAGACAATACGCCTGAGTAAATAATATGCGTTTATTTTCTACTCATCAGAGACTAAACGAAGAGCATCTTAATAAACACAAAGACGACAAAATTTGATTTGAACAATGATTAGTAGGGTTTACCGACGGAGATGGTAACTTTTCTATAGCACACCTAGGCGATAAATGGAGTTTATCATATAAATTAACTCAATCTAGATATAATTTAAGATTATTATATTATGTGAAAAAGCAATTAGGTGTAGGTTCCGTAACTAAAGATAAAACAAAAGGCCAATTATTCATAAGAGATAGGAAAATTATCGAAACGGTCTTACTACCTATTTTTAACAAATATCCTCTTTTAACCACTAAACATTTTTATTATTTAAATTTTAAAAAAGCTTTACATATATTAAATAATGTTAACTTAAGTAAACAAGAGAAAACTATTAAACTTTATGCTCTTAAAGATCTGAAAGCGCCAGACAATTATGTTTCTCCTGCTTGAAATAACGTGAGTTTACCGTTAAAAAATGATACTACACTTCATAATGTAATGAGTAAGCCATGATTGGTAGGATTTATTGAAGCTGAAGGCAGTTTTTATTTAACAAGCAAGGACTCAAATAGAATAGTACATGGTTTTGGTTTAACTCAAAAATTAGATAAAATAGTTTTAGAAGCGTTGGCTTTAATACTCCATATATCTAATCCTGTTAAGTATAAAGAAATTAATAATTACTTTATTTTAGACACAACTAATTCTAGAGCTATTGAAAACATAATTATTTATTTCAAAGATACGATGAAAGGAGTAAAATCTTTGGAATATAAAATCTGAGCGAGATCTTATGCTAGAAATAAAGGGGATTATGAGAGTTTATTTAAGATAAGAGCTTTGGTTAGAAAACTCAGAAAAAATCTCTTAGAGATAACTTAATCGTATTGTCAATTAAAAAAAACGTTTTTTTTCAGATGAAGGTATAGTCCGAACAATAAAGAAATTTATTGAGTGTAACGATAATTTTTAGGCTTTTATTTATACTTGAGATACAGTAAAAGAGAGAAAAAAATGAGGTTGCCAACACAATTGTTATCCACCTTTATCAGGAATACAAAGTCATAGTGGACCTAGTGTAGATTTGGCGATATTTGCATTACATTTATCCGGAATAAGTAGTCTATTAGGAGCAATAAACTTTATAACTACTATTTTAAATATGAGAAGTCCTGGTATAAGATTACATAAATTAGCTTTATTTGGATGAGCAGTTGTAGTTACTGCAGTATTACTGTTATTATCACTACCTGTTTTAGCCGGTGAACCAGAAACAGTGCCGGCTTTAAATTTGGCTAAATGTTGGAAACTGTGAAACGTATATTTTACACAATCAACAGGAAACCTATTAAGTTTATACCTTTTAGGGATCTTTAGAGACTACACGCCAGAGTTTATTTGTTTTGTTTTAGGTGTAAGTTATTGTATATTGTATGATCCAGCACGAAAAAAACTTTTACATAATGGATATGGTATAAGATATAATTCAAACCATACTCCTATTGGCGATAATTTAAACAGAGAATTTTCTTATTATATAACAGGTTTGATTGAAGGAGATGGTACAATACTTGTACCTAAATCTGAAAGATCTGGAAAAGGCAGCCTTAACTATCCATCTGTTCAAAGAGTCTTTCATTTGAAAGATCTACCGTTAGCCCTTTTAATTCAAAAAGAATTAGGGCATGGTTCTATTTCTAGGAAAAAAGGAAAAAACGCTTATATATACACTGTAAACAATATAGATGGATTATTGTTGTTAGTAAGTATACTTAACGGTAATATGAAAACTAATAAAATTTATGCATTGCATAAATTAATAGATTGGTACGATCAATATAAAAGTATTTATATTGAAAAAAAGAAATTAAATACTCAATCTATGACATCTAATGCTTGATTATCAGGATTTATAGAAGCAGATGGTCATTTTTCACTTAGAAGCACAGAATCAGGTAAATACCCTAGAATAGAATGTAAATTTGAATTAAGCCAAACACAAACAGATCAAAATAAAAGAGACAATTACTTATTTTTACAGGAAATTGCTCTTAGTTTTGATTGTGCAGTAAAATATACCAAAGGTGATAGTTATAACCCCCAATATAGAGTTAGAACTACAAACTTAAAAGGTAATTTAGCAGTTGTTAATTATCTTACAAAATATCCTTTGTTTGGAACAAAATTCTCAGATTACAAGGATTGAATAAAAGTTGTAAAACTTTTTAATAAAGGCCCTTTAGACCATAAAATTAATATGGATTATGTAAAACTTATTAAATCTGGTATGAATGATAAGAGAACTATATTTGTATGAGATCACTTACAAAACTTTTACAACTTAAATAAATAAAAGATAGTCCCAACATATATGTAAATATATGAGAGTTTGCTCTAGATTTATTTATTGGGTATACATTATACAAAATGATAAGTTTTTAAGGTAGTTACACTACCATGAGATTATGTCTCGCAGACCAAGATAAAAAGAATTGGCTATTACAATGGTATTAACAGATCGAAATTTTAATACATCATTCTTCGAAGCAGCAGGTGGTGGTGATCCAATTTTATATCAACATCTTTTCTCGAAAACAATTTTATATTTATTTTTTTTTTCAATTGCATTTTCTATCATTACTAAATTCTTTAATAAAAATTTCTTTAAATGGCCTATAAGTGAATATACTGAAACACATGGACTTATTAATTCGCCTTTACAAAGTAATATACTTTCTTCATTAATATTACTTATATCTTCCTATTCATCCTTTATACTTTCATCTTTATTTACATTTAGTCTTGTTTTATTTTATCTAGATGATTATAAGCTATCTAATCAAGAATGGATTAAATATACGCAAATTTTCTCCTTTATATGTATACCACTATACATAGTATATAATGTATATAATATAGCTAATGCAGTAAATATTGTATGTTATATTAATGATAAAGATTCAGTTAATTTGAGTGCAAATGCTAATCTAAACATAGGTAAAGAAGCTGCAATTGAGATAAGTAAAGGTATTAGTAATGTTGGTAATAATTTAGGCTTAGGTGCTACTGTAGCCGGAGTATCTACTGCAGTAGGTAAAGGTATATCTAAAAGTTATTTACCTCCTTTACAAAAAGCTGGTGTTATAGTAGCTGGAAGTGCTATAGGTGGTATTATTCATGTAGCTGCTTCAGCAATTAATCGTAATGCTAATATATCTTCTAATTCACAATCTTCTATAAGTAAATTATCAAATAATGTGAAGCATTTTCTAGATTCAGGTGGGGATACGAGCCCTATAGAAGTATTATTGCAATGTATAAATGTACTTAGTGATATTTGTTTATTTTTAATTTTTATTTTATCTCTACAATTATTTTATAAGTTTTATGTTAGTGGAAAACCCCAGTTAAAATGAATTGAATCTATTTTACCTATAGATTATAGTGAAAAATTTAAAATATTAATATACAAAATAATTAAACTTAATAAAGAGATGAGTATGGTTTATATAATAATTATACTTATTTTATTAATGATATCTATGTGTGCTTTATCATATTTTTCATTAGAATTAATTAATAATATAGAAAGTTATGTTAATGTTTATCTAGAACATTTTAAGAAATAGTTAAAAAATAAAAGCCAAAAAATGAGTAAAATGAATAAAAGAATGAGTAAAATGAATAAAAAAATGGACAATAATATACTAAAAAACATACATAAATATAATACTTATACAAGTATGACACTTAAAAAGGAAACAATCAATTTGGATTATTCTTCTTTTTATGAAAAATATAAAGTCTCTTTACCTAATAACTTATTTCCCTCAAATAATTTTTTAAATTGATTTGTTGGATTTACTGAAGGTGAGGGATCTTTTATTATAAACAATAGAGGAGACCTAGCCTTTGTTATTACACAAAGTACGAGTGATATAAAAGTTCTGTACTTTATACAGGAAACTTTAGCCTTTGGTAAAGTTATTTTACAATCTGCGAAAACTAGCAGATATGTAACACAAAGTAAAAAAGAAATAGAAATTATAATTAGTATTTTTAATGGTAACACCGTTTTACCGACTAGGCAAAAAAAACTGGATATTTTTATTAAACAATTTAATAATTGAATTACAAAAGGAAAAATAAGATTAGAACCAGTAATAATTAAAAATAATCTTGTTCTACCTAGTTTAAATAACAGTTGATTAGCTGGTTTTACTGATGGAGAAGGTTGTTTTACTTGCTCAATAACTGATAAAGGATTTAATCTTAATTTTAATATTGCACAAAAAGGAGAAATTAATCAAATTATATTACAACAACTTTGTTTATTATTTAAAGCCGGTAAAGTATCAAAACATTCAGTAAAAAATGTCTATGAATATCGAATAAATGGTATTAAAAATTGTTCTAATGTATTTTCTTATTTTGATAAATATAAATTACTTACTAAAAAATCTTTATCTTATGTTTTATGGAAGGAAATTCAGGAAGATTTAAAAAAAAAATACCATCTTGATAAATTAAAAAGACTGGAAATGATAGAAAAAGCAAGGATGATAAATAAATCAAATATTATATAAATATAATGGGAAAACAAGTCATGGTTTAACGTATATCAATAATAAGTTATGAAGCTATAAAAACAGATGTAAAAAGATATAAGATTTGAAATAGCAAATATTGTTTTATCAATATACCATAGATTTAGTTAATGTTTAGATATTACTGCTTGCAACTGTTAAGTTGAAACATCTTTAAAATAGTTTAGAGGTTTTCAACATATCTGCTCTACATTGGTGGATATAAGGAAAAGTTAGTATAAACATTGGCGATACTAGTATTTACGGTTAATAAATTTCTCATTTAAAGACCGTCGGTTATTTAAGTGACCGCTACAGACTGGTTTACTGGTGGGTGGCTGAAATGCTGCTTAATGTACAGTCGGTTTCTTCCTTAATATGACAGATACCATATTATGCACAAGCCCGGAGTTTATACTACCGGTACCTGGGTTTAATACGAGAGCATTATTATTAATGATAAGTTAAATTTGAAGAAATGGATTCTTTGGGCATCCCGAGGTCTACATTCTTATTATACCAGGATTCGGTATAATAAGTACAACTATCTCGGCAAGCTCTAACAAGAGCGTATTTGGTTATTTGGGTATGGTATATGCAATGATGTCTATTGGAGTGTTAGGTTTTGTTGTTTGAAGTCAATGGCTGGCTTTCCCAGTCCGTGAGGATTGGGTAATAAATTCCACTGTAGGCTGGAACGGTCTCCTTTTTTTGTTTCTATATTCGTGGCTAACAAGCAATACAAAATCAGGAAATTTATTAGATACTTTTTGTAGTTTAAATGCTAATAAAAGTGCCCAATCAGCAGGAAACTCCTTAAGAGGATCCTCAGAGACTATACGTGGAAATACTTATGATTTATTTCATACTAATTTTGCATACTATTTTAATGAAAAATTTAAAAATGATAATAATTGATTATCTTGATTTATTGGGTTTTTAGAGGGTGATGGTGCAATATTAGAACATAAAGGAAGGTCTTATTTTGTTATTACTCAAAAAGATGATACTGTTTTACATGAAATATGTGAAACTTTAAAAATAGGTAAAGTTAAACATTTTTATGATAATGAGGGTAATAGAAAATATTCTAGATATATAGTGTCTGAAAATAATGGAATATTTTTATTATACTTATTACTAAATGGTAATCTTGTACTACAATCTAGAGTTAATCAATTAACTAAATGAAACATTGCATTAAATAATGCAAGTAAATTTAATTACTGTTTGTTTTACACTAAGGAAATACCTAGCTTTGTAGATAGTACTAAAGAACCAAATCTTAAGGATGCTTGATTGTCAGGCTTTACAGATGCTGAGGGTTGTTTTTCAGTTAAAATTGCTAATGAAAAAGGGTTGTTCTATGTCTCAGTCTTATTTATTCTAGATCAAAAAAATGCACCAGAAGTTTTAAATAAAATAGGTTCATTATTTAGTGAAAATAAGAAGGCAAAACTTAGAACGCCTAATATCAATCATTATTTAGAATTAAATAATAACACGATTAAACCTTGTAATAATATGTTTAGATTAACTTTCTATTGTAATGATATTAAGAAAAACACAAGTTATAAAATTCTAAATTACTTTAACACATATAAGCTAAAAACAAGCAAAAAAGAGTCTTTTCATATCTGAGGCGAAATACTAGATATTGTTTTAGGTAAGCAACCTTTATCACCAGAAAACCTTTCTAAGGTTAGAAAATTAAGACATAATATGAATTATTTTACGATAGAAAATAATCCTATAGGTCATGCTAATAAATCATAAGTATAAGATATAGTCCAGCTTTTACTAATTAAAATAGAAAATTCGTAGAATGCTACACCACATGTACACTGTAGGATTAGACGTGGATAAACTTGTGTTCACGGAAAAAATCTTGCTATATGCTGGAAACTCCTGTATAAGTAGTCCACTCGTATTATTTACGCTCGGAACAATCTACTTATTTCAGAAGGGAAAAAACTCTTCTTTTCTGCCGGGACAATCAGCAGGAAACTTTGGTTTTAGTACAAAAGCTACGGCAGTTACTAAAAATACTTATAGTAAATATACAAATTTACCTTTAATTTCTGAGCACGTACCTAATCATAAGAGCAATCTTACGGATAATGAATTTGGCTTCTTTTTAGCCGGATTAATTGAAGGAGATGGTTGGTTTGGTAAAAAACAATTGCATATAATTTTTGCTGAACAGGATATCTCATTAGCTTACTATATAAAAAAACAAATTGCACATGGTAAGGTTTATAAAATTAAAGACAAAAAAGCAGTTAGATACGTTTGTAAAAACACAAATGGTTTATCTACTATCTTATCTTTAATAAATGGTAAATTGGTAAGTGATTATAAATATCAACAGTTAATTAAACACAACTATAGTGAAGATTTTAATCTTGTTATCTTACCGCCTTCAAAAACTGTAAGTTTGGATAATTTTTGATTAGCTGGTTTTTCTCAAGCTGATGGTTGTTTTCATATAAGTGTCGTAAAAAGTAAAACACACAAAACAGGTTATAGTGTAAAATTGGAATATTCTTTAAAGCAAAATGATGATTTACCTCTAAAACTCTTATACAATATTTTAAAAATGGGAAATATTTCTCAATACAGCACAGGAATCTGATGTTATAAAAGCTCAGGCTTTAATACAGCAGTAAATTTAATTAATTATTTTGATAGATTTAATCTTTTTGCAGGCAAGTATAAAAGTTATCTCAAATTTAGAAAAGTGTATATAATGATAACAGAGGGAAAACATTTAGAAGAAAAAGGTGTAAAAAAAATTATAAGTATTGCAACTAAAGGATCCTCAGAGACAAGCACGCAAGAGGTTTAATATTATAATAATATTAAATCAAGATACTGTCCACAATTTAGCTTTTAGACAAGAGCTTACTTTACAGCTGCTACATTAATTATAGCAGTTCCTACTGGTATTAAAATATTCAGTTGGTTAGCTACATGTTATGGAGGATCACTTCAATTAACACCCTCAATGCTGTTTGCATTAGGGTTTGTATTTATGTTCACCATAGGAGGGTTAGCTAAAAATTTCTACTTAGCCCTCTTTAAAGATCACTATATGCTGGAAGGCATTTAAACTTTTTTATTATAAAAATCATAATATTAATGATAAGGTTAATGATAATCAGCAGGAAACCAATAGTATTTTTTTTTTTATTTTTATATTCAAATACTTAGTAGGATCCTCAGAGACTACACGTGATCATCATTACATGTAATGATAAGATATAGTCCGGAATTATAATTATAATAATTTAAATATCTGTGAGTCAGTATTGCTTTGGCATTACTTTGGCTCTGCTTGTTTTTTTTTGCTGAGTTAATAGAAAACATTAAACCTGTAAAAGTTTATCACAATCTTAAGGAAAAGATATCTTTATTATTTAAAGAGAACAAAAACAAACCGGGTATTTACTGTATAGTAAACATATCTTATGGTCATAACTATATAGGTAGTTCTATTAACTTAGCAAACAGAATGCGTAATTATTTAAAGATATCTTTTCTTAATAAGAAAAGGAATATTAATATGCCTATTGTTAATGCTTTGCTTAAATATGGGTCTTCTAATTTTGCGGTGCTAATTATAGAGTATACTGATTTAGATGTGATAATCATAAGAGAAACACATTGAATTACTAAAATACAACCATACTATAATGTTTTGAAGCAGGGGTATTCATCTGTAGGTTATAGACATACAGAAGCTACCAAATAATTAATTTCTGAACTTGCAAAAAATAGAACACATTCACCTGAAACTAAAGCTTTATTAGCTCAAGCTTTAATAGGTGAAAACAATCCATATTTTGGTAAAAGTCTTAGCGATGAGTCAAAATTAAAAATAATTAAAGCTAATTCTGATTACCCTGTTTACATATACAATTATTCTAAACAATTGTTAATGATTTATCCTTCAACTAGAATTTTAGGTAACCACATTGGCAGTAACTCTAGCACAATTGTCAATTGTATAGATAATAATTCATTTTTAGAGGTGAATGATATTTTACTAGAATACTGTTCAATAAAGGGGACACACCATTAATATCTGAATATAGTTCAATGGAAGGAAAAAAGATTGTAAGAGAAATTAAATCTAATTCCCATATACGTAAGGCTGTATTTCTTTTTAATTTAAACAAACAATATATACGTAGATTTGATGGTTTGGTTTTAGCCTCAAAGGAATTAAATGTGAGCAGAGGAACAATTAAAAAACATGCAAAAAGTAAAATCCCATATAAAAATTTTATTTTCAGTTATGAACAAATTCTGTAAGTGGAGTTGTTTTAGCTAACGCTTCACTTGATATTGCTTTCCATGATAAACACTTTATTTATTTTTACTATACATTGGCTATAACATTACCTTTACTTGTCAATGTAAACAATGAAATGAGTAAAATAAAAAAAAATGATAATGAATATTTAAAAATGTTTTGAGTAGGCCTAATGGATGGGGATGGTAGTATACAAGTTAATCATTGACGTAAACAATCATTACAGTATAGACTTATTGTTAAGCTAAGTAATTTAGAATACAATTATAGTATGTTAATTAAAATAGCTAAAGTTATAGGTGGTACTGTTAGAATTGTAAACAACAAGAAACAAGTTATTTGAGTGGCAGATAAGAAAGAAACTATTCTAGATATAATAGATGTTTTTGCTAATTATCCCCCATTGACTTCTAGATTAACTTGTCAACTTGAATTTTTAAAAGTTTGTTTAAAATATAATTCAGTAAATTTATATTTAAACAATAGAAATCTTAAGTATAGCAATCAATTACATATAATAAAATCGTTTCAAGCAAAGCAAGAGGCTAATTTATTTATACCTCATTATTTTCCTAGCTGATTAGCTGGGTTTATAGAAGCTGAAGGCTGTTTCTCTTTTAGAGTAAAACAGAACCATTCTTTTTCAATAGGGCAAAATGATGATCTTTATTTATTGTATGCTATAAAGAATTTATTTAAAATAAGTAATATGGTTAGAAATCCTTATAAAAACTTTTATTTACTAGAAATTTATAAAAAAAAAACTTTGAATAGAATTATAAGTCATTGTACAAGCTATCCATTATTAGGTGAAAAATCTCAATCATTATCTAAATTCATTAAAGTATTTAACAAAATATAGTAAGTGTCATGTTGTCTTGCCACCATGAAATAATTGTTGTTTTATTTCGGTAAAAAAAGATCTTTTTTTTTTGCTAACGGTGAAATCTTAGATGTTTTCATAAAGCTGAAAATTAAAAAAGTTTAAGACAATACCGTGGAAACCAAACTTAATTAATAATTTATATTAAGGAGTAGGATCTGTAGAGACTAAACGTGGCAGCTGAAAATTAATTTAGTTTAGTTAGTAAGCAAGTTATAGTCCGAACCATCGCGTAAGCGATGCTAAACATAAAATAATTTAAGTTAAAAATATTATCTCACATAAAAATTTCCAAATAGAAAGCAATCTAACAGTTCACTTGGTTTCAAATAAAAATTCTAGATTAAACCAGTTCTAACTAAATAAATCACAGTTATAGATAACAGTAGTTTTAACATCTTTTTAATATTAAAAATATTTGCTTCAATAACTGTATATGTATAATATTATATAGTTTGCATATTATTATTGCTTTCTGTTTGGAATACCTGCAGGCTTATCAGCTGCATTTATAAATTCTGTTTTGGAATTTACACAAGGTAATAGCTTTTTATCTTGTATACAGAAGGTGTGAATCCTCCTAGTGGGAATCCTACTAGCCAAGATTATAATCCAAGATGGTGGTATCTTGGTATTACACAGAAAATGTGTAATTAATTACGTAAATGTAAAGGAGTGGTATACGGGTAAGACTTACTATCTTGTTGCACATTTCCATTATGTTTTATCCATGGCTGTTGTATTTGCATTGTTTAGTGCATGATATTTTTTAATCCCTAAGATATCAGGATTATATTTATGTTTAAATAGCCCTCATATACCTCAAGCTATTCCAAGTTTACCTTTACCTTTACAATCTGGGAATAATTGAGTTACTATAATGATAGCTGGTTTATTTATAACTATACCAAGTTCTTACTTATCTATAGTAAAATCTTTTGGTATTGGTTTCTTATTTGGGGTTCCAGCATTGGGAAGCATAGTAGCTTATTCTATGACTGGTGATGTTTTATTGGATGACTTAAATGGTCAATTAC
>JAABUM010001630.1_pt1 | contig 32730 bp, 26 predicted proteins | sample 5559161 | NCBI WGS metagenome assembly JAABUM01 (sample SAMN10711868, study PRJNA513369) | rock metagenome | isolation source: Antarctica rocks | place: Antarctica: Victoria Land, Siegfried Peak nord
GCCCACCCGCAGTTTCTCCACGGTGGCGCAGGCCAAGAGCGCCGTGGACAACGCTCTTGCCACCAAAGCCCAGCGCCTCCAGGACGCTACGGCCAAAACTACGAATGTCCTCCGCCGGGCCGCTTAGGTCTGCGCAGCAACATGCGCATTGCCACGCCAAAGCGTCCGCGGCGCGCCGCCGGAGGAATCACCGCCGACGGCGCGCCGCGCGCCGGGAGCAGCGCGGGCTCGGTTCTACCGCCCCCGGAGCCCAGAGGTGCGGGTTGTGCGCTCATCACCATAGCTCCTTCACGTTCCAAACCGGATCTGCGGATTGAGGTATGCGTACAGCAGATCGGCCATCAAGTTGCCCAACATATAGATGACCGCGATAATCATGACGCAATCTTCCAGCAATGGCACGTCGTGGTGTAATCCCGCATAGAGCAGCAAGCCACCCAGGCCGGGGTACCCAAACAGGCTTTCAATCACTACAAGCCCACCGATTAAATAGCCTATCGACGACATCACAACGGTGATCGTCGGCACGAGCGCGTTGCGCAGCACGTGACGCACCAACACTTGGCGCAGCGGCAGTCCCTTGAGCATGGCTGTCCGCATATACGCGCTCCCCAGCACGGTAATCGTGCTGGCGCGCATCATCCGAGAGACATAGCCGAAAAAGATAATGCCTAGCGAGAGCACGGGGAGCACCAGGTACTGCGGTGTCGTCAGCGGGTTGCCACCGGCAGCGACAGACGTCGTGGGCAGCCAGTGCAGCCAGACGCCGAAGATGGTCAGTAACAAGATGCCGCTGACAAACTCGGGCACTGCCATCAACGACAGGCCGGTTACCGAGATGACCCGATCGACCATGCGATCCTGACGCAACGCGGCGAGTGTGCCAAAAGCGATGGACAGCGGCACAATCACCACCAGCGCGGCGATAGCCAGTACCCCGGAATTGAACAGCCGGTTCGGGAGCAGGCTGGAGATGGGCATCTGGAAGCTGGGCGAATCGCCCCAGTGCCCGCTCACAAAGCCGCTGATCCAGCGCAGATAGAGCAGCGGCGCAGGATAGTCCAGTCCCAGTTGATGCTGCAGCGCGACCACTGCGTCCGGCGTGGCGAACTGGCCCAAGATGGTATGCGCCACGTCGCCAGGCAAAATCGAGGCCACGACGAAAACGAGGATCGACATCAACCAGAGCGTCAGCAGCAGTAAGCCCAGTCGCCGCAACAAAAAGCGTGCCACGTTCTACCTATCCGTTAGCCGTGGTGAGAAAAGAGGCGGAAAGGCGTGTGGTTGTCGCTCAAGCAGTGTCCCTGTACGGCGACGCTCCCCTCACCCTGTGCGAGGAGGGGTCGGGGTGAGGGGTGAAAGCACCCTCCCTTGACAACAACACTGCCCTGAGCCATGGGGACCTCACGCCTGACGGAACGACATAACACCGTACCCGACCCGCTCTACTCGCGCCTTCCCGCGCATCCGATGTCGCCAGTGCCGCCCCACCTCGGGCGTGCTCCCACTGCTCAATCGGCTCCGCACGGAGCGAGTCAAGGCGCACTCGTCAGGCATATCATGGCTGCCATACCGCGGTCGTCTTGTGTGGCAGCTCACCTTCACATGCGGCTTATCGTACTATGATGACATGGGTGCAGTATCGTTGTCAACCTCAGTCACCAGGGTGCCCAGGGCAATCGCATCTAAGAGTCCGTCGAAGAATAACGTTGTCAAATCTGGAGACCTCTCTCTCTGGAGCGAGGCTGGATTACTGCATACTTTGTTGACTGACAGACTCTAAATGAGCGGGAGACGGCAATTGCCCGCCAGATTGTAGAGCAAGGAGGGGACTATGTGCTCGCTCTGAAAGGCAATCAGGGCACCGTGGCTGCTGATGGGGTATAGGACCTTAGCCCGACCCCAGGTGAGCGCTGATGTAACGGCGGATATCCAAGCTGCTGTCCTCCATCGGCGCATAATATCCGGCGTCAAATGAGCGTGATGTCATGCCGCGCTGCACACCGGCGCAGATCTCCCAGTCCTGCTTGTTCACCATGTCCCAGAACTCAACGGCATCGGACGGGTCGAAATCACTCCTGGCGATCTCCGTCGGAGAGAACAGAAAGTCGCAGACCACAGTAGTATGCGCGGGACTGCGTGGCCACAGCGTAAAAGCGGCAATGTGATCGGCTGAGTAGCTGGTCAGCAGGTTGGGGTAGATCAGCTTGCCTTTATGACGCGTCTGCTCGGCGTCGCTCAGCCCTGGGAATGGCGCGCGATTAGTGGCCCCGCTGAATGTAAAGGTCACCGCGCCGTCACGGTGGGGGATGCCGTTGGCCCAGTCCAACCCTGCGCCGCCCTGCTGCTTGAAGGCCGGTACAAGATCACACAGCTCTGGATGGACCCCAGCGCAGTGGTAACACTCGTTGTAGTTCTCCATCACCACCTTCCAGTTGGCTTGCACCTCATAAACGATGCGGTGAGCAATCCGCAGGCCAGCCAGCGGGTAGCGCCTGAACTCCTCGGGCACATCCCCAAGCTGAGCGCGGAGGCTGTGAGCACCCGCCGTGGCCTCCCCTGGCGTCAAATTGAGGAAAAAGAAGCCGCCCCAGGTATCAAGCGCCACAGGGCTCAGGGCAAAGTCCGCCTTGTTGAACCACTCATTCTCCCGCAAGAAAGGGGCGCCCCGTAGTGCCCCGCTGTCGAGGCTATAGGTCCAGGAGTGATAGGGGCAGCGGATGGCGTTATGGAAGCGCCCGGTTGGTCCGGGTAGTGGCTCGCCCTGCCCCATGGTGTGCGGAGTAGGAGCGTCGTCAAGCGCCAGGCGACACCCCCGGTGCCGGCACACATTGTAGTAGGCATGCAGGGCGCCATCTTTGTCGCGGACGACAAGTACGCTCTCGCCCAGCACGTCGACGGTGAGAAAATCGCCTGGCTGTGGGGCCTGCTCCTCACGCCCCGCGCATATCCACTCACGGTAGAAAATGTGCTCCTTCTCCCGCTCAAAAACCTCTGGCGACAGGTAAGCCGACGCGGGCAGGCTCCGCTCAAGGCCGGCATCAACCAGTGCGTCATCGGGGTATGCGCTTTGTATCACAGTCGCGTCGCTCTCCAGAGTCATCGTGCTCTCACCCCTCCATCGGTCTCTTAACACTATCACCGCGCTACCACGTTGTCACCAGCCCGCGGGTTGGGCATCGAAGCAATGATCACCGTCGGCCATGCCTGATCCCAGCCAGCGCAAGAGCAGCCTCGGCGCCTTCTATCTCGGTCAGCATCGCCTCACGCCGTGTGTTCGGCATGAGGGCGCGACCTCTCTGGCCGCGCCCTCCTCGACGGTGAGCGCGTCAAAGGCGCTGGTCTGATCGGCGGCGCCACTGGCGCCGCCTGATGAGCCGGTTTGGTTCCATGCAGGAGCCGGGTCTCCATAGCATAGCCGACCCCGCGTTCGGCCATCAGCCACTCCTCTCCGCTCTACCCACAGCAGCAGCTGCCTGGCGACTGTAGCGCTTGTTGTATTCCAGGTAGGGCTCGAAGGCGCGAGGTGGAGGGACCTAGCGCTGTGGGCATCACGCGGCGCATAAACTCGGCGGCGCGCGCCAGCGTGTCGTCATCCGCGGTAAAGGTGCGTGTCTCGGGTGTGACCTCACGGCCGCCCATATCCTGGGCAACCTTGCCCCCTGCTTCTTCTCCGTGTATGGGGATGCCGTAAAAGCACGGGTTATCCTGCCAGATCCAGATGGGAAAGCGGTCAGGATGGAAGTCGTGCAGGCGCGGCGACGCATAATAGGTCACTTGCTCCTGGGTCCACGTCAGGGGAAGGCGTACGCCAAGGGGGCTTAAGACCTCATTGGTCCATGCGTCGGCGACCACAATCAGCCGACGGCAGCGGTAGGTCCCCTTCGGTGTGGTCACCTCTATACCGTCGGTCAGTGGGGTAATCGTGGTGACAGGCGTGTTGTCCAGCACTGTCGCGCCATACTGCCGGGCCAGGCGCAGATGGGCCTGGATGCACCGGCCGGCGGGGGCCAGGCCACTCTGCGCCTGGTAAACGCCCACCATGCCGTCTTCAACCTGGAACCGCGGGAAGCGACGCATGATCTCAGCGGCATCCAATTCCTCGAATGGCACGCCAAGCGCGCTCATGCTCGCGATGTGCCCCACCGGCGCCACTATAGCTCCAGGAGGAAATAGGTCGAGGCCTCCGGTAATCATCAGCAGTTTCTCGTCCGCATCGCGCTCCACCTCGTGCCATGCGTCGTAGCTGTGCCGCGCGAGATCGACATAGACCTGTTTATCATAGGCGAGGCGCACGATGCGCGAGTGATCCTCAGAGGCTCAACGCTGATGTCCAAACTCGAATCTTTCCAAGACCTAAAACCTCCGCACCCGCGCGGCGGGCAAGCCAATAGGCCGCCCCGCTACCGACATCCCCTAATCCAAGCACGATATATTCGTAGTCGCGTTTCATTCCGCCCATGACTATCACTATGCCTCCATAACGATACTGACCTTTAGGCTATCTGAGCCTCCTGTGTAGACGCAGGTCGGCCCGCTTTGCCGCGCCCCCTGGCCTTCAACCGCGCGGTGAGCAGCGGGGCGAAACGCTCCTCCCCGGCTGGCGCCGTCTCGTGGGTGAAGCTGAAGCCCCGCGTGAGGACCATCTCCGCGACGTTGCGCAGGCTCAACGTGTACTGCAAGCGCCCCGGCACGACCAGCACGGCGATGTCGGTGGGTACCTGCAGATGATTGAAGGGTGTGCCGGTGCGCTCGTTGCACGTCCGCCGGCAGGCGCGGCAATGGAACATGTGGTATCCCAGTGTGGTCTGGCGGACCAACTCAGTCGTGGTGGGGGCGGCGCAGTAGGGGCACGGCACCGTCCTTCTGCTCACACAATCATCGTCCGACAGGATCAGGATACCGCGGCAGACGCACCCTCCGCTCCCCGCGTCCTGAAACCTGACGCATCCTCGCCCTCGCCTCCTTGCGCTGACGTGTGACCATCAACCTGGCGCGGTGCTACAGCCGCGCGGCATACTCCTGATACTCTTTCTTGACGCGGGGGTCGGTGCCGTACAGGGCGTGCTTGGACATGTCGGCCGTGTAGCGGCTGGCCGGCGGCGTCCGTCCCAAGGCCTCCGCCAGGCTGCGCACATGATTTGGCGCACCGCCGCAGCACACGCCCAGGTAGGTCACTCCCAGCGCGTAGGCCTCTCGGCCAAACCTGGCGATGTCCCCACGGGTGCAGGTGAAAGGGTCGAGCCCCGTGGGAAACGCCCGCTCGTTGGGAGAGTCGCCCTCCTCCTCCGGATCACGCAACGATTGGAACGTCGGTTCGGCCTCCGTCGTGCGATAGGGCACCGGCAGCGCCGCCACGTACCCCGTCACGCTGGCCCGGATCTCCTTCAATAGGGGCAGCATCGTACGCGGGCCGCGCCCGCAGTTGAGCCCCACGACATCGGCCCCCGAATCCTCAAGCCTCTTGCAGGCCTCCGCGGGCGTCCATCCCTCGCGGGTGATCCCCTCCTGGTGGATCGAGAAGGTCACCACCGCGGGCAGGCCGGTCGCCTTGATCGCCTCGAGCGCGATCAGGCCCTCCTCGCCGTAGGTAAAGGTCTCAGCGATGAAATAGTCAACCTTTGCCTCCATCGCCCAGCCCACCTGCTCGTCAAACATCGCCCGCACCGTTGTGCGCGAGGCGTCCTCTGGCACGAACACGTTTGTGTTTGAGAGGTCGCCCGCGAGGAGCGCGCCGCTCTCGTCGGCCACCTCTTTGGCGATGCGCAGGGCCTGGCGGTTCATCTGCTCCAGAAGATGCTCCTTCTGGATCATGCGCAGCTTCTCGCGGTGCGCGTAATACGTAAAGGCCTCCACCACATCGGATCCCGCGTGTACGAACTCGCGGTGCAGCTGGGCCACCATCTCGGGATGCTCCAGCACGATCTCGGGCACGTAGGCCCCCGCCTGCAGATAGCCGCGCCGCTCGCATTCAAAGAGATACCCCTCCGCGCAGATCACGGGCCCGCTCGCGAGCCGCTCCAGCAGCCCCTTCTTCCGTGGCGAAGCGCTCTCACCCATTGCCTCTCTCCTTCCTCGTTCCGCTACCTAACCATGTCTCGCCGTCTTCATTCGCGCCGTCTTGCCCCGCTCTCCGCGCCTGCCGGCTAGCTCGCACCCCTCAATTGTAGCGCACGCGGGGATCGAGAAAGGCGTAGGCGATGTCCACCACGATATTAGCCATCAGAATCGCCACGGCGCCGAACAGCACCGTGCCCATCACCAGCGGCACGTCGAGCGTGGTGATGGCGGTCCAGGCCTGCCGCCCGATCCCTGGCCAGCTGAAAGGCACCTCGATCAGCAACACACCGGACAGAAAGAAGCCGATGTCCAGGCCAAGCTGCGTCATCAGCGCGTTCAGAGCATTGGGCAAAGCGTGGCGCAGCACCACCTTCCAGCGCGGTAACCCCTTCGCCCGCGCCACGCGGATGTAGTCCGAGCGCAGGATGTCCAGCATCGTCGTGCGCAACAGCCGCGCATAGAATGCCGCGCCCGATAGGCCCAGCGCCAGTGCCGGCAGAAACAGATAGGGCAGCAGCGGGCTCCCGGTCCCGCCACTCTGAAACAGTCCCAGCTTGTACCACAGCAAGAAGATCAGCAGGTAGCTCAGCACGAACGGCGGCGTGGAGAGCCCGATCAAGGCGAAGCCGGTGCCCAGGCGGTCCACCACCCCCCGCGGGCGCATCGCCGCCAGCAGTCCGATCGGCACGCCGATCAGCAACTCAAAAAAGACGCCCCCCAGCGCCAACTCCGCCGTCGCCGGCACCCGTCCCCAGATCGCCTGCAGTACCGCCATGTGCAGCTGGTATGAGGTTCCCAGGTCCAGGTGCAGCAACCGCCATAGGTAATCGAGATATTGCACCCACACCGGACGGTCCAGGCCAAGCTGATGCCGGATATTCTGGATCACCTCCACCGTGGCGTGGGGGCCGGCGTACAGACGCGCCGGGTCCGCCGGCACCAGAAAGGCCAGGGCAAAGGTAATCATCGTGATGCCCAGCAACTCTGCCAGCATCCAGAGCAACCGCCCCGTGAGATAGCGCGGCACTGCCTATAGCTCCGGGAGGATACTCATCACACGCGGCCTTCTCACTGTCCCATCTGCCTTCTCACTGTCCCATCTGCCTCTCCCGCGCGTCATAACGGTCACCGGCTGCACGTTCGTGGTTGGTGTACTGCCCGATCGACCAGAACTGACCGGCTGGCGGCTCAGTCCTGGTAGGGGTCCAGCGCGTCGCGCAGGCCGTCGCCCAGCAGGTTGAAGGCCACCACCGTGAGCACGATCGCCGCCCCGGGACCGAAGACCAGCCAGGGCGCCGTCGTCACCGCGTCCTGGTTATCGCTGATCATGCCGCCCCAGCTTGGCGTGCCGTGCGGCGCCCCCACCCCCAGATAGCTCAGCCCGGCCTCGAACAACACCGTCGTGGCGATGCCCAGCGAGGTATACACGGCCATCGTGGCGATCAGGTGCGGGTAGATGTGCCGCAGCAGGATGGCCAGCTCTCCTTGCCCCACCGCGCGCGCCGCCTCCACGAAGTCGCGCTCGCGCAGTGAGAGAACCTGCCCGCGCACTATTCTGGCCGTCGAGGTCCAGTACACGAAGACCACGATGCCGATCACCGTACGAATGCTGGGCGCCAGCACCGCCACCAGCGCCAGGGCCAGCAGGTAGACCGGGAAGGCCAGGAAGATGTCGATGAAACGGCTGATTAGTGTGTCCACCCAGCCGCGGAAATACCCGGCCAGCGAGCCGAGCAGCAACCCGATTAGTCCGGCGATACCGTTGGCGCCGATGCCCACGAGCAGCGACACCTGCGCCCCGTAGATCACCCGGCTGAGCGCGTCGCGCCCGTCGGCGTCCGTGCCCAGCCAGTGCCCCGGGCCAGGGGCCAGCGGTGCGCCCAGCATCGTGGTGCCGTTTGGATCCTGGTACTGTGGGTCAAACGGCGCGATGCGCTGCGCGCCGATCGCCACCACGCACAGCGCAAGGACCACCACCGCGCCCGCCACCGCCGTCCTGTTGTGGCGGAAGCGCCGCCAGGCCCGCGCCCAATAGCCCAGGTATGGTTGGTCGGCCCCGGCTGCTCCGCCAGGCTCCGCCGGCCCCTCGTCTCCCTCGCCGGGGGCCGCGGGAGAGGACGCGAACTGCGGCGTTCCTCTCCCGTCAGTGGCTACCGCCCCCGTAGGCCCGCTCTCGCCCACGGGAGGGGACGGAGGAGTGAGCGAGTCCGTCCGCCGTGCCTTCCCACTCATCGCCGGTTGGGTCTAGCTTGCCGGCCAGCATTGCGAGAGATCGAACGGATACCAGCTCAGGCTGATGCTGAAGTTGCGCAGCCGTGCCGAGTGGATCTCGTAGAAGACGTCGTTGAAGACCGGTACCGACGACGCGGCGGCCGTAAAGATCCCGTCGATCTTCCTGTAGGCAGCCACCCGCGCGGAGCCGAGCGGCATGCCACGCGCCTGGTTGGCCAGGGTGTCAAGGCTCTTATCACAGTAGAAGCCCACGTTTGAGCCGCCCGGGACGGCGGCGGCACACGACGTGAAGCCGTCGATAAAGTCCGCTGGGTCCGGATAGTCCAGCAGCCAGTGATAGGCCTGCATCGGCAAGGTGGCCGCCGCTGACCCTTCGGTGACCACCTTCTTGAAGGTGATCTTGATGCCGATCTGGGCCAGGTCGTTGATCGCGGCCTCGGCCATGCGCGTCTCGAACACCGAGTCCGGCACGCCCATCGTGGTGCTGAAGCCCTGGGGATAGCCCGCGGCGGCCAACAACTGCTTGGCCTTGGCCGGGTTATAGGGATACAGGTCGGGCTCGACCGTCCCGAAACCGGGCATTGAGGGCGGGATGATCCGCGTGGCCACGGCGCCACGCCCGTTGATGAAGCGCACGGCATGCAGCTTGTTGATCGCGTAGGCCACGGCCTGCCGCACCTTTGGGTTGTCGAAGGGCTTCGCCTTGATATTCATGGCGATCATATACACGCCCACGTCGGTGCGGTGTTGCACCAGGGGGGCAAGCTTTGGATCGGAGATCACGCTGGCGAACTGCGCCGCCGGAATGGCATCGCCCATCAGGTCAGCCTGGCCCTTCTGGATGCGTAGCAGGGCCACGCTCGGATTGACGCCCAGGTCGATCCGCACCGCGTCGGCCTCCGGCAGTTGGGGGTTCCAGTAGCGCGGATTGCGCACTAGGTCCATCTTCTGACCCGCTACCCAATCTTTCAACAGGAAGGGGCCGCTCCCCACTGCGTGCGCGCCAAAATCCTTGTGCTCGGCATGGAACTGGTGGATCACCGCCGGGTCCACCACGTACGACGTGGGGATCGACAGCACGTTGAGGAAGCCAGGGTACGGTGTCGTCAACGTCACCTTCAGCGTCGAGGGATCGGGCGCCGCTAGGCCGCTAACATGCTGTGCCTTGCCGGCGGTGAAGGCGGCCTGCCCGGCCAGGGCAAACCACAGGTAGGTATCCGGTGAAGCGGTCTTGGCCGCCAGCAGGCGCTCCCAGGAGAAGATGAAGTCCTGCGCGGTGATGGGGTCGCCATTGCTGAAGACCGCCCCACGCCGCACGTGGAACGTGTACGTCAGACCATCCTTGCTCACCGATGGCATGGCCGCCGCCAGGTCGGGGAACAGGTGCAGGTTCACGTCGACGCCCAGCAGGCCGCTAAACACCGCGTGCGTCTGCGGCCAGTCCACGTATGAGTAGGTGTACGCGGGATCGACGGTGGTGAGGGTGGCCTGCCAGGTGGCGATGATGGCGCCGCCATGCCGGCGCGCCGCCGCGGAACCGGCCGGGGTGGCTGAGCTGAGGATGAGCGTGCATAAAACCATGAGGCTCGCCAGCGTGCCACAAAGACGGAGGTATCGGGACCGGACAACTATCCGCGCCATTCGCCAGTTCCTCCTTCTACTCGACTGCTTGAACAGACACAATGACTCGTGTACTCGACTGCTTGAACAGATAAAGATGATAGCCCATTCGGCGGGGGTGGCCGTGGGAGAACAGAACGTTATATGATGCCGGGTCGCGACGGCCTGGTTTCTACCTTCGCGCGGATGCGGGTCTCCGTCCTTGCCATGCTCTTCCTCGAGCGCGGACGCGACACGGTCTCCGTGGCCCGGTCACCCCAGGAGGAGGCGCGCGGGCGCCACCACGAGGATCGTGACACCATGCCATCGCCGCGTCGCCGGGCGGCTCGACGAAATGGTTGACCTCCACCCTAGCACACCGGTGTGCAGCTGTCAAACGGCTGGCCCTGCCGTCGAGCCCCCGCGCCGTCACACCCTCGCCAACGGGTGGGTCAGACGCAACTCGTCGAAGATGCACTGCGCCGCGTTGCGCCCGGGAATGCCGCTCACGGCGCCCCCCCGGTAGGCCGAGGCGCCGCACCGATAGATCCGCTCGAACGGCGTCTCAACACCCCACGTCCCCACCCGCTCGACGTCGTCGGCAAAGAACCACGACAGCCCCGCGTGATAAATGTTGCCGCGGTTGAGCGCTAGCTCGCGTTCCAGGTCTTGCGGGGTTTTGATCTCGATGCAGGGCTTGCCCTCGGCATCCCGCGCCAGGTACTCCTCGATCGGCTCGTCCAGCAACCGGTTCAGCCCGGCCAGGTAGCGGCGCAGCGTCTCCGCCTTCCGCGCGTCGTGTTCCTGCTCGAACACGCGATAGGGTAGGTCGAGCCCGAAAAGAGTCAGCGTGTGGTAGCCGGCGGCGCGCAACTCGGGACCGAGGATCGAGTCGTCGGTAAGGGTGTGGCAGTAGATCTCGGCGGGCGGCCGGTCGGGAAGCTGTCCGGCCGCGGCTTGCCGGTAGCTGGCCTGCATCTGCTCGTACGACTCGTCAATGTGGAAGGTGCCGGCGAAGCCCTCGCGTGGATCGATGTGGCCGGCCTTCAGCCTGGGCAGCCCCCGCAGCAGCATGTTCACCTTGCACACCGAGCCTTCGTCCCCCGGCGCGTCGGCGTGTCCCTGTCCGAGCAACTGGTCGAACACCTGCGGGCCAGCGTTGACCAGCACCCTCGTGGCCCCAACGGCGTGCTCGTGGCCGTCGTGGAGAAAGGTCACGGTGTGGCGCCCCGTGCCGCGATGGATCGCCTGGGCTAGCGCCGGGTAGGTCAACTCCACGCCGGCCTCGCGCGCCCTGCCGGCCAGCGTCTCCACCAGGGTGCCCATGCCGCCGACCGGGACGCGCCATTCGCCCGTGCCGTTGCCGATGATGTGGGCGATAAAGCAGCGGTTTTGCAGCAGCGTCTCGTCGTGCGCGTGCGTGAAGAGGCCGATCTTGCCGTCCGTGAACAGCATGCCCCGCAGGATGTCGTCGCGTACGTGCCGCTCGATGGCTTCCCCGAGTGGCCGCTCCACCAACGCCTCCCAGGCCGCGCGCTCCAGCGGCGTCTCCAGCGACGCCAGCCACGCGGCACGCGAGCGCAGCGGCTGCACCAGGCTGGGCCAGACCCGCGCGGCGAACACCCGCTCGAGCTCCAACAGGTCCTGGTAGCCCCGCCAATCCGCCGCGTCGGTGAGGGCCGCGAACGAGGCCCGCGAACGCTCCTCGTCGACATTGGAGATCAGCAGGGCATCGTGGCGGCCGCCCCGCTGGTAGGGCGTGCAGGAGGCGATCGCGCGGCCCCGTGTGCTGAAGGTCAGCCCAAGCTCGTCCACGATGGACTGTGGCAGCAGGCTGACGAGATAGGAATAGCGGGAGAGGCGGGCGTCCATGCCGGGAAACACGCGCTGCGAGGTGGTCGCGCCTCCCAGCTCGGCGTTGCGTTCGAGCAGCAACACCGCCTGGCCCGCGCGCGCCAGGTACGTGGCCGCGATCAGGCCGTTGTGCCCACCGCCGACGATCACGGCGTCATAGCGCGTGCGCAAGCCGGTCACGGCCTGACGCCGTTCCCCGCGCCGTGACCCAGCAGCTCCAGCACTCAATCGTTGAAGCGGCGGATGTGCCGCTCGTCCGGGCCATAGATGCCGTCGTCCGCGTAGCCCCGTGAGGTCACCCCCTGCTGTGCCAGCTCGCACACCCGCCAGTCCTGGCGGTTGACCAGATCCCAGAACTCCACCGCGTCGGCGGGATCGAAGCCCGGCGCGGCGGCCACCTCCGCATCGAACAGCCAGTCGCAGGTGATCCGCGTGCGGTCGGGGGCCAGCGGGTCCAGCACGTGCGACACCACGTAGTCCGGGTGGAGGTTCAGGAAGACGTTTGGCCGAAAAATATCGCCGTAATAGCCGTGCAGATCCTCGGGGTGCAGGCCGCGCAGCGGGGGCCGTGCCGTCTTGCCACTCATGGTCAACGACTCCACGCCCGGCCCGAGCAGCGCCGCGCCGCCCTCCGTGCCCGTGACGTGCCCGGCCTTGTAGTCCGGCACCTGGGCGGCCAGTTCGGGATGGATCACCGCGCAGTGGTAACACTCGCTGAAATTCTCCACCACCAGCTTCCAGTTGGCCTTGACGTCGTAGGTGATCGTCGCCGCGCTGACCAGCTCACCCACCCGATAGTGGGCGAAACGGTCATACAAGATGCCCAGCTGCGCCGCCAGAGGTTCCAGTCCCCACCCGGGGCGGGCCGCGCCGCTCAGGTTGAGCCAGATAAGTCCCTCCCAGACCTGCAATCCTACAGGCAGGAGCCCCAGGCGCGCGGGGTCAAAGCCAGGGTCGCCCCGCATGTTCGGCGCGCCGATCAGGCGCCCGTCGAGTGCGTAGGTCCAGGCGTGATAGGGGCACTGCAGCGTGGCGTGCAGCTGGCCCTGCTCCGCCGTGCATAGGCGTGTGCCACGGTGGCGGCACAGGTTGAGGAACGACCGCGGCTGTCCGTCGCGGTCGCGCAGCACGATCACGCTCTCGTTGCCCACCTGATGGACGACGTAGCTCCCGGCGTCCTGGAGCCGGTCGGCGCGCCCAATACAGACCCACAGACGGGAGAAGATGCGCTCTAGCTCCAGCGCGAAGATAGCGGGATCGTAGTAGTAGCGGCCCGGCAGCGTGCGCGTCTGCTCCGCCGCGGCCCCGGGCGCCACCGGCACTGCTATTTCCATAGGTACAACGCTCCGGCGATCACTGCTCGTGTGTAACTACTCAGAACTGCTGCGTCAGCAGGTAAGCGGCAGGAGGGGGTCGCCAGCAAGGGCCTGGCCGAGCGCGGCGAAGATGGGCTGGCCTTGTTGACGCAGCGTCGAGATGTCGCCGCGAATCCGACAGACGCGCGCGCCGCCAGTGGGTGTGCGGAAGCAGCCCGAGATCTTTTCGCGGACCTTGGTCATGCGGATGTCGCGTTCGGCCTGGTTGGTGGCGAAGGGGATCGTGGTGTCGCTCAGGAAGGCCAGCGTGGCCTCCTCGTGGGTGCGCGGGCGGTCCACCAGGTTGCCCGCCTTGCCCCGTTTGGGCCGCCCTCGCGTGCCTGTCGGCGGTGCGGGTGGGGTGGCCCGCGCCCCCTCCTCCAGAGCCGCGTCGTAGCGCCGCGCGATCTCCTGGCACACCCCCGCAGGCAGGCCCGCCTCGCCCCGCGCACGGGCGGCGTCCACCACCTGCTTGCCCTCCCCCAGCACCCCCGTGAGGGTCGCGGCCCATCCCTGCCCCAGCTGTTCCTCCACAAAGGTCAACTCCCGCGGATGATGGGCGTTGCACAGCGCGTGGGCGCACTGCGCGTACTGCCCGTAGCTGCTCAAGCCATCCTGCACGGCCCGCCCCCGGAACCGCGGCAGCGACGCCCGTCCACGGTGCCCCCGTTGACTTTTCGGGTGGGGCTTGACGCCTGGTCCATCCCAGGAGGGCGGCTTCCCACTGTTGTGACTGGTCGTCCCCAGACGGGCCGCCAAGCGCGCGTTCTCCGCTTCCAGCGCCGTGAGACGCGCCGTGAGGGCGATCAGCAGCGTGCCGACACAGCTCACCACCGCCTCAGGGCCCTCCTGATAGGCCCTCAGCACCTGCGCGCGTATCCTCTCTGCATCCATGCCCTCATGGTGCCGTACCGCTCCCCCCTTTGTCAACCGAGGGCTCCTCCCTCCCAAGCGGACCTGAGTAGTTACTGCTAGTCGTCTATTCCGAACCCCTAGCACCACGTGACAGGGGATTGATCGGGCAGCGGCTCACCGGAGCCAGCCCAGCCGCGCGACGGCCTATCCAGCACCACGCGCTCTCCTCTTATGCCGCCCATCTCCCCCTTCCATGCGCCGCGCCAGCGCCAACTCCCCGAGCAGCGGGAGAGCAGCCCGCACGCTCGACGGCTCCGGTGTGTGCAGATACTCGATCACGGGGACAGCGCTGGAGACCCGCGACGCAATGGCCTCGCTGCCGGTCGCATAGATCACCGCGTCGGCCTGGCGCACGACTGCATCCACCCGCTCAGTATCGGAGAGCACGGCACACAGGGGGGGCTGTGCCAGCGTCGCATAGCGGGCGATTCCTTGCAGCATCGTCGGCAAGAACTCGGCAAACGTGCTCACCACCCCCACAGCGGCGCCCACGGGCAGGGCCTGGAGACGCGCCACCGTCTCCGGGTGTGCCACGAACGTCAGACCATGGACGGACGGATGCGACTGCGCCAAGAGTTGGCGTACCTCCCATACCCGGTTGGCGATCGTCAGGATCAACTCGGTTCCACACGCCCGTGCCCTCTCCTCCTCGCTTGAGCGCAGCCGCTCAAGCGTGAACGGGATGACCTCCGGCTCCAGATCGGCCAGCAACGCCGTGACCTCGCGCCTGTACGCCTCCGTCGCGGAGACGAAGATGCCGACGAGGGCGATCCGGGGCCTACAGGCCGACCCGCGGGCCAGCCGCGCTGTGACCATCCGGCTGATTTGCGCCGATGTAAACCCGTCGTCAAGCGCGCGCGATACCATCCCATCGACCAGGAGATGCAAGCTCCCCAGGCCGGCGCTGGCCTGCGACCCCATCTCGTCGCGCGCGACGTATGTCCCCTTGCCTGGCTGTACTGTGATCAGACCTTCGCGCTTCAGCGCGCTGTACACATGGCTGACCGTGACCTGCGCGATGCCTTCCGCGGCGGCTAGTTCGCGCACCGATGGGAGCAACTCTCCGGGCGTCAGCGCCCCAGAGACGATCCCATACTCAATCTGCCCCTTGAGCTGCGCGCCGATGGGGATCGGCAGATCACGGTCGAGCGCGATGCGCATGGTCATGCCACAGCTTTCCCCACACTCCTAAGTGTTGTGCTGTACTATAACAGCAGTATGGTCGCGCGTCAAGATCAGAAAGGCAGGCGCGCGGCCTTGCAACCCGTCACCTGGAGGAGGAAGAGCGATGCCCTACGTTCCCCGCACCGATGCTCCGCACCTATCGCCCGACCTTGTTGAGCAGCTTGCGCGCGCCGTGGGCGTGCGCCTCCTGCCGGAGGACATCGAGCCGCTCGCGGTAGCGCTCAGCAATCAACTCGCCGCGATCCGCCTGCTCGCGCGGCTCGACCTGCAGGGTGTTGATCCGGCCCCGTCCTTCGACCCGCGCTGGCCTGAGGACCGCGCGGCTGCCGGCGAAACAGGGGAGGGATAGCTGACGTGGACAGGACCTATGTCGATCTGACGATCCACGGGGCCGCCAGATTGCTGGCGGAGGGCGCCCTCTCGTCGCTGGATCTTGTCGAGGCCACCCTGCAGCGCATCAAGGAGACCGAGGGGGCGATCCATGCCTACGCCGTGGTGCTGGCCGATCAGGCGCGGGAGGCGGCATGGCGCGCCGATCAGGAGCGCGCTCGCGACGTTGTCAGGGGACCCCTGCACGGCATCCCCATCGGCGTGAAAGACATCTGCGCCACCAGGGGCATTCCCACGGGCCTGCCTATCGGCGTCCAGTTGCTGGGACGGCCGTTCGGAGAGCGCACGGTCTTCCGCCTGGGCCGTGCCTATGAGCGCGTCCATGACTGGGCGGCCGTGCGCCCGTCGGTCAGGCTTGCGGGCGATCCCGCTCCGTGAGCGCCGGGTGGCCGCGACAGGAGTGCATGCGCCCGAATTGCGGCGCTGGGTTCACCGTTACGTGTAAAGGAGAGAGCAGATGAGGATAGCCGCGACAAACTGGATGCAACTGAGCGAGTACCTGACCCACGACGACCGGGCGGTGATCCCTCTGGGATGTACCGAGCAGCACGCCTACCTCAGCCTCGCCACCGACTCGATCCTGGCCGAGCGCGTGGCGGTCGAGGCTGCCGAGCCCCTTGGTGTGCCCGTCTTTCCAGCGTTGTCCTACGGGATCACCCCCTATTTTCTCGCCTACCCCGGAAGCGTCAGCCTGCGCATGAGCACCTACCTCGCCGTGGTGCGCGATATGCTTGATGCGCTGTGCGGCCAGGGCTTTCGCCGCATCGTGCTCGTCAACGGCCACGGCGGCAATAGCCCGGCGGGCGCCTTCGCCGCCGAGTGGATGGCCGACCATCCTGGCACGACGGTCATCATGCATAGTTGGTGGAATGCGCCTCTCACCTGGACGGCCGTCCAGGAGACCGACCCTGTGGCATCGCACGCCTCGTGGATGGAGAACTTCCCCTGGACCAACATTGCGCCTGTTCCCGAAGGGCAGAAACCGATGGTCGATGCCGATCGCATGCGCCGTCTGGCCCCGGCGGGGGTGCGCGATCTCCTCGGCGACGGCAACTTCGGAGGCGCCTATTATAGGGCCGAGGAGCAGATGCTGGCGATCTGGCGCATCGCCGTGGAGGAGACGCGCCAGGTTATCGCCGGTGTCTGAGCCCTACGCCGGCGCGTCCTTGCGTCACAGGTACCACCGATGGCCGTGATCGCGGGGATCATCGGGCCGCAACGCACAATCGGCTGCTTTGTCAACTTCTCGGCCGACTATCTGGAGCCCGGCATCATCACCTACGGCGGCAGCGGAAGCCTCTATCTCGGCGAACTGGATGGGGCTCCTTCCGCACGCGTCCAGACCCTGGCGCATGCCCTCTCGTCGTGGGGCCAGTCTCCATCACGGCCAACATCTGGGGCTACCTTTGGGGCAAACTGGGCTACGCCGCTATGCTGTTTGCCACCGCGCTGGCCGATGAGACGATGGCCGATGTGATCGACCGCTACCGGCCACTGATGGTCGAACTCGCCGCCGAGGTGTACGCGGTGGCCGCGCGCGAGGGCGTGGTGGTCGAGCCGTTTGACAACGTGGAACCGGCCCTCTTCTACCCACGAGAGGGCCGCCGCGAGGAGGCTATCTCGCGTTCACTCGACGCCCTGGTAGACCGGCGGCGGCACGACCAGAAGAGCAAGAGCGGCATCTGGCGGGACCTCGCCGTCCGGCGGCGCGCCGCGGAGGTGGATCAACAGATCGGCTTGGTTGTCGAGTACGGCGCACGCCACGGACTGCAGCTGCCGCTCACACGGCAGCTTGTTACAATGATCCACGATCTTGAAGCCGGACGCCGGCCCATGTGCTGGGAGAACCTGGACGCCCTGGACGCCCTGCGGCGCGCGACCTACGGCGATGCGGCGTGGTAGCCCATGCGAAGGCATAACCGTGTTGTCCGCCATCTGGGAGGAGGGCCGCCCTGAGATAGGGGGGGAGTTTCGGCGGGTGCTGGTCGAGGTCGAACCTTTGTTCCTGCTGCTAAACCGCTACCCTCATGGGGCGGCCAACAGGAGCTACTCGTGCCGCGCTTCCACTTCTCGGAGAAAGGCGTTGAGCACCTGTCTGAACTGCTCGGGCTCCTCGGCGTGCGGCATATGAGAGCTATGCTCGAACAGGACGCGCTGGGAGCCGGGGATGCCGCTATGGACGGTCTCCGCGATGGCCGGTGTCGCCTCATCATAGCGGCCTGAGATGACCAGCGCCGGCACACGGATCTCGCCGAGGCGATCGACGATGTCCCAGTCCTTGATCACGCCAATCACATGAAATTCGCTGGGGCCGTTCATCGTGTGGTAGACCTCGGGATTGGCGGCTATATTGGCGAAGGCCCGCTGCACATACTCGGGCCAGGGATCGAGGCGGCAGACATGGCGGCGGTAGAAGACCAGCATGGCCTCCTCATAGGCGGGATCAGCGGTCGTCCCCGCCTCCTCGTGGTGGCGCAGGACCTGCTGCACCTCCGCGGGTAGCTCCGCGCGCAGCCGGTTCGCCTCGGCCACCCACTGGCGCATACTTGCCGGCGAATCGGCGATGGTCAGGCTGGCGAGTCCTGCTGGCTGGCGCAGGGCGTACTCCATACCGAGCATGCCGCCCCATGACTGGCCCAGGATATGCACGCGGTCGAGGCCCAGCGCCTGGCGGACGGCCATCACCTCCTCCACATAGAGGCCCACAGTCCACAGCGAAGGGTTGGGCGGCGTCGCCGACTTGCCGCAGCCGAGTTGATCGTAGAAGATGACCCGCCGCCCCGTCTCCGCCAGAGCCTCCAGCGGCTCCAGGTAGTCGTGCGTGGCCCCAGGGCCACCGTGCAGGACCAGCAGCGGCAGCTTGCCAGGCTGCTCGCCCGCGCCGACGATGCGGTACCAGGTCTGGTATCCCTGGAAGGGCATGTAGCCCTCGACACTGTGCGTCATGCTGGCGCGCTCCTTCTGGCTTCCCGCGGTCCTTCTCCTACCGCGCAGCCTACACCTGTTCAGTATACGAAAGGACGACGATGGTCACCAAACAAACACCTCCGCCCCGGCATGGCGGGCGTTCTCCTACACCGGCGTCACCTGGGCCAGCTTCGATGCCAATTGTCCGTCACTCAGATGAGGTCGCGTGCTCCCTCAACCCATCAGCCATCGTGCCCGTCGGTCGCGGGCGCACGGCGCGGAGCAGTGTGGCCCCGCCGGGCAGCGCATGGCGCTCGCGGCGCACCGCCTGGGGGGCATTGACCGCGAAGAGATACTCCAGCAGCGCGCGATTGGCCAGCAGGTGGGTATGTGCGCAGAGTGCCATATAGTGGCCCTGAGCCGTTTCGTCGGCCACTTCCGTGATGAGACTGAGCGTCGTGACTCCTGGATAGGCCCCTGGCAGCCCGGCGAGCGACGCCCCGGCCTGCTCGCTGTTCCCGGGATCGTAGGGGAAGGTATGCACGAGTATGTCGTCTTCAAACGGCGCGGGAAACTCATCGGGCAGCCAATCGCTCAGGAAGGTGCGGTAGCGGTCGGCGTAGCGCCTGTTGCGCTCGCGGATCGAGTCATCGTCCGCCAGAATACGGACCATGCGCCGGCGCACCTCGCCAGCCGCTTGGGCGTGGCGGGCGTACGCCGGATTGTCGATGCGCGGCAGGATCAGATAGATCAGGCCCTGGGAGATCCAATGTGATTGGAACCACGGATTGCTGTGACCGGAGAACGGCTGGATCCATTCGTGGGAGGGGAAACCATGATCATCACAGACGATGTCAGGTGTCCAGTCGTGCCAGAGCGCCGGCAAGACCAGCGCCTCGGCGTGGCGGGTGTTCGGGTTAGTATATTCGGAGACGAATTCGAGACCGGCATCGTTATAGCGTCCGGCATGGTGCATCCAGGTGGGATGCTCCTCCTGAAGAGCATAATGTAGGGCGGCCCCGTCGGGATTCTCACAGGGGATGATCACCACGTTCACGCGGTCAAGGAAGGGGCGCCAGTCTTCATGCTGAGCCAGCAGAGCGGCCAGACGGAGCACGGCGCTGGAACTGGAAGGCTCGTTAGCGTGATGGCGCGCGTTGAGCAGTAGCGTACACTTCCAGGCGCTCAGTCTGGCCCGCGACCAGATCCCCGCCCCGCGTGGCGCCGTCACTTCAACGGCGTAGCATGGCCGGCCACGCGCCGAGTGCCCCGCCTGATAGGCGACCACGCCCGGCAACCCGAGCAGGGTCTGCAGAGCCTGCTCGATATCGGCGAGGCCAAGGACGCGGTCCCAGGGCACGAACGCATCGCCGGCCAGGGAGTCTGCCGAGCCTTGAACGGCGGGCCCTCCTGGCATTGCGGGCGCCGCGTCGATGTGCATGTCGGCCCCCCTATGGCCTATCGAGAAGGCCCAACCGGCCAGGCTGTCACCGCGATGAGCGGCCGTCGCGCCGCGGAGAGCCGCCCATGCGGCCATGAGTTTCAAGGCATGGCGGCACGCGCTTGCAGGGCCCTCAAGTTCGAGAAACATGCGCCGTGCCGAAGGACCGGATTCCAGATCGCCGGCTGGCCAGCGTAGCCCCACCAGCCTGAGGGTACACTCCAGGGCCGGGACGAGGGGGATGGTTCCTACCTCTCCTGACCGGCGCCACTCCAGCGCCGGGGCACGCGTGGCGGCCTTCACCGTAAAGCGCACGCGCGGGGCAGCCCCGTCACCGCGGTGAATGAAGGGCACGATGCGACCAGGGGCCATCCACCGGCGCGGCTCACGCGGGGACGTACCCTCCGCCCGGGGACGTACCCACGGGGGATAGTAGGGCGTGTCCCCGCGTGTCATGGTGACGGCACAGCAGTAGTCAAGAAGCATGAAGTACAGGTCCTCATGCAGGCTCTCCAGCGGGCTGTTGCGTTCCTCGCTCACCCCGAGTACGGCATCCTCCTCGCTCAGCCATGCCTCGACGGCTACTTCCCCGAAGAAAGGCTGGTCTTCGGGGCGCGGCGCGCCGCCTGTCGTGGCAAGAATGTGGGAGCGCAGGCGCGGTAGCAGCGCCGTCCGCACACGATCCCAGATACGTTCAGGATCGGGCGCGATGCGCGTGTCGACGACCAGTGTCTCGCCCACCACTAGGCGCACGCAGCCTGTTGGAGGATGCACCGTCCCCCACTCCGGGATACCGGCAAGATACAAGCGCCGGCCGTACATCACGTCGAGTGTCGCGTGCAGGATCGTCTCGCCGCGCGCCCCGTGCGCCTCGACCTCGTACGTATGCGGCGCGTCGACCATCTCAAACCGGATTGCCTCGTGCGGCAGGCCCAACTGCGTTCCGAGCAATTCGTCGACGGGGTGAAGATCCTGCAGCCACCGTATCGGTAGCTCCAGGCTGGGGTATGCTGGGGTAAAGCGCTGCACGCGCACGGTCACGGCGGCAACGCCGCGTGCCCGCAGCCGCGGCCCGATCTCCTCCAGCAGCCACGCTCGTCCCTGGTTGTATGCCGGTAGGACACGGACCTGATCGTCGCCTGCCGTGAGGCCGGCCGACCGAAGCTGGCGCAGCACCTCGCTCTTGATTTGGCGACGGCGGCCCTCAGGCTCACTGACCCTGAGATCAAGCAGCCAGTCATCGCTGCCACGCGGCAGCGCCAGCAGTGCGGGCAGCGCCGCGCCGGTCACGTGTGTCCGCAGTTCGTCAACCTCCCAGGGCAGGCGATATGCCTCATCCAGCACCGGGTCTGTGTCCTCGGCTGAGTCAACGCTGGCCTCGACAGTCAGTCCGGGTGTGCGGGCCTCCGCCATATGAGCGACGCGGCGCCGAGTGGCCTCACGGAGGGCTGCCGGAACCCCAGAGAGCATGACGCTCAAGGAGAGTGGTCGGGGCGAGGCCGCCACGCTAGAGCTCGGCAGCTCGTCCACGGCGGCAACGGCCGCGCTGGCCCATGCCTCCGGTTCGGCCAGCGCGAGAAAGCGGTGCAAGGACTGCACGATCTCGTCCGACGATGCCCGACGCTCGCCCGAAGGGACCACTGCGTCGAGCTGGCTTAGTGCGCGCAGTGCCCGCATGCGCCCGTCCGCGTCCCCACCCGTTACGCGAATCGTCGACGCGCCGTCCGCACCGTCCAGCAGGCGCACGTCGCCTTCTCCGGCACCGAGATCTCTGGCCGCGCTCCCACCGAGCGGTTCAATCGCAATCGTGATGTGACCTGGCTTCACTGGAGCATCGCCCGGCTGGAGGGCCAGCGGCAGGCCAAGGCCAAGGCTCTCCAGTCCCAGGCGGGCGGCAAGGTCGATTGCCGCCGCCGCTTCATGCGGCGACAGATCATCGGGCAGGGCGATGTGCGTCCGCGGTGTCTCAGGCAGCAAGTCGCCATCGTCGTCGACCGAAAGGCCGTTGGGCCCAAAGAGCCCCGCCAGCGAGCATAGCGGCGGCGGCGGCGCCTGCGCAGGCGCCGCCGGCTTGATCTCCCCCGTCTCGGTATGCACGGTCGCGCCAAGGCGCACGGTGGACGATCCTGAGCCGTCCGCTGCCTCAAGGATGATCGTCAGGTCGTAGGGCAGCGCCAGGCCTGCCAACAAGAGTCGTTGCGGCGATGCGTTCTGGGACGCCGAAACGCGCACGCGCGCCTCCACAACTTCCCCACCGTGCGTGACCAGCGCTTCTATGATCGAGCTGGCCTCGCCGCCACACAGGATCCTCACCCCCTCTCGTAGTTCCGCGAGGGTATCGCCGCGGGCGCTGTCGCCCGACAGCGCCGGAAAGTATGCTGCCACGAGGCGCACGGCATCGACAAGGCCGGCGTCATCGGCCCCGGCGACCAGGACGGCCGGCGCGGTGTCCAGCCCCACCATCACCAATCCATCGGTGGGCCGTAGCCCGCGCAGCGCCGCGCGCAGCGCCGCGGGACATGCCGCCGGGAGCGTATCCGGGCGGCCCAGAAAGATGGGCACGGCATCGCTGGCCGCGGCCGATATATCGGCCACGGCCAGCGGCAGCGACAGTGCGAGTGTCTCGAAACCCAGGCGGGCCGCGAGATCCAGGGCGGCTTGATGCTCCGGCAAACGCGCGCGCTCGTCGACGATCAGGCGCGCGCGCAGGGCATCAGGCAGCCCATCGCCGTCGCGATCAGCCAGGAGCCCGCCAGCCGTAAAGAGCGTGGAGAGGCACAGCCGTGTGGCGCTCATGTCGTTCCTCCCAGACCAAGACGTGGGTCAAGGGCGTCACGCAACCAGTCGCCCATAATATTGATCGCCAGGGCCGTGAGCATGATTGCCAGGCCGGGGAAAGTAGCGATCCACCACGCGGTGCTCAGGTAGACACGCCCATCGCTGAGCATGCCGCCCCAGGTAGGGGTTTGCGGGCTGAGCCCCAACCCCAAGAACGTCAGCGCCGCCTCGAACAGGATGTTGATGCTGATGTTCAACGTGGCCAGGACGATCACCGACGAGATCACGCTGGGAAAGATATGCCGGCGCAACATGCCCAGCGAGCCTACTCCCACGGCCTGTGCCGCGAGCACATAGCCCTGCTCCTTCACGGATAGGACCTGGCTGCGTACGACGCGGGCGTAATCCATCCAGCCGGTAATGGCCAGCACGACGATGATATTGGCGATGCCCCCGCCAAAGAGCGTTAGTACCAGGATGGCCAGCAGAATGAAAGGGAACGACAGCTGAATGTCTGTCCAGCGCATGATGATCGTCTCGATCCACCCCCCGAAGTAGCCCGAGACCATGCCCAGAATCACACCGACCGTGGATGAAAGCACGACGGCAACCAAGGCGATCAGGATGGAAAGGCGTGTGCCGCCCACGATAAGGCGTCCGACGTCGTGCCCCAGCGGGTCCGTCCCCAGCAGGTGGCTAGGGGAGCCGGGGCCGAGCAGGCGCGCCGCTAGATCGAGCGTGTTGGGATCTCCAGGCGTGATCCATCCTGGGACGGCCATGAAAGCGATCACGACAAGTAGAATGCCAGCCGCAAAGAGGACACCCGCGTTTAGGCGCGCCCGCAACCGCGACCACCAGCGGCGCCGGCCGGGGGCGGTCTCGTCAATCGTGTCGTTTTGGGACGTTGGGGCGATAACCATTGCTCTCTACAGTCTCATGTACGGGCTACTAATAACGAATGCGCGGGTCAATAAAAACATAGCTCAGGTCGACGAGCAGATTGACGCCAATAAGCACTGTGGCCAGCACAAGCACGCTGGCCTGGACGAGGGGGAAATCGCTCTGGTTGACCGCACCCAGAGCCAGTTGGCCGACGCCGGGCCACGAGAAGACCTGCTCGACGATGACCGCTCCGCCCAGCAGGGTGCCAAACTGTAAGCCGATGTAGGTCACCACGGGTAAAAGGGCGTTACGCACAACATGGCACCTGATCACGCGCAGGAGAGGGAGTCCCTTGGCGCGTGCCGTGCGCACGTAGTCGGCGTCCAGAACGTCGAGCACACTGGAGCGAACCAGCCGGGTGGTGATACCGGCCAGGATCACCCCGAGTGTGAGCGCGGGGAGAATGAGATATTGCGGGCCGCCATACCCTGAAGGGGGAAGCCAGTTGAGGCGCACCGCGAAAATGAGGATGAACATGATACCAAGCCAGAAGTTGGGGAAGGAGATCCCCAGAAGCGCGAAGACACGGGCGCAGAAATCCAACAGGGAGTTACGCCGCACGGCTGAAAGAACGCCGAGAGGGAAGGCGATCATCAGGGAGGCGAGCATTCCTGCCACCGTCAACTCGATGGTGGCGGGGAGGCGCTCCATCACCAGTGTGAAGGCAGGGGTATTGTAGAAGAACGACGTGCCGAAGTTGCCACGCACGGCGTCGCCAAGGAAGATCGCAAACTGCACGGGTAGGGGCTGATCCAGGCCGAGGTGCTGACGAAGCGCCAGCACATCGGCCTTTGTTGGCGTGCCGCCGCGCAGCATCGCCGTCGCGGGGTCCGTGGTCAGATGCAGCGCCGCGAAGACAATCACGGAGATCCCCAGGAGGACGATGATGCTCTGGGCGATGCGGCGCACCAAATAGGCGATCATGATGGATTTTCTCTCCCACGGTCTGGTTCACTCCGGCCCCGCGGGGCCGGAGTGAACCACCACCATTACTGAGTCACGACGGTTCGTAAACGCTGGTGACTACTGAAGGCTGGTGTTCTGCAGCTCCATACGATCGTCGGGAGGCGCGGCAAAGTTATGCACATTGGCCGTGGACGCCCACAGACTGACGTTCTGGAAGAGGACGGCTTCCGGCACGTCGCGATGCAGGATCGCGTCGATCTGCTTGTAGGCGCTCAATCGCTTGCCCTGATCGAGTGTCGAGCGAGCTGCTTCAAGCAGGCTGTCCATCGACTTGTTGGAATAGCCAGGGTTGTAGAACTCACCCGTGTGGTACAGGGAGTATGCCGTATTGTCGAAGTCGAGGGTCCAGCCGCCCCAACCGAACTCAGCCATGTTGCCGTATTTCCCCTTGGGGATATTCGTGCCATAATGCACAACTGGGTCGACGGTCTCCAGGGCGACTGTGAAACCAACCTGCTGCAACTCGGCCACGATCACCTCGGCGACCTGTTTGAAGATCGAGTCGGTGCCGTCGATTGTAAATCGCAAGGAGAGCGGACCCTTGATGTGGGCCTGCGCGATGAGGGCCTTTGCTTTTGTCGGGTCGTACGGATAGGGGGCCAGGGCCGGATCGTTGCCAAAGCTCAGCGCGCTTTGCCAGGTCGAGACGAGAGTGCCGTAGCCGCCGAGCACGTCCTTGACAATGGACTTCCTATCGATGGCGTAGTTGATAGCCTGGCGGATCAAGACGTTATTCGTGGGGCTGATGCGTGGATCGAGGAAGATCCCTTCGACCGTTGGGCTACCGACCGGATAAAGATGCAGGCCTGGCGCTCCCTTGATCACGGAGACCTGGGCAATCGCTACCTTTTGCATGATGTCGATATGGCCGGTCTGCAACTCGGCCAGACGGGTCGTGTCGTCCGGGATGAAACGATAGATCAGGCGCTTCATGCGCGGGGCTCCCCGCCAGTAGGTGGGGTTGGCGACCAGATCGACCTCCGACTTCGGAGTATATTTCGTGACCATGAACGCCCCGGTGCCGATGGGATGGGTCGTGAAGTAGCGGTTGCCGTGTTTCGTGAGATAGGCGGGGGGCACGATCATCGACCCGTAGCCGGCCAGTTTCGTCACGAGCACGGGATCGGGCGCCTTGGTGATGAAGTCTACCGTGTAGGGGCCAACGACCTTAACCTGCTTGACGGTCTTGTACTGGAAGTATTGCGCGCCAGCCTGCCCTACCGGGCCCAGGAGCCGGTCGAAGGTGAACTTGACGGCGGCGGCGTTGAACGGCTCGCCGTCCTGGAACCTCACACCATGGCGCAGGGTGAAGCGGAGCGTGTTTTGGTTGACGTAGCGCCAATTCGTGGCCAGGCCCTTGCTCTTGTCGATCTTCATATCGGCGCCGCGATAGACCAGGGCATCAAAGATATTGGACCCTATCATGCCCCAGGCTAACGTGAACGTGGCAATGGGGTCAAAGTTTTGTGGATCGCCATACTGGGAGCCGATGATCAGCGTGCTCGCGTCATGGTTGATCGCGCCCGCGCTGGAGGCAAACGCGACGTTCGGGTTGAGAGGAGCGCGGGGAACGGCTAATGTCAGCGCGAGGAGAAGGGCGACACCCGTCGCGCCCCGCGCTGTGTACCAGGTCTTCCGTGCCATGAAAAGCCTCCTGACTGGTCGTATAAAAATGCTAAGGGGCTAGCTTTAGTTTGCAGCGTCTACGAGCACAATCACCTCCTTCCATTACCTGTCGCGCGCTGCCTTCCGCATGGCTCAGGGATGCCCAAAGCAGTGGAGTTGGCATCTCCGCGCCACGATCAGCCCATCCCTCCACCGCCGGGCGTCCGTACCATCACGACATCACCGGCGCCAAGCTCGCGGCTAACCTTTGCCGGAAGACGCTCCCCATTGAGCAAGTTCTCCCCGAGCTGTCCGGGGCCGCCGCCATGCGCCCCATGGGGCGCATGGCGGCGGCGATCGGTGAGCAGTGAGAGACTCGCGGGTTCAAGCACGCGCACCCAGCGCTCAAGCCCGTCGCCACCCCGGTGGCGGCCCGCGCCACCGGAGCCGTCGATCAACTGATAACGCTCGACGCGCAGCGGATACTCAAGCTCCAGCGCCTCGATCGGCGTATTCAGGGTGTTGCTCATCCCAACATGGACGCCTGACGGACCGGGACCTTTGGTGCTTGCGCCCTGTCCGCCACCGATGGTTTCATAGTAGGTCCACCCTCGCCCGCCGATCACCAGGTTATTCATCGTGCCCTGGCCCTGCGCCGGGAGATCAGCGATCTGGGCCAGGGCAAGCAAGACGGTATCAGCGACGCGCTGGCTCGTCTCGACGTTGCCGGCCACCACCGCCGCCGGCGGCGTGGCGTTGAGCAGGCTGCCGGCTGGGGCGGTGATGGTCAGCGGCGCGTAGGTTCCGGCGTTGGCCGGGATGTCCGGCGGCAGCAGCACGCGCAGGGCAAAATAGCACGAGGAGCGGGTGACCGCCAGCGGACAGTTCACGTTGCCGGCGACGCCGCCGGCAGTCCTCGAAAAGTCCATATGCATCTGGTCCCCCTCAAGTGTCACGCGGACGCGGATGGGGATATCGGTGGCCGTCACGCCATCGCCCTCGATTTCGCTCTCCGCCGTGTAGGAGCCGTCAGGCAGGTGTCTCAGGGCCTCGCGCGTGCGACGTTCGGCATAGCGAATTACCTCGTCGAGCGCCGCGAACACTGTCGCTTCGCCGTACCGCGTGATTAACTCGCCCACGCGACGCTGGCCAAGGCGGTTCGCGGCGATCTGAGCGAGCAGGTCACCGCGGCGAACCCGTGGCGTGCGCACGTTAGCCAGGATGAGGCGCAGGACATCGTCAACATACTCTCCCGCGTGGACCAGGCGCACCGGCGGGATGATCAGTCCCTCCTGAAAGATCTCGCGTGAGTCACTGGGCATGGACCCTGGGCGCATACCGCCGACATCGGAGTGGTGGGCGCGGGTGACCGCGTAGCCGACCGTGCAGTCGTTGTGCGTGAGCGGTGAGACCAGCGTAATGTCGGGCAGATGAGTGCCGCCCGAGTACGGGTCGTTGATAATATAGATGTCCCCCGGCTGCGGGTCGCGCTGCATCACGGCGGCCACCGCCTCCGGCATCGCGCCCAGATGCACGGGAATATGGGCCGCTTGCGCCACCATGCGCCCGCGCGCATCGAAGAGGGCGCTAGAGCAATCCCGGCGCTCCTTGATATTTGAGGAATAGGCCCCCCGGATCAGCAGCGCCCCCATTTCCTCAGCCACGCCGACGAGACTGCTGGTCAACACTGAGAGGGTCACCGGGTCGAGACCGCTACCGTTCATAGACGCTCCAGGTTCAATGTACCGACATGGTCGACCGTGCCCTGCCATCCCGGCCGCACGACACAGGTTGCTCCGGCGAACTCCACGATAGCCGGCCCGCACACCTGTGACCCGTTGCCCATGCGCGCACGATCTAGGATGGCTGTCTCCAGCCAGGTACCGTCGAAGGCGGCGCGGCGACGGCCGCTCTCCGCGTCCAGGGTGGACGGCCCCTCGCGCAATATCGGTCTGCTGCCGGGAACGGTGGCCACGAGCCGCACGTTGACCAATTCCACCGGCTCCCCCTCCATCGCATATCCGTAGCGGTGCTCGTGCGCGGCGTGTAACCGCTCCTCAAGGCCCGCCAGCACATCGGCCTCGACCGAGATCTCGAAGGCCTGTCCGCGGTAGCGCAGGTCAGCCCATCGCCGCATCTGTGGCGAACCAAGGTCAGCGGTGGCCCTGGCCATCAACGCGCGGAACCGCGTTTCAATACTCGCGCCGTCCATTGTCGCGAGTGTCCCAGGGAACGGGCCGACGTAGTCACGCCTCATCTCTGAGATAGCGAGGCCCAGAGCGCTGAGGACGCCGGTTGCCTTCGGGATCAACACCCGCGACATGCCGAGTTCCTCGGCTAGCGCGCAGGCGTGCATCCCCCCCGCGCCGCCGAAGGCGATCAGCGCGAAGGTGCGGGGGTCAAGGCCGCGCTCGATACTGATCACCTTGAGCGCGCGGACCATCTCCGCGTTCGCCACGTCGAGGATGCCCTGGGCCACCTCGTACAGAGTCAGGCCCAGGCTATGGCTGAGATTCTCCAGGGCCTGGAGCGCCAGGTCGGAGCGCAGGGCGACCGACCCACCGAGCCGCACCCCGCCGGCAAGGTAGCCTAGAGCCACATTTGCGTCAGTCACCGTGGGGTCCTGGCCACCGTGTCCGTACGCGGCGGGCCCGGGCAGCGCTCCTGCCGAGCGCGGTCCGGCGCGCAGCGCGCCGCCGGCGTCGAGCCAGGCAATGGATCCCCCTCCGGCGCTCACGGTGTGGACGTCCACCATCGGCAGCTTGATCGGCACACCGGCGACCACGGTCTCCGTGGTCGTCTGAACGGCGCCGTCGAGGACCAGGGAGACATCGGTGCTTGTGCCGCCCATGTCGAAGGTCAGCAGGTCGCGGTAGCCGCTCTCACCGGCGACATACGCGGCGCCGACGACACCCCCGGCGGGCCCCGACAGAATGCAGGCCGCCGCCCGGCTCCCGGCATCGTCGATCCCGACCACGCCTCCGGATGACTGCATCACGAATGGTTCCGGCATGCCCGCTTCTTTAACCTTGGCTGCCAGGTTTGCCAGATAGCTGGTCAGGAGCGGCGCGAGATAGGCATCCGCCGCGGTAGTGGAGAAACGCTCGTACTCACGGAACTCCGGCAGCACGTCGCTGGACAGTGAGATATGCACGCCCGGCAGGGCACGGCGCAACACGTCGCCGGCACGCTGCTCGTGGGCGGGGTGCAAGAACGAAAAGAGAAACCCGATCGCCACGGATTCCACGCCCGCGGATTCTAGCGCATCGACCACGGCCCGCAGGCTCTCGCCGTCCAGTGCAATGATTTCGCCGTCCGGGCCCATGCGTTCCCGCACCGTGAAGCGCAACTCCCGCGTCACCAGCGGGGCCGGACGATCACATGTCAAATCATAAAGTGAGGGGCGATTCTGGCGGCCGATCTCCAGGATATCGCGGAACCCTTCCGTGGTGACGAAAGCCGTGCGCGCCCCCCGCCGTTCCAGCAGGGCATTGGTGGCGACGGTCATGCCGTGAGCAAAGGAACTCACGGACACCGGGGAGATACCAGACTGATGAATGGAGTTCATCACGCCCAGGGATTGGTCGTGCGGCGTGGAGGGCACCTTGGCGGTGACGATATCGCCGTCAACCAGGGCCACAAGATCGGTGAACGTGCCCCCGACATCGACCCCAAGCCGTACGCTTCCCCCGGGATGCTCGCGTGCTATCATGTCTCCTCACCTGACGGTAGCCTAAAAGCCCACAGCCCTGGAGGCAACAAAACGTACGGCGAATCGGCGCTGCGGCGCGCACCAACGGGGGAGGCAGCATTGTGCTGGCGCGGGCGCGTACACCGCGCGTTCAGGCCGCTGCTCTCCCTCAATGTGTCTACACAGTTTAGCGTCTCTGGTATGGCCTGTATATAGCTATAGGGCTAAGAGAATAAGCCCTTCTTTAGCAAAAATGCTAAAGACACCGGTCAGGGCGCCTGTGATATCAGCGCGATCTGATCGAAGCGATCGGGGGCCAGGCTGCGGACCATCAAGCTGACCTTGATCATCAGGATATTGTCGAGGCTGTCTAGATCAAGTTTCAGGAGGGCGGAGATCTGCTTCACCCGATATTTCACCGTGTTGGGATGCACGTACAGCGCGGCCCCCGTCCGTATGGGGCTGAGGTTATAGTCGAGGTAGGCGACCAGCGTGACGAGGAGAACGCCCCGCGCGGCGCTATCCCGGGCGACGAGCCGATCAAGAACGCGGTGAGCAAGGCCGGTGACATCCTCACGACGCCCTGCTCGCAGCAGTAATCCGTAGAAGGCCCAGTCGTCGTAGCAGATAACCGGATCGGGCGAATCGAGCCGCGCCGCGAGGTCCAGCAGTGCCCAGGTCTCCTCACCCCGTGGCGAAAAATCCTGTGGCTCGAGACAGGGCGCGCTCACGCCGATGCGTAGGTGTAGGTCGGGCAGTGCCCGCTCCACGACGGCAAGTAAAGAGGCGCGCGAGATCGGCTGGCTCCTGGCCGGATGCCGCTGGAACCAGCATCACAATGTCCTCATCGATCGCCGTGGCGATGCCCTGCCCTATGCGGGCGATGAACCCTCGTGCCGCCGCCACCAGTGTGCCCCGCAGGTAGCCCACGCCACGTGTGTCACGGCGTCTGCGCTCGAGATAGCCGGCGAGCGCCTCAGGCTGGGCGATGAGCAGGCGATGCGAGGCAGCGCGCAGGTCGACGCCGAGATAGCGGGCACGCTCGTAGACCTCGGACACGGAGCGAAAACGACTGGCCATCAGGTCTGTCAGCAAGTCACCTCTGATCCGCTCCTCGGCCTCCTGCGCGACATGGTGCTTGACCAAATAAAGCGAGTAAATCGTGGCAGCCTGTTCCAGGACGCGCACATAGAAGGACTCCTCGCCCGGATCGTCGCTGGCAGGTATGGTCAGATAGGCATGATCGTACGGGCCGCCGGCGACGTGAGCCACCTGGGCCCGCACGGGGTGACCGTGCTCGCTATCCCACTGCACGCGCACCGCGCGCCCGGATTCCCGCAACGCCGTCAACTGCGCCTCGACATCGGAGACGCGAGGCGGGCCGGCCTGTAGTTCCACATGCGTCTGAAAAGGACGGTCGGCGTGCGAGAGGACATGCAGGTCAACATCTTGCAGGGTGATCGGTGCGTCGAGCAGCTCCGCCAGCGTCGCGGTCAGAGTGTCGAGCGATCCCCCTTGGAGTAACAGAGCCGTGAGGGCCTCGTGGATCTTCTCCGAGCGTTGGAGGACCTGTTGTTGGTGTGTCGCGCGCTCATGCAGACTCTGAAGCTGCTCGATTGTCTGCTGCTGCTCAAGAACGAGGCGTGCGATGCCCACGGCGGAGGCTGTCTGCTCCGCCACGATCATCAGCGCCTCTACCTGGCTCTCTGCATAGTGCCGTGGCTCATCATAGCAATTGAGCACGCCGATCGTCTTGCCACGAAAGATCAAGGGCAGCGCCACGATGGCGCGGTAGCCTGCGGTGAGGGCCGCTTCTCGCCACGGGCGAAAGCGCTCGTCCGCCGTGACATCATGGATATAGACGGGCATGCGTGTCCGGAACGCCTGTGCCGTCACGGAGCGTGCCATCACGCTATCGCCGTCGACGCGCTGCTTGAGATGGGAATTCAACGCCTCAATGTACGCGAGAGGCAACCCATAGGCGCCCTCGATGAGCAGGTCTTTCGTCTCATCATGACATAGCAGAATCGCGCAATACTTGTGTCCCAGCGTCTGCGACACTTTTTCGGCGATGAGATTGAGCGTGTAGGATAGGGGCTGGTCCAGGTTCAAGGCGCGCGAGATGGCCGTGAAGGCACGCAATAAGTCCGCCCCGCCCACAAACTGGACGGCGGGGCTTTCTATGCTGTCGTGAGCGCTCATGGCGTGTCCGGGTTCCGGTAGCTGTTCTCTCATTACCATCATAATAAGTGAACGAGCTGCATGGCCATGGATAATCCTCAGGCGCCGGTAGCGGCGTAGGTCCGTAGGCCGTCGCCTCACCCCAGTTTGGAGGCGCCCTACAGGCCCGCGTCGTAGAGGACCTCGGCGCGGGGTTGCCATCGTGGAGATCCGCCCCGTGTAAGCAGATCTGCTCCCCTTTCTCCTCCCATCGTGATCGTCCTCTAGGATCAGGATACCCCAGCAGACACCCCCTCCGCTCCCTGCATACTGAAACCTGACGCTTCCGTTAGGCGAGCATCTCGGCTCCCAAGGCGCCACGAGCGGGAGAGGCACATCCGTGGCGCCTCGGCCTGGTGCAGCGGGACAGGGCTCGTCTGTCCCTGGGTGGCCGTGGCCCGCGAGGAACTACAAGATGCAGGGGCGGCGGCTGGTTCTCGCCTGCCTTCAGATTCTTCGGACGAAGGGTCGGCTAAGGATCCGTTAAGCAATAAGTTCCCGATTGACTTCGTCAGCCTGTGGGCCGACGGGGGCAGAGCATCGCGGGCGTAGCGTGTAATTCCAGGTCGGAGAGGAGACATGGCGGTCCA
>JAABUM010001631.1_pt1 | contig 32704 bp, 55 predicted proteins | sample 5559161 | NCBI WGS metagenome assembly JAABUM01 (sample SAMN10711868, study PRJNA513369) | rock metagenome | isolation source: Antarctica rocks | place: Antarctica: Victoria Land, Siegfried Peak nord
GCACCGCAAATGCCAGCAGCATGGTGGCGATGTTGCGCCCGTTCCAGCGGAAGGGCCGCTTGGTGTCCGCCATGGCCTCGCTGTCGCCGCCGGAGCTGTGCAAGCCGACACACCGGTCGAGCAGCGCAGCAGCAGATCACTTCGCAGAGACATTCAGGGGCAAGGCAATAGATCAACAACAGGCTTGTCAGGGGTGATGCTCCGACAGGCAGCATTCGTCCCGCAACACAACCGCAGCCTCATCAATGCAGGCTCCCAGGATAAGAGATCGGGAAGAACATACACCTTTCCAGCAGCAGGCGGCCCAGCTCCCGCAGCTGGCTCGCGCTCGCGTCACTCCAGCGCACGGCCACGGCCCCGCCCGGCGCGCCATCGCCATTGCGGCCGCCCGCAACTATCATCGCCAGCCACGCAAGCACCCCCGCCGCCAGCACCGCGTAGCCCACCCAGTAGCTGGCCCCGCTGCTGCGGGTGCGATGGGTCCCGCTGCTGACGCCATGCCGTTTGCCGCCGGCGCTGCGGCGCCAGCAGGCGAGCAGCGGGTCAGCGCCATTCGTGGGCATGACGTTGGGCAGTGAGAGCTGCTTCGTCATCTGTGTTTGGCTCGAGCCGAGGGCTGCTGTTGCTCAACGTCGAGCATCGAGTCTGCCTTGCATGCGGCGCCGCTGCCTGCCAGGGCTGAGGACGAAATGAATCGGAGGCGTGCACAACTTTGCCAGTACTCAATTAGGTTTGAGTTTTGCTGACAGCAATCACAGGCTGGGCCGACAGAGGAGGCTGCCTTCAGGCAGTCGGGAAGTCGTGACAAGGCAAACGTGATGAAGGAGCATCAACTGCTGAGCTCATGCGCCGCTGTTGTCTGGAGGAACACGAGTGCTGTTTAAATCACTACTGCTGCTGTCTGACATGCAAGCTTGCAAGATACTGTGAATTGCAGCGGGAGGAAATCCTCAGGTCACACACGATCAGCGTTTCGAATTGGGCTGCGACGCTAGCAGCGGCGCTAGCCTGCGCTACAGCAATATGACAGATTGTTTTGCGTCCTTCCAGACCATCAGGACTCTGAACACAGGAGCAAATACGGAAGTGCACCTCATCAGCACGTGTCAGACGTGTCCGACAGGAGCACCGCCCTCGCTCTCGGATGTTCAATACCTGAGCAATGCAGCAAGCTCATTTCGCGTCTCAGCGCCACAACAGATCATCGGAATTTTCTCTCGATTGTTGCTCCTTGAAATCCTTGATGAGTGTGACGAGTCGCGGCCTCTTCTCGTCACACATCCTGTGGCTCAGCTCATCTGCTTCCCTGCAATTGCTGTCTTCAGAGAAACCCTTCACAGGTACACCTGCAGTCTTTAAACATAATTCCAAGCGTCAACACCGTGGGCGCAGCGCAATGGCAGACGCAGGCGGCGCCAAGGCCGTCAATGTGCCCAGCACAATCAGCTTCGCGACGGGAAATGCAAACAAGCTCAAAGAGGTGCCAGACATTCCTCAATACTGTCAAGCGAATGCTCATGCTCACTGATGGAACATGGCGGCATAGTCATTGGCATCAGCAAGGGGATGGGTGATGCGGCGGGCATGAGCATCTTGTGTTTCACGCAGGTGACGGCGATCCTTGCGGCGGGGCACCAGCTGCCCTTCGAGGTGCAGGGCGTGGACGTGGACCTGCCGGAACTGCAGGTGAGATGCGTCTCGATCACCTGTCGATACGCCTGCACCGGGTGTGCTGGGTTCCCTGCAGCCCTGTGCCGCCGCCATTTGCGGCACTGCCGCTCTGTGTGGCACGACACGCCACACGCGCCGTGGAGGCACTGCATCCGCCGGCAGCGTTGCGTGCCATCTCTTAGACGCCTGCACAAGGGGCGTCAGCTGCGTCATCGTCACAGACTGAACCATTCCACCCTGCCTTGTGGAATTGGAATAACAAAGTGAAAATTTCACAACTTATTGACAAAAGAAAGTGTAATAATTTAGTATAGTTTACAACTAAATAAAATTTTAATTAGCAATACATGTTTGAAAAGCTAGTAAAGCTATTCCACCTTGCCTTGTGGCAGGGTGAGCCGGAGGACATCGCACGGGAAAAGTGCCGCATCGCGGCGCGGCAGCTCGGCGGCGCAGTCATGGTGGAGGACACCTGTCTGTGCTTCAACGCCCTGAAGGGGCTCCCAGGCGAGACTTTTTGTGGGTTCTCCAGGCGCTGCACCAGGGGCTGTGCGTGGCGCCTGCTAGACTCTGTATGGCGCCTCCAGGGAGATCGCCGGCGCACCCCATCTTGGCTGGCTCCGTGATGCTGCTCTCCTGACGGAACCGCAGGACCGTACATCAAGTGGTTCCTGAAGAAAGTGGGCCACGAGGGCCTGAACAACATGCTGGTCGGCTTTGAGGTGCGGGTTTAGGGTTTAGGGTTTGAGTTTGAGGTGCGGGTCGGAATATAGGTAAACTTTGGATTCCACAGTCCGATTCCAACATTCGTCCAACATACGAATCCTCTGGTCGAAGCACGCCAGCACGCAGCATGCGCATGTGCCTGTGCACACCACAATATCTCTTCGTCCCACCGCCTCCTCGTTCATGTTGCAGGACAAGACCGGCTATGCGCAGTGCACCTTCGCCTACGCTCCAGGTGCGTCGCTCACTTGCCTGAACATCCGACTCCACCGCAACTGCAGCCCTCGTCAGGAGGCCGACGAGCCAGACTTGAGGCATATGCCCTGCGTCAGCGGGGTTGCGAACACACGCGCCGCCACACCGTCACATCCAAACAGCCATCCGAACAGCAGATGCAGCAACGCGCCACGACTCTCATGCATGTTGTCCAGGTCCGGACGAGGAGCCGCACCTTTTCGTTGGCCGCACAGCGGGCACCATAGTGCGGGCGCGGTCCGGCCAACTAGACACCTTTGGCTGGGTGCGCCTGCCGCACCGCCTGTCATGCTGTCACGGCTTTCTTCACAGCCGACACCAGTCTGCGCCACTGCCACTGACCAGCTGTGACCCGGCCCCCACAGCACGCCGGGAGACTGGCAACGCTGTTGCTGGTGCTGATTGTGTTGCTTGTGCTGGTGCTTTATCCGCTGTTGGGTATGTTGCTTGTGCCGTGGCTGCATTTGAGACCTTGCTCAAGATGATCTGGCACTTGCAACCGTACATGGCACGTTGCCACTGATGTTGCGACGCCATCCGCTTTGGCAGGACCCCATCTTCCAGCCGGACGGCTTTGAGCAGACATTTGCAGAGATGGACAAATCCGTCAAAAATACCATCAGCCACAGGCAAGCCAACCTGAGGGCGTCGATATGATGCTGGGGGTCTGCACGCCGGTGCATTGGGATCAGTGGCACCCTGGTGGAGTATGGGAAACGGATCATCCTTTGCATCAGGCTGGGCTCGATACCATGTCGAGAAGGGCCAACGCAACGCTGTCTCCTGACTGTAAACGCTTCGTGTGCATGTTCAGGTACCGGGCGCTGAACCAGCTCAGGTCCTTCCTGCTGGGTCATGTGTCAGGGGAGTGGAAGGAGTGGCATTGAGCCGGCGGCGACATAAAGCGTGGTCTGAGAACGAAGAAATTTGAGGTCCTTGGGGGAGCAGCGAGGCATGACGCCGCGGTGATCTGCTGCTGTCGCGGTCTGGTTTTGAGGATTTCGGAGTTGATGAGTGAGTAGTCAGAATGATGATGTGACGCAACAGCAGGACAAGGCAAGATTGCGTCACCGCCGCACTAGCAAAGTACCTACGCCACAAGGGGGTTTACAGGTGTACAGTAGCTGCGGTGGGGCCGATGAGGACGGACACCTCAATCACGCGAACGATGTCAAGCAGCGATCCACTATCCAATTCATGCTCGAGACGGCGGCAGGTGCCGAGCTTGTTGCCGCCGCCAGTGGCGATGCGCCAAAACTGACAAGCATGGCACCAGCACACAGCCACAATAGCACACCCCGTGTGCATGCACTTCCACACGCTGAGGTGAACAAACTGACGAAACGCTTCCAGGGCTGTACAGCGGCGGAGCAGACCGTGGATAAATCTGGCGTGGCCTATGCTACAATAACAATCGTGAAACCCAACGTGCGTCAAACACATGTGTTTGACTGTACAGCTGCTAGCAGCATTGATGCGCTGGTGCGGCTTGGCCCCGCATACTCGTGATGTATACTACCACTTTCTGGACTGGCGCCGCCAGCGTGCGCAGATGCTGCCGGAGCAGGAGCCAGCCCTTCACGGCGCACATCAGACCGGTGACACGAAAATGAATTTGGTTTCTCAAGGCTGCATGGCGGGCGGTACATTGGGGCCAGCGTTGTTGGCGCCGCCGCCGTTCATCATGTTGTCGTGCGCGTTGGCTTTCGCCATGCTGCCCTCCATCGAGCCGCTCATGGACTTGGACTCGTAGTGGTGGAAGCCTGCAGGTGGAAGCAGCGGCACAGGTTCGATAGTTCCGTAGCCAAGACGAGCACAGAAAAATCTGTACAGCAGCAGCAATGCGGCTGGTACTCAGTGATGATCAGATGCTGCATGGGAGTCACTGCGACGCATGTTTCATGCCAGACGAAATTCTGCAGGTTGAGGTGGAGGCGCACCCCAGGGGAGAGCCTTGTCCAGGTACTTGGCGTGGCCTGCACACATTACAGGAAAGGACGTCCATGAAAGACCTAAACGAGCATTGCCTGATCAAAGCGTCAAACACAGCGCCCAGCTCGTCTGGCCCCTCCCGCCAGGAAACCCGAGGAGAAGAGCTCGGCAAACAAAGACAGCAGCAGCAGCAGGCAAATGATGCATGCACTGCGGCGCCGCATGCCCTGCTTTTGGAATTCGGCGTGCAGAGGTCCACGCCAGCGCACAAGCGGCTCGGCATCAAAGACAGAGGTGATCACTTCATTATGCACAGGCAGTGAAGCTTGCTGAGCTCTCTGCGCGCGGTGTAGATGCGGGAGGGCACAGCGAGAAGGTCAGTGACGGACATGGACCCACCTCCGTACAGCGGCATCGCCAGCACGCCGGCGATGATGGCGCCGACCACCTCTGCGACAAACAACACGACGTTGGTTTTCTCTTCAATCGACGTCTATTGACGCGACTGCTACAGACACAGGCACACACAGCTGTTGAGAAGCTTCTTGAATAAATATGATGAGTTAACATTCGTACATGTGACGTAATTATGTTTTTATGAAGTACAGTATACAATACATGTATACAATACATAAACATATCGAATCTGTTACATAGAAATATCTATGCTATGCCCGAGAAGACGAAATGTCACACCTCCGAGCACCATCACCCAGACCTTGTTCCAGTGGCAGTGGAACACGACGGCCGGGCCCAGCACACGCGCGGGGGAAACACCGCCGGTTGAAAAGGCAGCTCCTGCAGCATACAGGGCGTACATTTACGACGGGCTGCGCTACAGAACAGGTGAAAGACCATTGGATCACGATGTAGGGCTGTCGGCTCAGCGAGACAGGTCTACAGATACATTGGAATGCCACGGACGCCGCACCGGCAAACAGGTCGACGACGAGGGAGAGGCCGGCGGCAAAGGGCGCGATGTTGCCTGCCAATTGCGCACGGCAGAAGATGAGCGGCTTCAAAGATCGGCAGGCTGTGTGCGCTTCGTGTGTATGTTGCAGCGACAAGTTTTGCAGCGACAAGTTTCCCATCCAAGCCAAAGCGAACGAGCCCCTTGAGTTGCCCTGCATGGACTTACGAGAAATGGCAATGGCACGCACCAAAGGAAGGCTCGCCGATGGCAACGGCATAGACAACGGACACCAGGATGAAGCTCAGCACCAGCTCCCAGCCGAAGAGCATGCCTGGGTAGGAGGTGTAGACGCATCAAACACCAGCTTACTTGCAATCAGCAGAGTCGGCTGAACTGCCTGTCACACACCGGAGCAGGAATGGATCATATCACAGGAAAAGCTGGTTGCAGCACTCCGCGCCAGAACCACAGATACTGCAACCAGCTCAGAGACAGGACAGGTCAATTGTGCAATTGCAAAGTGGGTCGAGTGGCCGCCTGCACGAACCATTGGTGATGTCAGAGCCGATACCGCCGAAGCAGCCGGTGCCGCCGTTGCCCATGCCAATGGAGGAGCCAGGGACAAGGCCCGCCTGCGAGGAATCACAGAGTCGATGCACATGCTGCTTGCTGATATGCTGAAGTGAGAGTCTACTTGGAGACACATGCAATGTCGAGGTGGACATTCCAAAAAGACAGGAAAAGCAAAAGGTTAGAGTATGCGGAGCTTGAAGCTCACGATGAGCAGCGACGCAAAGATGGAGCCGGTGATCTGGGCGAGCATGTAGAACAGACCCTTGACGATCTGGATGTGGCCTGCGTCGCAGGCCTGAAACGTCAGCTTGGCTTCTAAACGTCAACTCGACATTGTCAATGTTGCGGCAACACATACAGTGCTCAACTTCCAGGGCGCATAAGTGAGGCTGTTTAAAACTTACCGGTGATCATGGTGGCGATGGTGACAGTGGGGGTGATGTGGCCGCCGCTGATGTTGGCAGTGGCGTAGACTGCACGTGTGCACAGGAATGTCAATGCGGGCGAGATGACGAACAACGTCAGCACAAGAGCTTGGCCACCAGGCTTTCCTCTACACAAGAGACACCCTCGTGGTACGGTGTCACTGGTTGCTGCAACGGTCGACACGGGAAGCGGCTCAAAGACGCACTGGCGATGGCGAGCATGAAGCCGTTGGCGAGGGCGGCCATTACCACATTGGGAGGAAGAATTCCTCCCGCTGTCAGCGCGACGGTCGCGACGTAGAGCGAGGCGGAGCCGATGAAGGCAAACATCATGGAGCCCTGCGTCAGCGGAAAATATCGTAATTGACGGCCATGTGGATCAAGAGTTAGTGAACGCACTCACACCACGGCACTGGACAATTTGCACGTTCAAGCCGTTGCCGCTGGTTGCGCGACTGTGCGGGCAATCTTCATCAGTGATCGATGTCTGGCTGCATTCCATTTCAGGCAAGAAGGCAAGGAGCGCACCAGGAACTCGGCGGCGACGGCGGAGATGAAGCGGGCGCTGCCGAACATGTCATCGGGGGTCTGCAGGAGGCCCGGCATGGTGGCGAGCCTGCGCAAATGATGCACGAACTTGCAAATTTACCCAAATCTCAATGGGTCGCACAGGTGAGCTACACGCTGGCTGCTGCCGGCACGAGCGCAATACGGCAAGTCCAACCAGACACGGTGTGACAGGGCGTCCATCATTGTACAAAGGCACCATTGAGTCAATGTAAATAATCAAACTTGGAGTGAGGTCTGCTCTACTAAAGCAATGCAAGCAGCAGCGTCCTGGCTCTGCGGGACACCTGTAGTGCTGCCAGGAGCCGATGGCGAAGGGATTTGCGCACCTCGACCGTCACGACGAGACGAGAAGGATAACTGCGGGAAGACGGATATCGAATGGGGAGATGGAGAGAAATTGGTGGCTTCTGGCCTGCACCGCAGACAGAACGGCTGTGTGCTTGCAGATCACAACGAGCTCAACTACCATGATTTCGCTGCGCACGGTACGGCCGAGTGTTGCCGCTAGCATTCTCGCGGCTTGAAAGGACTCAGGCTGGCAAGCGCACGGACGTTACAGCCGCAGGGTTGGTGGGGAGGTGCACGTGAAAAACACGACCCACGTGGTGCGTTGAATCGGACGTCAGCCGCGCTCGTCGGGTCGTGGCTTTGCGTTGTGATGGCCGGAGGATGCAGGCGGAAGTGGCGAGACGTACGAGTGGCCTAGCTAGGGTCAATAAAAAAGGACGAACTCGCCTCAGAAAGGACCTGGCGAAAAAAAGACCCTTTGAAGGTCAAGTCCAGGTGCAGGCAATTTTGCGCAATGAAACCAGCCATTTCACCGCCTGAAAAGCATCACAACCCAGTTTCTTCTAGCTGCTCTGCCGCACTACAAGTAACAGTATACTTGCGTCTTCCAGCTCCAGGGCATCACCACAGCAACCATGACGACTGTTCCCAGCGGGGTGCGCAGTGCCTCCTCGCCTCATACATCTGAACATTGACTGAGATAGCCAGCCTCTAGCCTGTATTACCGAGGAGATGGTCGCGAAATTATGCGCTGCACGACAGAGGCCGTTTGCATGTGCACGGCCTGAGAGATGATGATGCGCAGCTGAAGCTTTTCACGAGGATTTTCAAGGACATCACGCATATGCTATGATCTAGCTGTTGCAGCGGCGGACGTGATTGCAGCACTTGCATGTCAGCAGTGACGGTGCCAGTACCTGCTCACAGGGCTGTGCATGCAGGCTGTGACCTTCTCTTGCTTCTTTTTCTTTCTTGACAGGCGGAAGCTTATGCAAAACTCTATCCTGAGACGTCCTCCGATGGGGTGAGGCTCGCCCCGCCCGCCTCTGCAGGCCCCGCATGCTGCACGACTTGACCATGGCCGTCATCGGCGCGCGTTAACAACGGCGTGCATGCCCTGCTTGAGCTTCCCCGCTGCTGAGCAGCGCATCCAGAGCTGAAGCGAATCATCCATCTGTCAGCTGCCCCAGGCGGCCACTGCATCTGATGCACGCCATCCAATATTGCGTTTTGTGTGAATGCTGCGCCGTGCTGCCTTGCAGGTGCTGCGCCTCGGAAACATCGTGCCCGACTTCACGGCGCAGACCACGATGGGCGACATGCACTTCCATGAATGGATCGAGGGCAAGTGGGCCATTCTGTTCTCCCACCCCGCAGACTTCACGTGAGTCGCTCCTCGGCCATTGACGCTCCGACTGCCACGCAATTGCAGCAGACGCAATTGCAACAGGAAAACTGCCCCGCACTCTGTGCTCCTCTACCTGTGCAGCTCAGCAACGGCTTGGCACGGCAGCTGTAAATTCCACTGCTGCCGCTGCCGCGCAGACTTGCTCCTTCCCGCAGCCCACAACTGATCCTTGCGTCCTGCCCTTGCCTGGTCTGCACACCTGACCTGTTTCCCACCTATTCTGCCTGCAGGCCGGTGTGCACAACTGAGATCGGCCGCCTGGCGCTCAAGTACAAGGAGCTCGACTCCAAGGTGCGTGCCGCCGGCAGCATGCTGTTGCTGATTCCAGTCCGTTCAGCGGCTTGCACAGGAAGGTGCTTGGCCAGCTGGCACTGTCGGGCGAGCGTCGACCCTCTTACTACGTTCGCTCTCATCACCGATTCCTCATCTTCATTCGGCTTCATGCCCGGCTCTGACGACAATGTGTTTGTGCCGCGTAGGGCGTGAAGCTGGCGACGCTGTCCTGTGATGCCGTCGAGTCGCACCAGGCGTGGCTGAACGATGTGGTGAGTGCGAAGTCGGGGAAGGTCCCTTTCCTTGATGCTGGAACTGCACTGCTTGCGCTGCACAGACGGTCACGGACACCTCCCGCCATTCCACATCGACGTTAAGTGCTGCTTCTGGCCAACACCAGGTCAATGTGAGCATCTCGCGTCATGTAGGTGGCACACTGCGAGAACAACATCACCATCGACTTCCCCATCATCGCCGACCCGACGCGCGAGATCTCTGTCAAGTATGGCATGCTGGACCCCAACATCACGGTGCGCCCTGGGTTTTGTCTTGGGTTCGTCCGTCACGTTTGTCCAGCTCTGCGGCAGCTTCAGTTTTGAAACATGCTGATGCATGCAGGCGCCTCACCAATACACCCTTGCGGCACACTCATTTGCGGCCGCACTCCGCTACAGCTGAAGTGCGCCGCGTAGTGCTGCAGGTGGACACTTGGCAGGCGCCTGCACATGTCCTGGACTGAATCCTGAACACAACTCCTTGTCCTGCCGCAGGACAAGGAGGGCCTGCCGCTGACATGCCGCGCGGTGTTCATCATCGGCCCCGACAAGAAGCTGAAGCTGTCGCTCAACTACCCCGCCTCTGTTGGTGCGGCCCCATGCCTCCCTAACGCCGGCTGTCTACACGCCTCCTGTCGAATTCTCTGCCCTGTGCTTCATTTTAAGGCGCTTCATTTTTCTGCAGAGCCGCTCTCATACAAAAATGTAGATGTGCGCTGTCCCATCCACCGCAAGTTGCCTCGAGAAATGGGTCGTGACCTCCCCTGGTTGCACGATGCATCCCATACGATCAACCTGCTTACGTCTGCCAACGCAGGCCGCAACATGGACGAGATCACGCGGGTGGTGGACGCGCTGCAGCTGTCGGCGCGCGCCTCGGTGGCGACGCCCGCCAACTGGCCCAACAACCACGAGAATATCGGCGCCAAGGGCTGGGCCTTCCTGCTGCCCACCGTCACCCCCAAGGCGTGCTTCTAAAAACCCTAAAAACCCGACACCACGACCTCCTGCTGCTGCCGCTGCTGTTGCTGCTTCGGGACTTGTGAGAGACGCCAGAAACGCCTCTGTATACAATGACGGCGATTATTAGCAGTTGCAGCAGCGTCTGACTAACTCTGGTTCAACCATCCATCAGCAGATATAAGCTGCCGCAAGGCCCTCGCGCCTCTGTCTGCTGACACTGCCTGCTGCAATGCTCCTCAAAAGTTTGGATGGTGCACTGCTGAACTTCTCGCTTCTGCCCGCAGGACGCCAAAGCGTACTTCCCGGGCGCCAAGCACTGCAAGGTGCCCAGCGGTGTGGACTATCTTCGGCTGACGGACACCAAAGACCTGTAGTTTAAACCCAAAGGGTTTAGGGTTTAAACCCCAAAATTTGGGCTGTGGACTAAGGGAGGCGGTCCTCTGCAGAGGCTGTCCGCTGCGGAACTGCTTCAGAATCTTTCATAACAGCTGGGGATGAAGCCCGGGCATCGTTTACCAGCTGCTCCACGCTGAGCTCACACGTGGGAGTGATGTATGCGCATGCCGCACCAGTGCGCAAATCAATGGTCATGGCTACTAGCCATGGCCATGGCTACTAGCCTCTAGACGGTAGTACCGTCATGCCCACATATTGCGGGGGTCTGTTATCAAGCGCAGAAATAGGTTCTGATCGCTGGGAGGTGTTTGTATTGCAAGACTTCACTGTAAAGTTCATACATGAATACTTACATGTGTTCCAAGCTGGCGGCAGCCACACAACACCTTACGCCCACTTGATCGGACATTCACAGTTAACAACAATTGCTCGCATCGACACTCATACTCACAGGGCCGAGCATGTATCCATGCGAAGATTGACAACCAGCCTGCCGTAGACTGCTACTGAAACATAGAAAATTAAAACTGAATTGTCTACTTATTCTGTCAAACTTGTGTGTGCGTACTTGTGCAGGTGAATGTGTTGCAGTGGGCGAACTCGATCCACTTTCACTTTCCTTACCATTGATGCATACTTGTTCACACGATACCAACCTTCTGGTGATGCATGCTTGTATACAGCATACAAACCCCAAGCCCTCGAAAAAAAAACATCATGCGTTAACGGTAACTGCCGCAACGTTGCGGCAGCCGCCGCTGAAACAGAGGCAAAACTTCGGTGCAGATGGTAGTTATTATCCCAAAATAGGGCCAGCCCAGCTTTCCATTCAGAGCCAGTTATCATATATCAGAGCTCAAGGTCACATCGCCGTGCCGTCTACCCTCTTTAAGCCCCAGGGGCAATTTCCTTCTGATGACTATCGCATCACAGCCGTAAACTACGGAAAAAAACAGTCCAGCCAACAACACGTCCCTGACGCCAAACTGAAAGGCAGAAGTATGCAAGGTCCCTGCACTGAAACCCAGCTGGCCAGATCCTCAGCAAGCGCTTGGCATGGCAGCGCGTGCACACAACGAGCGCCTCTGATTCACAACTTGTGGTGCATGGCTGTCTGCGGCAGCCCACCTTGGTCCAAATGAGAGCATGCAGGGTGCCAGGTCGGTGCAAATAGTTGCAAGTAGTCATCGTGCACCTGCTGCGGTGATGTGTTCCCCTCCCCATTTCCATTAACCCCAGGGGCGCGGTCCGCCGAGAACTGCCGCGAGACGAGACGGGTGACAGCACCAAGTGCGGCAGGTGTAGCGGAACCCCGCATCCCACCCACGGCAGCAGCTCGAAAGCCACCTGAGCGCGGCTGCCGCCCCGCCGTACCCGCAAACACCGACGTGACTGCTCCCCCGCGGCGACGGCCCTGCCTCCACCAGGCCGCCGAATCGAGCCGCAGTCAGTCCCGGGGCTCCCAGTATTGGTCCATGCCCAGCAGCGGCAGAGGATCCAGGCCACCCAGCGTGAGCTTCGCAGGCAGGAAGCATTCCAGCGGGTCTTCCGCGCCAAAGGGCGCCTCCAGCAGGCGCATGTCCGCCGGCAGCGGCGGCGCGGCATGCTGCGGCGCGGTCGTCAGCCACGCGCTGGCCGCCTGCGCCTGGTAGGGCGGCGGCACTGCAGAAGCCGTAAAGCACGTGTAGCGTCAAGCGGCCGCTCCAAGATAAAGGCCGGCAGTCGCTGCACAGGGTTGCTGCTCGCGTAGCCTTTGGGTAGACAAGACAGAACTGTGGGCCGCAAGCGACGTCTGCAGGTGTGATCCAGCAAAAATCCAAATTGAACATTTGGACTGTGAAGGAAAACTCTGACGCATCTGGCAGAGTGGCTCGTGGCCAGCACAGATACAAGACAGGGGCAACGATCAGGAGCGCACCGGTAGCACAGCGCGTGCTGCCGCCTGAAGACGGCATCGTGAAAATTCGGGGATAAGCGGCAGCGCCAGACGCAGCCGGCGGCGGGCCGCCGCTGCTTACCAGCGCGGTCGCAGCCCTGGCAGCAGACGCGGTGGCGCGGCCTGGGTCGGCAGCCGGCACAGCAGCAGCAGCAGCAGCTGCCGCCGGCCAGCCGGAGATGTCAGAAGAATCCGCGCTCGCAAACCGCAGGTCCGCGGGGACGCCGCTGGACACGACCCCGCCGTAGCTGCCGCCAAAGCCGCTCAGGACGCTGTAGGTGGTGAGACCCAGAGGCCTCGATGCGCTCGGCGCCGCCACAGGCAGCTGGATGTCGAAAGTGGTGAGGGGCAGCGGCGACGGCTCCGCGTGCGTGGCCGTCTGCTGCTCCTGCGCGGCAGCGATGTGGGCGGTGTGAAAGGCCAAGCACGCCTGGACAAGGGCTATGTCGGTGCATACATTTACTCAGGCATCAATCAGTCTGAAACATCTGCAGTAGGGCATGTAATGCACACATACGTGCTCTCTGCCAGCGTTTATAAACCCTGCCAGCATTTATCAATCCTGCCAGCAAACCTATGGATGACGTGTGCCCGATGCCACAAAAGGACAGCACAGCAGCTGAATCGCCTCGCTCCAGTCATGTACAGCTTTGCGGACCCGATTGACATTCGACCGCTGCCTTTTCGCTCACCTGAAAGGACATGTCGGCCGAGCGGGGGGCAGAGCTGGCCGCCATGACTCCGTGTGCCGCTGTCATGACGCTGCCAGGTGGGGCCTCGCCGCCGCTGCCGGGGATTCCGCGCTCGGCGCCGCCCATGGGCCACTTGCCGATCATGCTGCCGACCTGCTGTAGCAGCGCCGCGCACTGCGACTCCTTCTGCCGCAGCCGCAACGCCAGCGCCGCCGCGTGCGAGCGCATCGCCTCCAGCCGCTCCTGCAGTTCACAACACACCTCGTGGTATAAAACACGCAATCATGCGGTATATGGATTGAATGCACTGTAACGCGAGGCTGATTTAATAAAGCAGAAAGTATCCACATCAGTTGTGGGGTTTTTCCACCTGCACATCGTTCAGCGTTGCCTGCCGCTTTTGGCGGACGCGTCGGGCCGACTCGCGGTTCGCCACACGCCTGGACAGATGAGCGCAATCAAGTCAGCAGGCGGATGCACGTTCGCACAGCTGGAGCAGCACGACAGCTGGCGTCAAAAATGGTGCGCTGGAGTGGCGGCACCACCGCTGGTGGCGAGTGGTGCAGCACTGAAGTCGCCGCCACTGCCAATGACGGATCTCCTAAGAGTGCAATCGTATGAGCTCAGCCTTTGTTTCGAAGCACCACGGGTCGCACCGCTTGCAAACACGCCGCCGCTCCGAGTCGCTGAGTCCCTGGGAATCAGACGACCCAGGGCATGGCAGAATGGGCCGCCCAATCTTGCGCCGAGGCAGGGCGTCTGTATTGACCGCCGCCGCTGCCATCTTCCACGGCAGAGCGAGGCAACCCTTGAGATCTGCATCATCGACAGCTCGTCCTCAGATTCTCACGCTGTGAAGGGGCCATTTTCAACACGGCAACGCGCATGCAGCATAGCCGCAAGCCAGCCCACAGATCCCAAGCAGATCATGCACTGCCTGTGAAATGACAAACTCAACGTAACGGCTGCACTGCACGGTTTGGTGTGCCTCCCTGCAGTTACGTCTTATGTGCTGCTCTGGCAGACGTTTGCAAATCAGGCCGTTTTATCTTCACACACTGACATGGTGATGGCAGGGCGACGAAGACACAAGCCTGGCAGTCAAGCAGCAGGCGGGCAGCTTGTCGTTCAAGGAAGAGATACTGATTTAACGCGCATTGGGACCATAACACGGTTAGCATGCTAGATCGAGCGACCCGGCCGGGTGGGTCGTGGCTTTGCAACCAAGAGGTGCACCACCACTGTTGCTACAGCGCTCTGGACGCTCCGCAACGAGGAGTAGTGGTTCAGAGCAGTACTCTGGACGACACCAATCAATCTGGTGTCGCGACCGGCGGGTTCTACAGCATTCTGCACCTGCAATGATGGAACGACTATCCGCCAACGTACAACGGCTGCCGACAGCGCCTCCGTCGACCCGCCGCGCCTCAAGGTCCAGCCGCTGATGTACAGATAGCTGAGACTCCGCGCGTGCAAGTATGAGCGGTGTCGCAGGAGGAGGCACCGTAACGGCAGGCGAGCAGCTGCAGCGAAGTGTCCTGTGCTTCGCGGGAGATTGTTGGTCTTTGATATTAGTTTCCCGCTAGTGACTGACACACACGTTGTGCGGCCCTGGAAGCAACGCCAAAAGTGTCCAAAAAGTTGCTCGTCAAATGATCAGTGTCCAATGATTGCTGTCCCCAAACCAGCGGTGGAGGCTGGGCGAGGTACACTCAGGCAGGCAGACGATGCAATGATCGTCGAATGCATGTGCTGTTGACTATAGTGCAGCGCTGCGGGCGCAGCAACTAACGGCGGCGGGCCGCGAACGAACATGTCCTCGCCAATGCACCGCGGCGGCAAATAAGCCTGCGTAGGCGGCCTCCGCTGCGTAAATGGATTTATCCCGGGCCGCACCTCAGCATGGACCGTACGTTGGACTGTTGCTGCTCAGGTTGCCGGCATGCCGCGCCCGTGGACCCGGTCACCTCAACAGTAGTCCACAAGTCAAAGATAGGGCAGGCCCATCGAATCTGCACCAGGCAGACGCAATCACAGGCTACCGTGCTGTTCGGCGTTGTGGACGCCGTTCATGTCGGTGTCGCCACAAAAGGAAAAGGGCTCAAGAGGGAGACTCCATCAATTTTCTGACGTCCAGGCTTACAGCGGTAGGATACAATCAAAGCATCGAAAGCCCAGCGGACAGCCCTCCAACTGCATTTTGTCCTTGTGCCGGCTCCGCAGCCGTGGTATTGCGGCAATGCATCCGACATCCCGACGTCAAAACACGCGATGAGTGAATGTATGATCGGCTGTTTGAACGGCCCCACAAGCACGAATACCACAATGCTGACCAGAAAAGCTCGGCATTTCACACGCCGCACTGCCTGGCAGAAATACTGCTGCTGACAAGCCGGGCGGGCAGCAGCCCTACTGACCAATAGCGTTAGTGGTGATGCACGTGTAAAACAATGCAGAAGTGCCTGACGAGGCTTGATTCATGCATCTGATACAGCAGCGCACCCACGAAGGCAATACAGAAATTGACCTGATCGCCATGATTGTTTTGTTGGCGCATGGCTGCCTGCGGCATCCCGCCTTTGAAACCAGTATGCAGGATGAGGTCCTCATGTCCCCCTTTTGACCAGACGCCCTCTCAAAATCACCACCGCATGATCGCTCCAATTGATGCGGCGAGTGCCGTCCCCGACGCAGCGGTATGCCCGGCTGACACAGTCAGCACAGGGGCCGCAATGGAAGTGGCTGCTGCCTGCCCGACGATGGCGCCGCCGCCAGGCCGCCAAAGGTTGAGGCCGCGGCAGCGGGCGCCCCTATGACCGGCCAAGCAGGCCTAGCGACGTGATCTGGTCCGGGTCCAGCCCAGGCCTCGGCAGCAACCACGCCAAGGGGTCGTCTCTGCCGTCGAGTAGAGGATCCGGCGGGTGCGGCGGCGACAAAGCGGGGCGCGGCGGCGCGAGCGCAAGCCAGGCCCCGGGTACCCTCGGCGGCGGCGGCGTCGCCAGCGCTGCATGGCATCAGCAGGCACATACTATGAAGGATCGGGCCTTCACTAGGATCAGGCTTGACAGTTGCTGCAGCCCATCCCTGCACATACACAATGTTGATGGGTCCACAATCAACCATGATGGGCCGTTAGACTTGCGCAACCTGCCAGGATGGCAGGCAGTGGCTCCTGGAGGATCACAGAACTCAAGCATTTGGCGGCAAGCTGTGGGCAGCATGCAGCACGAGAGGAGCACGATCGCAAGGCGGCACTCAAGAGCAGCTCACTAGCGGGCCGGCAGCGCAGCCGCAGGGTGTCAGCGCATGGCACCACGAAGGTGTGCGCGCCCGACCCGGCGCTCGCTAGCGGCGCACCACCGCTGCGGCCAGCTGCTGCTGCGGTGCTGGCAGCAGCTTCGGCGGCGGCGCGGCTGCCGCCAGCGGCGTGCGCCGCCGCTGCGGCCGCCGGACTCCCACGGGCACAGGTCGACCCGGCGCTCGACATGCCCCCGTCGCAGCCGCCCTCGCCTGAAATGAAGCCGGCTTGGATGCTGTAGGTGACGAGGGGCGGCGGGACATCAGGCGTACTATCAGGTGCGGCGGTAGGGGCCGCCGCGGGAAGCTCCGCTGCCGCCGGGGGGGCCGGGTGCAAGTCGCAGATGGCAAGCTGCGGCGGCGGCGGCTCGCCGGGCAGGTACCCCGTCAGATCCAAGCCCTGCAGGACACTCTGAGAGGGCAGAGGCTGGATGCCATGATGTACATGTCGCCAAGTTCTGCGGTGATGTTGATTCTCAGGCACTCGTGCGGATGCGAGAAATCATGTAGTCAGGCAGAGATCAGCCAATGCAGTCACGTGCTAGAGACAGGCACACTGCTGCAGGTGGCAAGCCTTTCCCGAATGCTTGCAACTGGAATATTGGTTCCAGCATGTGAGTCTGTGCACCACAGTGCATGTGGCAACTTCAGCCACATGGAACAGGCAAATGTCTCACTTGGACGGGCGGGCCGGCCGGGCGGGAAGGGCACACCGCCGCCACGTCCTGGGCCCCCGCCGGCGTGGCGTTGCTCGCCGCATCGTCACCCGGCAGGCGCCCAGCCCAGAACTCTGATGTGGTGTCTGTTCCGGCCCGGCCCGGCGACCTGTCGAGCATGCTGTCGATCTGACCCGCAAGCGCCGCGCACTGCGACTCCTTCATCTGCAGCTGAGACTGCAGTGCCGCCGCGTGCGCGTTGGCCTTGTCGAGACGCTCCTGCATGTCGTGCTGCAGCGTCTGCTGCTGCCGGCGGACCCGCCGTGCTGACTCCCGGTTGGCTGTGCGCCTGCGGCAGCCAGGCGGGCGTGCACGGTCAGCAGTTGGAGGTGCATTCGCAGAGTGTCATGGCCTGGATGATTGTAATTTTGGCCGGAGTCACGGCGGGCCTGTTGTTGGGGCGCCGTCTTTGCTGCCAGCAGGCGCCAATATTGCCAACTGTACAAGGGCAGATCGGACCTGCTGGGATTGCACATCTGGACAGCAGCTGAGATGGAGCAACTGCATCAACTCAAAATTGGCGAGACACAGTCGTTGTATGAAAGGCTACTCGTGCACAGTGTCGCACCGCTTCATGCGGCGCCCATCCGCCTCGTCCAGGGCCTCTTGGGCTCCAAATTCACCAATGTACACGATTGGCCGCCCGGCTTTGCGTTTCGGCATGAGGTCTGAGCTGCACGCCCCGCTGCGGCACCCTGTGGCTTTGAGTACGTCTGCATCGTTCGCCTCGGCGTCTGGCGGGCCACCCATGCAGCAGGGCGACGCCCTGCAGTGCTGACAGGCGAGGCTCAAACATCAAGTGCATAGACTGTTCTCAGGTGCTCATGATGCAATCAATGCGCCTAGTATTCAGCTGGGACGGTTTCTCGCCCCCGGCCGCTGCCGCAAGCAAGCATGTCGCGTTCAGCAACGTGCTGACTGATGGGCCACAATATGACCGCGTTGACAGCAACCCGACATCCTTGCCAAACGAGCTGGAGGTTGTGTTTTCAGGAAGCTTTGTAGATGCACCCAGGCACCCGCTTCAGCCGCGAAAAGCTGTCGAGCACTTCAGCGTGCCCACAAGAACAAGCAGGCGCTTTTCGACAACCGAGCCGACGTGCGACAACGTCTTCGAACCAATGATCAGGGACGATTCAATTCAGCGAAGAAGTCCAGTGACAAATCGCGTGCCGCACGGTGTACGTGACTGACGGTTCGCGGAGCAATAAGCTGCACCTCGCAACGAGACGCCGGAAGGGATGGTCAAGTTTGGTCGGGGCACCCCACCTTGCTCGCCCGTCCGCCCCTGGAAAGCCTAGAAGACTGCCGGGAGGAAGGAAGGAAAGATCGCCGCAGCGGTGAGAGCATTACTTGCAAGCTGAACACACAGTTCATTGACTCATTGGCTGTGGTACAGTTTGAGATATTAATATCTGCCTTTTTGCTTCCCGCACTGCCTTTTGACGCCCACATGTTTCTGTGGTGGCCTTGGAGCTTTGTGAAAAATTTCGACGCTGTGAAGGAAGCGCTAGGTGCATCGGCTGCTATTCAAAATGTGAAGCGACGCGGCGGCGACACAGGCGCGGCAACAGCGGCAAAAATGCTGTCACAACCGACTTTATGCTAGCTGAAGTGAAAGCTGAGATAAAGGGCAGGCCGCTTGAACCCCGCAGGCGCCTAACGACCGACCGGCGTACTCGCTTTTTTGAATGGATTGTGGCCGCCGCTGCTGATGCTACTGTCATTGTCGCCGGACAAGCTCTTGTCGCCGCACAGGCTCAAATTGTGGTGAGCCCCCCTGCCTGTGCAGACCATGAGTGCAAGAAGAGATGCGTTGTCGTCCGGTCCTCGACTCGCTCTTGACACGCATTTGAGTTTCGTAGCAGGACAGACAGCGGACAGACCCTCCAAATGGTGTATTCTGCTGTCGCCCTCATGGCTGCACAACTGCACTGCTGTCAGAATCCCCGACTGTTACCCGGACCTTAATTACATATGAAACAGGGGACAAACGAAATGGAAACGGAATGCTTCAAGCTTGGAGACGCCGCCGCTGGACTGAAACGCTACTGATAGGCCGAATAGCACAGCTGAAAACAAGTGATCATACAAAACTAATCATGCAAACGTGTCTTGAAGGAAATGGTGCATGCGCCTGACGTAGCAGCGCACTGCAAAGGCAACACATAGGTTGCCGCCATTGATTGCCGCCAGCGCATGACTGCCTGCGGCAGCCCGCCTTGATGCAGGGCCAGGTCGGCGCGAGTTGCAGGTTCTCATCGCGCACCATTGCTTGCTCTGAGCAAATCGAAGTTTCCCCAACCTGGACGGGCCCCAGCTGTCCCGTGAGATCGATCCCTGTTTCGAGACCCCTGCCTGGCCGTCCCGTACGCGGCGGGCGCGCCTGCTGGCTGATGCAGTCAGCGCACAGGCCGACGCTAGAGGTGTCATTGAGTTTCACCCTGGAAGTCCAGCTAGAGGCCCAGCGATGTCAGCTGCTCCAGATCCAGCGGCGGCCGCACCAGAAACCACGCCAGTGGGTCCTCCGCACCATTGAGGAACGCCTCATCCAGCACACGCGGACCCGCCGGCTGCGGCGGCGCAGGCGCCGGCCAGACGTCGGGCGTCCCCGGCGGCGCCGGCGCTGCGGGACACAAGTGGCTAAACTCAGTTGCTTTGCGGAAGCTCTAGATGCCCTCTGGCTGAACCTTCTGACTCGTTCATTATACCCCGTGTGCCGCCACCTCCCTTTACGCGGAGCGTAGCCTTTGCGGTGACGACACAGCAGCAAGCCATCTGTTTCCGTGCTTGTTGAAAGGAGCCTGATTATGCAAGGCCTTGGCAGATTGCCAGGACTGCCACTAATTGGGCGTACAGCCGCCGCGCGGGTCACTCAAGAGCACGCAACGTGATCACGCTGACGCTTCTGACAGCAGGCGGGCAGATCAGCACAGGAGGACAGGCCGCACAGGCAGCAACTCACCAGCAGGTGGGCAGCGCAGGTGCGGCGTGTCCGTGGACGGCGCCGCGAAGATGTGCGCAGCTGAGAATGCGCCTGCCAGCGGCGGTCCGTCACTGCAGACCGGCACGGCTGCGGTCCCGGCGGCTGCTGCGACGGCGCTGGCGGTGCACTCTGCGACGGCCACGCATGCCTCCCCTGGGATGCACGTCGATCCGGCGCTCGACACAGCTCGATCGTGGCCCTCGTTGCCACCAAAGACGAAGCCGGTGTGGAGCCCCGCCGGCACATGCGGCTGGTCGACTGCGCCAGTGCAGGCAGGCGTGAAAGCCGCCAAAGCTGCCGCCGCCGCCGCATGCAGGTCGCTCATGGTGAACCGCAGCGGCGGCGCGCCGCCAGGCCGGTGCATTCCTGGGCCCTGCAGGGCATTGTAAAGCGTTGGGAATGTCTGAATCTTGACACGGATGGGGGTGCTCATGATGTCATTGTCAGCGGTGATAGAAGGTCATGAGAAGTCCAACACCACACTTCGAGCCTCGGGCCTTTGGACTAGATAGAGGCCTCCAGAGCATTTACAGATGGCGGTCCACGAGGCAGAAGGCGGATACCGACTGACGGGTCTGGAACCAAGCAGAATTGCAGCACTGGTCATTCATCAGATGGCAAAGGCAGATGCGTCACCTGCAGGGATGCACCGGCCGGGCTGGGCGCCCGTGCAGCGGCGCCTTCCTCAGCCGCCGCCGCGGCACCGCTCGCCGTCTTGTCGCCCGGCAGGTGCCCGGAGGATGACGATGTGCCGCCGCCTGGCGACCGCCGAGCATGCTGTCGATGTGCGCCGCCTGCGCCACGCACTGCGACTCCTTCCGCTGCAGCCGCTCCTGCAGCGCCTCCGCGTGCGCTGTGGCTTCGTCCAGCCGCTCCTGCATGATGGCGTGGCATGAAGCTGTAGGTAGCCTTACATAGCCGCCACCCAGAGCGCAATCGCGCTGCGGCGTCACAAGGTTGATGAAGCTGCATGGCGTTCCTGTGATAAGCTGGTGCCCACCTGCATATCGTCGTGCGATGCCTGCCGCTTCTGGCGGATCTGCCGCGCCAATTCCGGGTTAGTCGCGTGCCTGCAGGGCGGGCAGGCAGGCGGACGTGGTCAGCAGCTGCTGTCTGGTGGATGTGGACTGGAGCACACGAAGTGACAGGGCCTGCTGCACATCTGCCGGAAACATGGCGGGACTATGGTCGGGCCGCCGCTGGCAGATGTGCAGCTCATACCGGCAGCACGCCCCATGCTGCCACTAGAGAAACATTGCATATTAATGAGCAGCACATGTTTGAATCGCATGTTCTGGCCCCGCAGATGTGGTGAGGGTTATCTTACTGCATGATCATGCTCTGTTCTTCGTCGCACCGCTTGATGCGGCGTTGCTCTGCCTTGGTCAGGAGCTGTTGGTACCCAATGTCGCCGCTGTACGTGATCGGCCGCCCGACCTTGCGCTGCGGCCGCGGCTCCGGGCTGGCCGCCGCGCCGCGCCACCCTGTGACTTCGGATGCGCCCCCGGTGCTTGCCTCATTAACATGTGGCGGGCCGCTCATGAGGCGGTGCAGACCGCAAGTTCAACCTGCAACGCCGGCAGAGTTTGGCTCATGGAGCCAGTTGCAACGCCATTGCGGACATCCCGCAAGTTCTGGTTGTGAGGCCGACATGGCCTCAAGTGGCGGGTCTATGCGCCATCAGCGTTCCGTCCCTCGCCCAAGACTGCATGGGGAGGTCGTCTGAACGACCACACTTGCCGCCGGATCCTGCTGACATGTAAGTAAGTAGCAATGCGCTATGCATGTGTCTGGCATATTTCACTGTCAGGTCGCTGCCGCAAGCGAGCTTGCCGCTGTTGTCGTCGCCGAGCGAGTTACCGAATGGAAAGGGCGTGGTCGAGTCACCGAATGAAAAGGGCGTAGTCGCTAGCGACGCCAGCAGTCTCAATGCTTGTGCGAGGAATGTCAAAATCAATATGTGGAGATATACCACATAGATACAGGCAGCTGCCTCTGCCGCGCAGATATTTAAGCGCTTTCGTGAGCCCCGAACACACGCATTCCGTACCAGCGGGGCGGCGACTCTGTATACTATACATGGTGCCTGAGGCCCTCAAGACTGACTTGAAGAAACCGGAAGGAAGATTCAAGTGTCTGTTGTCGCACCGTGCCGCGACTGCCGGGCCGCGTGATCGTCTGCGCCTCACGATCGCTGGCCGGTGAGGTTTGGGGGTGTAGCCAACGTCAGCAACGCAGCTTTTCGCCTGCCCGATCACCCTTCAACGGGTCAGAACCATGAAACATTCGGGGCGAGTGCAGAGCAGAAGCGTCGGTTTTCAGGGCAATCACGACAAGTATCTGTACCGGAGTCTTGACATTTGTGACATCTGCCTTTGGGTTCCCGCCAACAAATTTGTGGCAAACTGCAGCCGAAGCAATACAAGTTTGGAAACTACATCTGGACCCGATCTGCACCAGTGCCTGCTGCAGCATGCAGGTGTAGCTGCCTGAACACTGGCGGTGTGGGAGGTCCATGTCAGGCTGCCATATCACGGTACAGTGGTGTGGCGGGCATGGCCGCCTTGGTGTCTATAGGGCCAGCGCGGCATGGACAGCATTCTGAGGTATCCGCCGCCATCATGAGGCACTCCCCGCACATCGTAAGCGCGGCTCATTTGTGCCTGCTACTGTAGCCATGTACCACCTTCACCGCCTCGTCCGCCGCTGCTGCCACCATCGCTGCTCAACACTTTTAGGGTCGAACCCCGCCAGCCAAATCCAGCAGCATTCGATGCGCTGACAGCGCTGACCAGCGCCCCTTCCTTTCGAGTCCCGCTCTCACTTCTCCGTCGCTTTTCAGTCCCAGTGCGGCTGCGGCGCATCGTAGAACTTGTACAGCCCCGTCTTGGGTCCCTTGGTCACTTTGATCTTGGCGTGCCGGTCTGCGCACATGCACAATGATACTGTCAAAACACGGGCCAGGCATCAGCCAGTATTGCAGACCGTCAGAATTGCCTGCCCGGCGGCTCAAAACCATTGCTGCTGGCTGACATGTGATGGTGCCGAACCTCGATCTAGGTTTTGACCAGATACCTGAAAGCTCTAATGCTACGTGCACGACACAGAATGCGTCTGGAAGAGGTGAGCATTCTACAGGGTGGGTGACAACACTCACAGCGCGTCAGGACGTAGTCAAGTGCCATGATGGGCGGGTTCTTGGGCGCCTCGCCCTCCGCGGTGCACGTCGGCAGGCACTCCACCTGCGGCAGGAGGGATGGGAGATATGTGGGGACAATACTTCGAAAAATTGGTCTTGCGTGCCGCCAGCCGCTGCAGGTCTCAGAGTGTGGCAGCCGACTGTGTTTGCTGCACAGGCAGCAATGTGGGGGGACAGGCAAAGCTCTTTGGGTGGCTGTGTGTTTCTGACTACAGGGCGGTCAACAAAGGGAGGGAGCTTCTCACCATGGTGTCGTGCGAGGGATGCACGAAGAACGGCGTCGAGTAGCGGTGCACGTTGCGGGTGGTGACCACCCGGTGCAGCGTGCTCTTGAAGCGCCCGTTGCTCCACAGCTGCAGGTGGAATTGGCAATATATAGGCTGAATCAAAAGGATCGCCCATGACGGAGTCCATGGACTGGATGCTGTCCATGCTGCCTGACGCGCTCAGCTTAAGGTGCTCCATCGATGGCTTGCACCAGCTCTGTGCACCAATGTAAACAAGCAGAATGCAGGTGTTCAGGAGGCGGCGGCCTGCAGCAACAACCGCTTGTATCGGCTGTGCAACCGGCAGAGCCTTGCTCAAGCAGGATGTGCACAGCAGCGCAAACACAGCGCGGCAGAAACGAGGAAGAGAAAGTGGGAAAGGAGGCGACGGGAGGGCCTGCGCACCTGGAACATGTCGCCGAGGTTGACGACGAAGCACTCTGGCTTCACAGGAACATCCAGCCACTTGCCTGCAGGGTTGGGACAGAAGAGGAGGATCAGCATGCGGGCCTGGCGCGTGATCGAGTTCGGCAATGCACAGCTTGATCGTCTGGTACACAGGGCTAGTTGAAAAACGGTGACGATCAGAGGGTCCGGTAGGTTTTGTGTGCGCACCCTGGTAGAAGACCTGCAGCCCAGGGTTTTCGTCCGTCTTCAGGATGGTCATGATGCCTGCGCGTCAGCCACAGATCTTCCTGTTAACAGCAGCTGTCAAGAAGCCTGCTTCGTGGATATGCATCAAATCCTGACAGTGTCACCAGCAACACAAGACTCCTGTCACTTCAGCGGGACGACAGTGGGACTCATCAGGGTGTAGGACCAATTAGCCCTATTATTGAGCCCGTATTATAATGGCATGTATGTGCTGATGAAAACACACACCGAAGTCGGTGTGCGCGCCGGCGCCGAACATCTGGCCCGGTCGCGAGACTCCGGGCGTGTAGTGGATGGGCGTCAGCGTGCCCATGCCATCGGCGAACTTGTCGGCGAACCAGTCCGCGGGCAGGTCCACCGCGAGAGCCATGAGCCGCAGCAGCCTGCAACAGACGCGACGCATACATGTTGAGCCGGGTCCCTTGTGTGATGTCTGGCCATGCAGTCATGCCGACAGCTATACGATTCGCTTGAAAGCCACCTTGCAGAGCAATGTGCAGAGCAGGTGCAGAGAAGTAGCGGCCCTGGCGAGCAAGCTGCTGAAGGAATGTCTGAAATGCAGAAATGCAGGTCGCCGGACACACGAAGTGTGACGTGCCGCAGCCGCCAGAACAGAGTAGCAGGAAACCCACGCACTTGTTGCGCGCGCCGAGGAGCGCGTCGCGGTAGGCCAGCAGTGCGGGCTTGAACAGCGGGGCGTCCGCGGAGCCGGGCCACACATTAGGCGCATGGAACGGCAGCTCTGCCGCCGGGCTGCCCGCCTCTGCCTCGCTGACTGCACAGTCAGCAGGACGCGCGCTCAGCAGGAGGTTTGAGTGAAGAGCGATGGATTCCTGCAGCAATTCCTGCAGCATTGCTGGAGCAAACTCAAGCTGTGCTCTAGTCGTTGCCGAGCTGCATGCCTGCAGTGATGAAGTGCGAAAAGCTGCAGGCATTGCAAAAGCCGCTGCAGCCTGGTACGGAAACCATCAAACTCACCGCACAGCGCGAAGCGTTCCATCGTCGTGTTCAGCTTCTCGCCGGAAGTCCCGTCCGCGTCGTCCGCCTTGAGGCGGCAGTCGTTCAGGTCCAGGGTCTGGTACCCCTGCCCGTCGATGCCCTAGCAGAGCAAGAGTTCAATCAGTTTGCACTTCGATCGAGGTCAATAAGGATGGGAAACTTGCTGGACGTGCGCTGGGCGCGGCCCGCGCCCTGGCAGTCACGACGAACATCGGAGCCGGCGGCAGCCAGGCACAATATGCAGGAAGAAAGCGCTCTGGTACACGAAGTGCCCTGACATGCAGCGGGAACAGGTCCTGTACATGCAGCACAGACTGAACACACCTTGAGACGCTTCTTCTCTTGTGGCTGCGCGAAGAACTGCTCTGTGGCTTTGAAGTGCGCGTCGATGATGTCGTCCGCGATTCCGTGTCCACTGCAGGTATGCACGCACAACAAATCTCAGCCGATCGCCGGAAATTCGCGTGAGTTGAACCGGATTTAGGTTAGGTCCCGAATGTGCACTGAGCAGGCTGCCAAGTGCAAGCACCCCCGTCATGCACACGGAGCAGCATGCGTTCACACGAGAGACTGAACCAATCGAGTACATCATCTTGCATTAAGCTGACGTGCGTACAGTTTCGCGTTGTGGCCACGTGTGTGAGGTACTTGCAGCTCAGTTTCGGAAGGGAGCCTTCCATGAAGCAGGTGACGGACGACGACAGCTCACCTAAGGTAGAAGAAGCCGTGCTTCTCGCAGCACTCCCGCAGGGTGGCGGCCGCCTCGGCTTCCGGCAGGCTGATGTCCACGATGGGGAGCTTCAACTCGCCTTGCACGGGTGCCATCTTATCGACGACCGCAGCTGCTGCTCCACGACCCATGGTTGCTTTAGATGAAAATTGCAGCGCGCAATGGAGCTCAAAGATGCTTCCGCCTCGCCTGCACCTGGCCTGTTTGCGCTGTCGGCGAAGGCGAAGGCGAAGGCGAAGACGCTGTCTTGCAAAGGCTGTGACCGATGCTGGGGGCGAAAAACGACGTGCTACTGGGCTGTTGGTTTTGAGTAGAGTACAGCAGAAGGAATTTTGGAACCATTCGGCGTCCGTTCCATGAGTGTGCAGTGCAGTGCACTCGCGGGACTAAGCCTTGTTCCCCAGAAATGAGCTGCATTTCACATTTTCTCAGTCCTCTAAATGGTGCTCCAGATGGGACACACTGCGAGCGACCAAGGGGCAGCTCTGCAGCTCCCTCATAAATTGTTGCCGCATGTTCGCTGCAGACCCTTTGGCACGCCGGGCGCAGATGCCACTGCCCAAGCGCCCAGCCTTGAACATCCGCTGGCCCCTGGACATGCGGCTAGGTTGGCGGCAGGCGACCCTCCCGCGCCATGACGCTCGCCTCAAACTTCATGAGGATGGTGGTCTTCGGCCGCGCTTGCCCCTCTACCGGCACATAGTGCGCCGTCACCCTGCGGGAGAGGCACCAGCATGCAACGATGATTTCTGGTTTGCCCTCTTGACCTTGCTGACAAGGTGTGCAGTGCAATAGTCTTGTTCATTGTGCCGTTGGCAGGAGGGCCATGGCATGCAAAACATTGCCGCCGCTGTCAGATGCGCTCATCTCGCTCGACAAACCGCCTGCTGCTGCTGCTGCTGCCGCCGCCGACCATGACCTAAGCCATGCGTTTCGAGCCTAAAACGCAAACGGCGGGGCTGGGTTCGTTCCTTCTGACTGCAGGGCACAGAAGGCACCCACCGCGCGGAAAAGCCGGCATTGTCGAGCGCGCCCTTGACAATGCCTGCGACGAAGGCGGCACAGTTCAGGCCGCCCATGTCCTTCGGCACGCTCACGTACTTGTTGACGAATAGGTCCACGTCGCTGATCATGTACTCGTCCTCCGCCTGCGAAAGTACACACATTAACCCTGTTAATCGCCGAGCTAAAATATTGCTGCTGCGCAAATGTGAACGCGAACACGTCTGCAGCACTGATCATGTACTCGTCCTCCGCCTGCCGACAGTCAGGTAGCGCTTGACCTTCGCAGCGAGTTGGGCGATGGGTGGTGAGCCGCCAGATGTGCCACAGACATTTGCACTGTGTTAAGATGCAGCGGTTTATATCACGACAGCGACCTGCAGGCGCTGATGCTGGCAACCCGCGCACAGCACAGTTGCCGCTGTGACACGGTCGAGCAATGATAAGGCCTTGGCCACCGGTCTGACAGCGCATGGACATGAAGAAGATGCATCTGCAAGGTCGTGTTTTGCCGGCGTCAGGATCCACACCGTGGTGGCTGGGCAACTGCAGCTTCGTGTCGCAGGTCGTACATGGTATGAGATTGCTGCGGGCAGATCAGCACTAGAACGGCACGCAGAACGGCCAGCGCCCCACCGTGTTGGACTGCTCCAGGTCGCGGGCGGTGCGGCCGAAAAGGTAGCGCCACAGCGGGCCGTGCACAAAGCGCAGCGCGTCCAGCAGCCGCGTGTCTCGACGACGCCCCCGCTCCGTCGCGCTCAGCACCTCCAGCAGCCGGAAGCCCACCCCGTAGCCGCCGTCCTCCAGTCTGCAGGGGATGTGAGCTAGGTCATTGATATTGACAGCCTGAGAAGCGCTCCGTTTCAGCACCCGCAGCAGTTGAAAGCCCACTCTGCAACTGCCATCCTCCAGCCTGAAGGACAGTGTAAACAGTTTTGGGTATCAGGCTCTATGATGATGTCATCCGCAGCCTGACCCGCCGCTGGCCCTGCTCCGTTGCGGACAGCACCTCTGACAGCCGAAAGCCCACCCTGTAGCAGGCATCCCGCAGCCTGATAATCTCATGGTAGAGTGGGTGTGTGTTGACCATGTGTGCTGCTGTTCACCTGCCGCCCCCGCTCCGTTCAGCACCTGCAGCAGCTGGAAGCCACGCCGTAGCACTTGCTACAACAACTACTGGTATATGTCTGCCGTTCGTGCCATCGTCTTGTCGTATTCAACTGCTGCCCTTCAGAGGCTCAGCACCTTAAAGTCTTCAGCCCGGGCAACACCCTCTCTGCCCCCGACAAGGGGAGTGCACATGCAGAGCGATGCGGCTGCGGCCAGCGGGCAGGCGATTCTTACTCGTGCAAGTGTGCTTTGCAACCTAGCATGATAACCGAACTCATGTCGGCAACTTGTGTCGGCAAATGCCCACCTTCGTTCGAGCTCGCCGATGTTGGACACCCGGGATTGACTGTACTGCACGAACTCGCTGAACAGGAAGGCGAAGCTCGCCAGGGCCACCTGCACCAGCAGCACACCGCTCATGCACAGATCTCGGCAATGCCAGGAGAATGCATCGCATACACTGTTACACACAGGAGATGCTATACTGCGTGACTGGAGAAAATGGCAGGCGCAGCATCTGTTTAGCACACAAAACTGACATCTGGATATGTCAGCTGCCGATGGCATAAGGATACATCGCATATGCAAACCACCCTTGTAAACCACCCTTGGCAGACGTGGCTGCACCTCAGATTTGCCTTTTGGCGCCAAGAGCGGCCGGTCCACCGGCTTGGTCTGGAACAGCGAGGAGGCCTTCATGTTCATTGCGACGCCGCCGCTGCGGTGGCGTGCACCGAGGACGGCGCCGCCGCTGCCCCTGCCGCTGCTGGCGCGCTGTTTTTGATGACTTGTTCAACCCGGGGCTGTGCCCACAAACTGCCGCCTCGCAGCCTGCCAACGCTGCCGGCGCCGCTGCCTCGTGAGCTTCAGGAGCCCCTGACGCTTACGCTGACGTGTTGCGGTGCAGAAGCAGCGCAGGCAGCGCCAAAATGCTGCTGAGACAGTCAATGCGTCTGTTTGGGTTTGCAGCGTCCAGTGCGGCTTTTGATTCGCTACTCGGCTGGCAGGGGCGACCAGGAGTTCAGCTCACTGGACGCGGCCCAGCTCGAACTTTTGGTCGATGTTGGAGCGATGCAGCCGTCAAGAAAGCTGCTGCTTCAGAGCAGCGCAAGCTGCTGGCGGGTCTGCGGCACTGCTAGTCCAGACGGCAAATGCAGCAGGGCACCTCGCACGCGAGGTCAAGTGCTGGTAGGCATGCCGGGTTGCCGAAACGCATTTAGATGTGCCACAGTCTGTGCTGAAACCACCGTTGGGCACGACTCAAGATCAGCAGTGTCGCTACTTGCTGTTTGACGTTCTTGCTTTGACGGCCGCGCCAGCCGCTGCTGAGTGTACACCCGAGACAGACGGTGGCTTGAAGGTGCAGGAAAGTGGAAATGGCTGCAGCGCTCGCAACTGCACCTGCCTTCTCTCCTCTACCACAAAACCCTACTGGAGCCCTCCGGTTGCACGTCAGCCTTCGTGCGCTCATGCAGAATCGCCCTGCAGTCTTCAGCTGAAGTCCTGTTCATCGTACAACAACCCTCACGGGTCGATTGGCAGACATGCCGTGCCGCGGCGCACCTCTACGATCGCCTGTTTGCGCCACTTCCGAAAGCCACCGCTCACAGCTTCTGCAGCCCAGCCGTATACGATTGCGGCCCTTTGCATTCTCATCTGCAGCCGGAAACAACAAGCGTGCCAGTCAGGGCCAGAGCAAGCATCGAATCGATGATCGCCCTCTGGCATGCAGCGGCAACGTCTCGCTGTCGTTCACCAGCAGGCGTGCAGCCGTGCTCGGATCACTTTCTGTCGCACTTGCAAGCCTTCTAGACTCGTCTGCGGCGTTTGCGGCCGTCCCTTCGGCCGAGCCCGACGTGGCAGATTTAGAGGCAAGTGCTGCCTGCAGTGCAAGTTTGCCAATCACGAGCAGAACTGTTGGGTCGCAAACATTCATACCGCATTTTTTCGAACTACTGAGACTAATCATCATGCCAGTCCGCAGGATAAGGCGGCGCTGTCATACGCAAATAGGGAGTTCAGCGATGCGGAGCACACACTGGGCGAGCTCATTGATTGCCAGGCCGAGAATCCGCGGTGGTACGAGATGCGCGCACAGGTCAGTGATCGGCTCAGCGTTTGGACATGTACATCCTGCATGTCGAGTGGAGCTGCACAGCGCTGGTCTGTGTACCGTCATTGTCGTTTGTGTGGCGCATAAGTTCCTTTAGCATGATGGAAACCTGCCATGCGTATTGGCTTCAGGTCCTTGTGGACGGCAAGCGCTTCCGGCCCGCAATCACTGACTTTGACAAGGCTCTCGAATTGTACCCTGGTGGGTGCGCTGCCGAGGTCAATGCACATTGCTGCAAGATCGCAAGTGCGAGAACCGACCAAGACTGCATGTTTTAACCTGACCAGTCTCAGCAGGGTAAGTAGCTTCTACCAGATCGCAATAGCCTGCAACTGAAACAGCGCAAGCTCCACCAAAAAAAGCGCCACCTGCCCGCAGCCGGCACGATAGACGAGGCGCGGCTGCTGGCGGGCCGCGCGCTGGCATGGGAAGGGGTGTACGAATGGGACTCGGCGCTGCGGGACTACAACCGTGCGCTGGAGCTGGCGAGGGCTAACGAGAAGAAGCCCGACCCCTATGTCCTCAACAGCCGCGGTAATGTGCGCGCCTCGCTCGGCGACTGGGCAGGTGGGCCTCCAGGGTCCTCAACTGAAGCCGCCTGCCTGCTAGCCGCTAGTTTCAGATGCTTTCTTTCTCTTTCTTTCTGGTGGACATGCCATGGTTGCGGTTGGTGAAGATGGTTTCAGGGTCTCACAAGCGTCACCAGCCTCTCGGGTTTCCCCTTGCAGCTTCAAACATCGGCTGGCACAGCCCATGACCACCTGTTTCGCGAAATCAACTTGCTGCATCGTGCAGGTGCCCGCGAGGACTACCAGCAGGCCCGAGATGGATTCCAGCGGGCGCGCGGCTACCGTGGCCGCAACGGCGGTACAACGCAGCGGCTAGACGGTGCGCGCGCTCAGACCTGCACGCTGCTGCGATCCCAGCGCAGCTTGGCAAACGTGGCTTCGGCAGCACGATCCAGGAGGCAGCTGGTGGCTGATGCTGCAGAACAGGGTGGAGCATGGTGTCGCCTGCAGATCGGTGGCAGTGTAGCATTCAACACAGCGCTGGTGCTGCCGCACCTGGACAAATTCAGGGCGACGCCACAAAGCGCATACAAGTCTTTTGCAGCAGTTTGGCTTGAGGATTGATTGATGGAATGGTTCCAAGCGCGGTCTTTGCCGCATTTCAGCGCGCCGCTGGCGCTGGCGCAGCTGCCGCCAGGGTGAGACGTCAGATAAATGCCCAGAAAACTTCCCGCAGAAGGCAATATTACACAGCAGCAGCAGCAGCAGCAACACTCTATGGTTTTTACTGCAGGCGCGTTGTTTGTGGCGTCCAACGCGGTTAAACCCTGGCGCAGCTGGCGCGCGAGGGCCAGGCGGCAAAGGCAGTCTCAGAGTTTTCAAAGAGCATGTCGAGAACATTGTTTGTGCTAGGCTGAATGCGCGGTGACTGGGGCGTCCCAACGAGGCGCTGGCGCTGGCGTAGCTGGGGCGCCAGGGCGAGGCGGCAAAGGCCAATCACATCGTGACATGTGTTTCCGGAAAAGTTTGTTCAATTCCTTGAAAACATGCAGCTTCCAAATGCAGGCGCGGTGTCTACGGCGTCCAACACGGCGCTGCCGCAGCTGAGGCAGGAGGGCGAGGCAAACGAAGACAATTTCACAGCACAAACAGAAACTTCTGCAAAACAGTGGTGGCCCTGAATCGCAAGCATGGTGTCTGCGGCGTCCAATGCATGGTGTCTGCGGCGCTGGCGCTGGCGCAGCTGGGGCGGGAGGCCGGGGCGACAAACTCACGCCCAGACCACAGGCAAACCAATTCGATCGCAGACAGAATGCTGCCAGACGACGTTTGTCCTCCACTGCAGGTGCTGTCTTTGCCGCCTCCAATGCGGCGCTGGCGCTGGCGCAGCTGGGGCGGGAGGGCGAGGCGACGAAGGAGATGCAGGGCATCGCGCGGCGGGCGCCCGGCTCTGCGGACATGCGCGCGGCACTGGCGGCCCTGTACTGGAGTCAGGTGTGGTCCACAGACGGCTCCGGATAGTTTTTTTTAGTGTTTTGTGATCGTATGAAAGATGTCACCATCTGCGCGTCGGCGCACATGCGCGCGGCGCTGGCGGCGCTGTACTGGAGCCGGGCGGGCCGGATGTACCACAGTAGACTGACAGGCTCATGTCATGCGCAAATGTGGCCCCTGCGGTAGCCGGAAGGGCACGTGCCGCAACATCATCACTCAACTGGTCGACTAGCGTCAGACCTCCACATCCGGTGAAAGACAGACTCTCGTGTGAAGGTGTTAGCAGATGTGCTGGTCCGCAGGGGCGGCAGCAGGATGCAGAAGCGCAGTGGG
>JAABUM010001632.1_pt1 | contig 32702 bp, 24 predicted proteins | sample 5559161 | NCBI WGS metagenome assembly JAABUM01 (sample SAMN10711868, study PRJNA513369) | rock metagenome | isolation source: Antarctica rocks | place: Antarctica: Victoria Land, Siegfried Peak nord
CGGCGGGGGAGCGGCTGAGGTAGGCGTAGCGCAGGATCATCGGACCTCCACGGCTCGGTCACGGGACACGCCGGGTCGCGGGACCATTCTACCTAACCTCGTGCCAATTGCGAATGTTATCTACTGAAGAACTTCTACAGCGGAATACCGAACGTAACGCGCCTAAGAAGTCGATTTACACACCGCTTTCGGAATTGCTACAGGAATCCGAGGCAACTTCGATCACCGTGAGTTTCGATAGCCTTGAAACGCTGCTTAATCGGAAATTGCCAACTTCGGCGCGTAGCTATCGGCAGTGGTGGGACAACAGCGATAATTCAAGGCACGTACAGGCAAAAAGCTGGCTCAACATTGGGTGGCGTATTAGTGATCTTGATCTCGTGGCAGAAAGCGTAACATTCAAAAAAAGCGAATAGCATCCTTTAGCCTATCGTCAGCCGCCGATACAGTTCCGGCAACCCGCGCGGCAGGCTGGCGATGTTGGAGAGGGTGACGTAGTTGTCGGGGCCGAAGAGGCGCGGCATGTAGTCGCGCGCCTCGGCGTCGATCGTCAGGCAGAAGGTCCGCAGCCCGCGCCCGCGCGCCTCCAGCAGCGCCTTGCGCGTGTCCGCGATCCCGTACTCGCCGCCATACGCATCGAAGTCGTTGGGCCGACCGTCGCTCAGCAGCAGCAGCAGGCGCACCCGCGCCGGGACCGCCGCGAGGAGCGTGGTCGTGTGGCGGATCGGCGGGCCGAGGCGGGTGTACGCCAGCGGGGCCAGGCCACCGAGCCGCCGCTTCGTCTCCTCGTCCCAGCCGTCATCGAAATCCTTGACGGTATAGAACTCGCACCCCTTGCGCGTCGCCCCGGAGAAGCCGTAGACCGCGTGCCGATCGTCCAGGGTTGTCAGCGCCTCGCAGAGGAGGGTCAGCGCCTCCTTCGCCACGTCGAGCACCCGCTCGCCCCCGCGCGGCCCGGCCACGTAGCCGCCGGTCGAGCCGCTCAGATCGACCAGGAAGGCGACCGCGATATCGCGGCGATCCTCGCGCGTCCGCGCGTAGGGGCGCTCGGAGGGCGGTAAGCCCAGCCGCCGATCGACATACGACGCCACGATCACATCCAGATCGAGGTCTTCGCCGTCGTCCTGCCGCCGCAACCGCTGACGCTCGGGGCGCAACGCCTCGAACTGGCGCTTGATCTGCTGCACCTGCGCGTGCCGCCGCCGCAACGTCCGCTCCACCCATTCCGCCGAGCCCGCGCGAACCCGACGCGGGCGCAGCGCCACCCAATCCGGTCGATAGGCTCCGGTCGTCACGTCCCACTCGGGATAGATGAACGCCCCCAGCCGCTCCTCCGCCGTCAGCGGCACCAACCGCGCGGTGAACTGCGGGGCGGTGTCGGCGTAGGCGACCGCGACCTGCCGCCCCCCGATCGCGGCGGGGCGACACTCATCCTCGCGCGGCAAGGGCGGCGGCGCACCACGCCCCTCGACCATCAGGGTCGGGGCCGGGCGCGGCGCGACGGCGGGCGGCTGCGGCGGACGGACGGGCTCTGCGGGCGCGGGCGCAGGCGGCGGGAGCAACACCTCGCGGCGCACCCGATCGAGCCGGATCGCGCTCCGCCCCAACAACGGTGGCGGCACAGCGCCCGCGCCGGGCGTCCCCAGCCGCGCGGCGAGCGTCCGTGCCAGCGCGATACTCACCGCCCGATCGAGCCGCGCCCAACCGTCCGCAGCGGGCAGCAGTGGCAGGAGGGCGCGCAGTTCCCCCGCCGCGCGCCCGCGCACCCCGGCCAACGCCGCCTCGCCCCCGACGACCGTCGCGCGCGCCACCACTTCCAGCGCCTGCGACCGTCCGCGCAACGCGGCGGGGGGCGTGCGCGCGGGCAACCCGGCCCGCGCCAACTCGACCAGGTCACGGCCACTGCCCGGAAAATCGCCGGTCAGCCGCGCGACCAGCCGCGCCCCTTCGATGATCTCGAAGAGGGCGACGGCGAGCGCCGGATCGCCGCCCGCAGCGTGCAGCCGATCCAGCCCGCCATCCTGCGCCAGGGTGCCGTAGCGCAATTGCGCCGCCGCGTGCGCGATCTGGGCGCGATAGAGGCGCAGATTCCCCTCGCGGGTCGGCGCATGGACGACCGACGCCGGGAGGAAGATCGTCCGCCCATCGGTGTACGCCGCCGCGTCCGCCCCCTCCGCGATCGTCAGCAACCCCGCGCTGACCCCCGCCGCGAAGAGCGCCAGCGACCGCTCCGCCGCGCGCAACGTCAATGGCGGTGGCCCCGCCTGGGCCTCCTCCGCACGCCCGCGCCCCCCGCCAAACCGCCCGCGCCAGATCATCGGGCGAGTGGTGCGAAGTGGGCCAGTGGGCCAGTGGGCGAGTGGGCAAGATGGGTGTGGGTGTGCATGTACCTCCGCTTCCTCAGCAACGACATACGCCAGCAACACTTCTTCCCCTCTCCTTGATAGGCAGGTGCCCTCTGGGCGGCGGGTGCCGCCCGCAGGCGGCGGGGTGAGGGCCGTCCCCGGGTGTGAGTAACCGGTGGACTGAAGTACCCCGGAGGGCAGCCGCTGCCCCGGCGGGCAGCCACCACCCCGGAAAGCGGCCACCACCTATGAAGGGCACACTTGTACCCCTGAAGGGCAGCCTCTCCCGGCTGAAGGCGGCTCACGCCGCCACGAAGTACCCATGAAGGGCATAATATACCCATGAAGGGCACAATGTCCGCCTACGCGGACTGGAATGCCGCCGACGCATCACGCCTCCACCTCCGCAGCAACCGACATGCGCCATTGGCGGCTCATTCCCCCTCTCCTCGGATGGGGAGAGGGGGGCAGGGGGGTGAGGGTGGTCGCGGTGCCGCCACTTCCGGTGGGTTAAAACACCCCGCGCGGGGGTACAAGCACCCCGGAGGGCAGTCACCCCCCGGCTGGGGGTAGCCAATAGGCGGCACCGGCGCAGCCCGCCTAGCGCGGGCTGACCCGGCCCTCTCAAGCGCCACCGCCCCACTCAGCAGCTCCCTCTCCCAAGTTGGCGGGTGCCCTCTGGGCGGCGGGTGGCGAGCCGGGTGCCCTCTGGGCGAACGAGCCGGGGTGAGGGCCGTTTCTACTCGCCTACTCACCTACTCGCCTACTCGTCACACCACCGTCGCGATCAGCGCGTTCAACGCCTCCAACACCGCCGGATCGTCGCTGATCGGCGCGGCGACCGCCAGTTCGCAGGCGCGGCGCAGGTCGAGCCCGCCGCGTACCAGCAGTCCCGCGTAGATCAGCAGGCGCGTCGAGGCCGGTTCTTCCAGCCCCGCTTCCTTGAGATTGCGGATCAGCTCCCCCACGCGCACGATCCGCTCGGCGGTCGCGCGGTCGAGCCCCGTCTCGTGCGCCACGATCGCGATCTCGGCGTCGCGCGGCGGGAAGGTGAACTCCAACGCCACGAAGCGCTGCCGCGTGCTCTGCTTGAGATTCTTCAGCAGGCTCTGGTAGCCCGGATTGTAGGAGATGACCAGCATGAACTCGGGCGGGGCCACGACCACCTCGCCCGTCTTCTCGATCCGCATCCGCCGCCGATCGTCGGTCAGCGGGTGGATCACCACGGTCGTGTCCTTGCGCGCCTCCACCACCTCATCGAGGTAGCAGATCGCGCCGGAACGGACCGCCTGCGCCAGCGGGCCATCGACCCAGACCGTCTCGTCCCCTCGGATCAGGTAGCGCCCCACCAGATCGGACGCCGTCAGATCGTCGTGGCAGGCCACGCTGATCAGCGGGCGACCGAGCCGGTGCGCCATGTGCCGCACGAAGCGCGTCTTGCCGCAGCCGGTCGGCCCCTTCAACATGACCGGCAGGCGATTCCGATACGCCGCCTCGAACGCCGCGACCTCATCCCCAACCGCCAGGTAGTACGGCTCCCCCTCGATCTCCAACGCTTGCTGCGCGACGGTCCCCTCCCAGTGCCGTTCGCTGGTCGCGGGGCCGTGCGCTGTCCCTGCCTGTTCGCTCATGCTGCCCCGCTTCGCGCCATCGTCCAACCGATCAGCCTTACCGACGACACCATGCTACCGAAGCATCGCGGGCGGCACAAGCGCCACCGGGGATAACCACGCCGCCGGGCAAAGGAATGCCCCGGTCGCGTGTGGGGCGCGACCGGGGCGGGGTAGGGATTAGGGAAGGAGTAACTGCGGAGAAGCATAGCAAGTGGGCGAGGCCGGATCATCGGCCATGACGCACCAATCGGGCGCGGACCTTTGGGTATCTCGCACAGCGAGAGGCCATCCGCCCGTGCATCCGTACCGCGAATCCCCCCCATCCGACTGATCTACAGGTGCCACCGGTTTCGGCAGGGTATTTTCAACCCCTTTGGTCGCCACGCTTGCATCTTCCCCGGGCGCGGCGGCTTTTCTTTGCCCGCCAGATCGTTCAGACCCCGCCCACAGCCTCGCACAGAAAGCCGAAGACGAGCGCGCGGAATGCCTCCGGCTGCTCGATGTGCGGCGAATGCCCGCACTCCGCCAGCACCTCCTCGCGGTAACTGCCACCATGCGCGCGGTACGTCTCCAGCATGGCGCGGATCTGCCCGATCATCGGTTGCGGCGGGTAGATCTCCGCCCCCGGCCACGCCGGGACCGCCCCGAGCTGCCCCAGGAAGCCGAAGTCGAAGAGCGAGGTATCGGAGACGATCTGATCGTCCGCGCCGCGCAGCCAGAGGATCGGCGGCGGCGGCGCGATCGTCACCAGCGCCGCCTGATCGCCCCAGGCCGGGGCGAGCGCATTGTTGACGCCGCGCGTCCCCGGCGCGACCCCCGGCCAGTTGTCCGAGGGGGTCAGGTCGCCCGGATAGTTGTCCGGCCCCACCGCCATCGCCAGCATCGCATCGACGTAGCGCTCCTCGCGTTCCGGCGCGGCCCGAAATGGCGGCTTGAAGTAGAAGGTGTTCATCACGGCGCGCGGCGAGACCGGGCTGCTATCCGAGCGATCCCCCTCGCCGAGCAGCCGCGCATACTCCGGGTTCGCCGTGCCGCCGCCCGACCCGGCGAAATCGGGCCAGATCGGCGTGCCGATCGGGTCTTTCGTGCCGCCGAAGCCGCGCGGCGACCCGGGCGCGACCAGGACAATCGAGGCGACCGCGTCCGGGTGCTCGATCGCGTACTGCATCGCCACGTTCCCGCCGAGCGACCAACCGACGAGATGGGCCGCGCTCAGGCCCAGGGTCTCGGTCAGGCTCCACAGATCGTCGGCGAAATCGCGCAGGCCGCGCGTCGCATCCACCGGCAGCGTCTCCGAGCCGCCATAGCCGCGCAGGTCGGGCGCGATCCCGCGCAGCCCGGCGGGCAACGCCGCCAGCGTCTCCTCCCAGAAGGGATTGGCCGAGACGTTGCCGTGGATGAAGAGGACCGGCATCCCGTCCGGGTCGCCCCCCTCGATCACGAACGTCCGCAGGCGCGGCGTCTCCACGACCCGCGCGGTCAACCCCAGCCACAGCCCTTCGCTCTCCATCACCCCTCCATCATCTCTGTGGTCACGATACGAGCGGCGTCCGTAGCAGACCGCGTGCGCCAAACGCTTTTCCCGAGATTTCCCCGCCACTATGCCAGTATTCGCCCTCTCGCGCAACAATTCAGACGCCGAAGAACACGGCACCCTGCGACAGACTGGCGGACGACGGAACTTTCGGCGTTCGGACGCATTGCTCCACGTACCGCTGGTGCACGAGCGGTCTGTGCCAATCGAGAGGGGTAAGTGAATGCACCGGCGATCGATCCTGGCGCTGACGCTGTGCCTCATCGGCGGCCTCGTCGCCTGCGGGGCGGGGCAGCCAGCTCTTACCCCGACACCACCGCCACCGACGATGACACCGGTGCCCCCGGAACTGGCACAGCTGGCGACGCAGCGCGCCCGCTGGCAAGCCCTCGGTATCACCGACTACGACATCATCGTTCGCGGGGAGTATGCCTTCAGTATCACCACTCGCTACACGATTATCATACGCGGTGGACAAGTCCAACCGCAGGAATCGTCCTGTCGCACGCCGCAGCAGCCGAGTAACCAGTGCCAAACTGGCGTTGGCAACGCCAACCAGTACACCGTGCCGGGGCTCTTCGACATGGCCGAGCAGTTCATCGATGGAACACGCAGCAGGCAAACGGGCCTCGGCACGAAAAGCAGCCCGCGACCGAATGGCACCACGATCTTCTACGATCCAACCTACGGCTTCCCCAGTAACATCACTCAGGATCTCCCCGCTGTATACGACGACCAGGTGACGATCAGCGTCGTGTCTTTCATCCGGCCCGGCCCGGCCACGCCGTCGCCCGCCACGCCGTCGCGTTGATCGCGCCCCGATCCGACCGCCCGGTCGTTCATTCCGCCCGCGCATAACCGCAAGATCGGGACAAGTATTTGACCCCGCAACGCAATTCAGCTATCGTAACACTGAGAGCGATCGGGGGATGGCGGCGGCGGATGAGACCGTGCGCCGCCCCGGCATGAGATCGGACGGGTGGCGGCAGGGCTCAGGCTCCACCCGAGGAGGACACGATGGCGGTGACAGGCGAGGCCAGGACGACGCAGACGCGCGACGACGCGCGCGAGGCGGCGGGCGGGGCCAAGCGGAGCGATGCGACCTCGGTAGCCCTGAGCACCGAAGAGCGTCTCGAACTCTATCGCAAGATGGTACTGATCCGCATCTTCGAGGAGGCGACGCAGCGCGCCTTCCGTGAGGGGAAGATCGGCGGCTATCTCCACACGTATATCGGCCAGGAGGCGGTCGCCACCGGCTTCATCGCAACCTACGAACCGGGCGACCGCATCATCACCGCCTATCGCGACCATGCCCACGCCCTGTTGCTCGGTAGCGACCCGAACGCGGTCATGGCCGAGCTCTATGGCAAGGGGACCGGGCTGGTCAAGGGCAAGGGCGGCTCGATGCACCTCTTCGATGTCAAGCACGGCCTGATGGGCGGCTACGGCATCGTCGGGGGCCACATCCCGCTCGGGGTCGGCATGGCCTACGCGCAGCGCTACCAGGGCTCGCAGAATCTCGTGCAGCTCTACTTCGGCGATGGCGCGATCCACAATGGCGCGTTCCACGAGGCGGCCAACCTCGCCGGGCTCTGGGGGAAGAGCGGGATGAACCCGACCCTCTTCATCCTGGAGAACAATCAGTACGGCATGGGCACCAGCATCGAGCGCGCCACGGCGATGACCGACCTGGGGGCCAAGTTCGATTCCTACGGCATCGCGCACGAGGAGGTCGACGGCATGGACGTGGAGGCGGTGATCGCCTGCGCCCGCCGCGTCACCAGGGAGATCCGCGCGACCGGCAAGCCCTACGCCATCAATGTACTCACCTATCGCACCGTGCCCCACGGCGCGGGCGACTTCTTCGAGCGCTACCGCACGAAGGAAGAGATCGAGCAGTGGCGCAAGCGCGACCCGATCGGCCTGCTGGAGCAGAAGCTGCTCACGGGCGGCACCGACGAGGAAGCCCTCGAAACGATCCGCGATGAGCAGAAAGCGATCGTCGATGCGGCGCTGAAGTTCTCCGACGAGAGCCCGGAACCCGCGCTGTCCGAGTTGACGACGGACGTCTACGTCGAGGAGTAATTGACGAGACGGCAGACGGCAGTCGGCAGTCGGCAGTGACGCTCCCGGTAGATGGCAGGGAGTACAAACGCCGCAACGAGAATCTGCCGACCGCCGACTGCCGTCTGCCGACTAGAAGAGGAATCCGAATGCCAACGATGACCTACCGGGAGGCTCTGCGCGCCGCGATGACCGAGGAGATGGAGCGCGACGAAGCGGTCGTCCTGCTCGGCGAAGATATCGGCGTCTACGGCGGCACGCACCTGATCACCGACGGACTGCTCGACAAGTTCGGCCCGAAGCGCGTGATCGACACGCCGATCGCCGAGGGCGGTTTCACCGGCGCGGCGATCGGGATGGCGATGCTCGGGATGCGCCCGATCGTCGAGATGATGACCTGGAACTTCTCCTTCCAGGCCGCCGATCAGATCATCCAGAATGCCGCCAAGCTGCTCTACTTCTCCGGCGGCCAGGTCAACGTGCCGATCGTGGTGCGCGGCCCGAACGGCGGCGGCGTGCAACTCTCCGCCCAGCACACCCACAGCCTCGAAGGCTTCTACGGCCACTTCCCCGGCCTCAAGGTCGTCGCCCCGGTGACCCCCTACGACATGAAGGGGATGATGCTCCAGGCGATCCGCGACCCGAATCCGGTGCTGATCCTCGAAGCCGGTGCCCTCTACGGCACCAAGGGCGAGGTGCCGGACGGCGATTACACCGTCCCCTTCGGTAAGCTGCGCGTCGCGCGCGCGGGGACCGATATCAGCCTGATCAGCTACGGGCGGCAGGTCAACCTCCTGCTGCGCGTGGCGACCACACTCCAGGATGAGGGGATCAACGCCGAGGTCATCGACCTCCGCTCGATCCGCCCCTTCGATGAGGCCGGGCTGGTCGCCTCGGTCACCAAGACCCACCGCGCGGTGGTGATACAGGAGCAGTGGCGCTCGTTCAGCGTGGCGAGTGAGGTCGCGGCGATCTTGCAGGAGCAGGCGTTCGACGAACTGGACGCCCCGGTGGAGCGTGTCAGCGGCGCGGAAGCCCCCGCGCCCTATGCCCGCAACCTCGAAATCGCCGCCTTCCCGAGCGAGGACCAGATCATTCGAGCTGTGCATCGAGCGCTCTATAAGTAGGCGAGTAGTCGGTGATCAGTAGTCAGTGGCGGAGAGATACGCAGGCTTACTCACCCGCTATGCTCCCAACGCTAGTAGCCGCTGACTACTCGCCCACTCGCCTACTCGTCACTGACTACTCAACCGGAGGTTGCAATGCCCACCGTGATCATGCCCAAGATGGGCGACGCGATGGAGGAGGGGACCGTCGTCAAATGGCTCAAAGCCATCGGCGATCAGGTCGCCAAGAACGAGCCCATCGCCGAGATCGAGACCGATAAGGCCACCGTCGAACTGACCGCCGACTATGTCGGCACGCTCAGCAAGCGTTTCGCGGGCGAGGGGGAGAGCGTGGCGATCGGCAAGCCGATCGCCGTGATCACCGGCGAGGGCGAGAGCGCAGACGAGGGCGACGAGGCTCCCGCCCCGGTCCCTGCCGCCGCGCAGGGCAAGGCCGAGGGGGGCGAGACGACGCACGGCGCGATCGCCGAGGCTCCCGCACCGCCGCAGCAGACGCAGCAGGCCGCACCGACCCCCGCGCCCGCCGAGGGCGAGCGGCTGAAGGTGTCGCCGCTCGCCCGCCGGATCGCGCAGGAGCACGAGATCGATCTGCGCGGGGTGCGCGGCAGCGGCCCGAATGGCCGGATCGTGCGCGAGGATGTCGAGGCGGCGCTGCGTGCGCCGCAGACGGCGGGCGCGCAAGGAGCAGCCGCCCCGGCTCCCGCGCCCACCGCCGATGCGCCCGTCCAGTCCCCGGCCCCACAGGTCGAGGAGGGTGACGAGCGGGTGTCCCTCTCGCGGATGCGGACCGCCATCGCGCGGCAGATGAGCATCAGCAAGAGCACCATCCCGCACTTCTACGTCTCCGCCGAGGTCGACATGACCGAGGCGCTGTCCTGGCGCAAGCGCCTCAACGCCGCCGCCGCCGCCGATGGCTACAAGATCACCGTCAACGACATGATCGTGAAGGCCGCCGCGCTGGCGCTGGTCAAATACCCGAACCTCAACGCCTCGTTCGGCGGCGACCACATCGTGATGCATGGTCACGTCAACATCAGCATCGCCGTCGCCCTCAAGGAGGGGCTGATCGCCCCGGTCGTGCGCGATGTGGACAAGAAGTCGCTCGGCACCGTGGCGCGCGAGACGCACGACCTCGTGGGCCGCGCGCGCGATGGCAAGATCACCCCGGCGGAGTATTCCGGCGGCACCTTCACCGTCAGCAACCTCGGCCCGTTCGGGGTGGACACCTTCATCGCCATCGTCACCGCGCCGCAGGGTGGCGCGCTGGCGGTCGCCTCCTCCGCGCAGCAGGCGGTGGTGCTCGATGGCGCGATCGTCGTCCGCGACCGGATGAACATCACCCTCTCCGCCGACCACCGGATCACCGATGGCGCGGAGGGCGCGCAGTTCATCGGCGAGGTCCGCCGCCTGTTGGAGAACCCGCTCGCCCTGCTGATGTAGGGATGCGCGGCGCGCGAAGGGGCACCCGATCGATCGGGTGCCCCTTCGCGCGCCCTGAACCACGACCCTCACAGGCCATAACGGGAGCAGCATGCCCGATCGCGAGGCCACGCCACGCACGATCACCCTGCACGGTCGGGTCGTCACCTACCGCGTGCGCCGCAGCCCGCGCGCGACGCGGATCACCCTGCGCGTCCTCCCCGGTGCGAGGTTGGAGATCGTCGTCCCGCCGCGCGGTCGCCTCCCCGCGCTGACCGAACTCCTCCGGGAGCGCGCGGGCTGGATCCTCGGCGCGCTCGATCGCGTCGCCGCCACCGACGCGGCCACGCCGGCACTCGCGGACGGCGCTCTCATCCCCTACCGGGGCGACGACTACCGGCTGATCGTCCACGGCGTCCCCGGCGCGCGCCCGACCGTCGCGCGGGATGCGACGGCGCGCACGCTGACCGTGCGCCACGACCCCGCCGCGCACGAATTGGCCGCCGTGCTGGAAGGATGGTATCGCGCCGAAGCACACACCGTCATCACCGCGCGCGTCGTCGCCTGCGCCGCCATGCTCGGCGTCGGGTATACGCGCCTGACGATCCGCGACACCCGCTCGCGCTGGGGGAGCTGCTCGTCGGCGGGCGGGCTGAACTTCAGTTGGCGGCTGATCCTCGCCCCGCCCGCGATCCTCGAGTACGTCGTCATCCACGAGCTCGCCCACCGGCGCGAGTTGAACCACAGCGCGCGCTTCTGGGCGATCGTGGCGGCGCACTGCCCCACCTTCCAGCAGGACCGCGCCTGGTTGCGCGCGCATGGCGGGTCGCTGCTGGCCTTCCTCCGCCCGGCTGACCGAACAGCCGCTCAGGGCGGCGCGATTCGACCGGCGGGCATGTGATTTGCGTATATCGGGATAGACGCGCCGCTCAGGCATTAAGTATGGCAGACACGGCGCACAACCGGGATGGCAACGGGTTACGATGGTGGCGATAGAACAAGACGAGGCCCAGCAACTGCTCGATCGGACCACCGAGGCGGTCGTGATCGTGGACGCGCGCCAGCCGCGCTTGCCGATCCTCGCCGTCAACCCGATCTGCCACGCCGCCCTCCCGGCGCACGACCCGGAACCGCTCGGGCAGCCCTGGTCGGACATCTTCCCGCAAGCCGCCGCCCACGGCCTGGCGACGATCATCCGTCGCACGATCGCCACCGGCGAGCCGTGCGCCATCCCCGGCCTCGTCTTGCCGGCGCACGCCGATGCGCCGCTCACCTACTGCGATTGGCAATGCCGCCCGCTCGCCGAGCGCGACGGTACGGTGAAGCGTGTGGCGATCCTGAGCGCCGCCGCGCGCCGTCTCGCGATCCACCGCCAGGGGCCGGAGCATCCCGTCACGGTGCAGCCACCGCTCGGTTTCGCGCTGGTGACCGGGGCGGACCACACCGTCGCGTTCGCCAACGTCGCGCTCGCCGCGCTGCTGGGTCGCGCCACCCCCGCACCCGCCGGACAACACCTCTTCGCGCTCGGGCCGGCCCTCACGCAGACCCCGCTGGCCGAGGCACTGGCATTGGCGCGCGCGACCGGGCTGCCGCAGACCATCGATAGCCTCAGTGTACTCGTGCGTCAGGGCGAGCAAGGCCATTGGGCGCTGCGTTTGCTGCCCACACCGGGCGGCGGCGAGCATCCCGGCGGCATCCTCCTCGTGGTGAGCGACATCACGGCACAGGCGGAGGTCGCCCATGCGGCAGCGACGACGCACGCCGTCCCGCCACACGCCGATCAGTTCACGGCGTTGCTCGCCGCCATCACCGAAGGAGCCTTCGTGGTTGACGGCGCGGGAGCGCTCGATGCCGCGAACGCGGCGGGGCGGACGCTCCTGGCGCTCCCCACCGATGCGACGGGGTTGCCGCTCGACGACTTCCTCACCTTCCCGCGCGTGCGGTACGAGGACGGGCGACCATGCGACTTCACCGGCGACATCCTCGCCCCGATCCTCGCGGCCGGGGGGCGCACGGAACGCACGATCACCGTCGCGGTGGACGAGGGGGAATGGCTCGTCGTGCTCAGCGGCACGCCGGTCCGGGACGCGAATGGCGCGATCACCGGTGCGGTGATCCTGGCACGCGACATCACCGCGCAACGACAGGCCGAGCAGGAGAAAGAGGCGTTCCTCTCGCTGCTCGCGCACGAACTCCGCTCGCCGCTGACCTCGATCAAGGGCTTCGCGCAGCTGGCGATGCGTGCGCTCGATGGCCCCGGCGCGGAGCGCGCCAGGCGGCACCTCCAGGTCATCGACCAACAATCCGAGCGGATCGGACGCCTGATCGGCGATATCTCGGACGTGTCGCGCCTGCAACGGGGCAAGCTCGCGCTCAACCCCATGCCCTTCGATCTGGTGCCACTCGTCGAGGCGACGGTCGCGCAGCAGCGTGTCACCAGCGCTTCCCACACGATCACGCTGGCCCTCGCCGACGAGCCGTTGATCGTGCGCGCCGACCCGGCCCGGATCGAGCAGAGCCTCGTCAACCTCATCGCCAACGCCACCAGTTTCAGCCCGGCCAACAGCGAGATCGCCGTCACCCTCGAACGGCACGGCGACTCCGCCCACCTGAGCGTGCGCGACTGGGGGATCGGCGTGCCGCAGGCGGAGCGGCGGCAGATCTTCGAGCGTTTCTACCGCGCGACGAATGGCGGCGGCAAAGGTCTCGGCCTCGGCCTCTTCCTCGTGGACCAGATCGTCGCGCGCAGCGGCGGGACGATCGCGGTGAGCGACGCGCCAGGTGGGGGGACACGCTTCCGCCTGGCCCTCCCGCTCGCTCGCCCCGAGGCGGACGAGGACGCCTGAACGGGCCGCTTGACGCCCCTCGCACCCCCTTCTACACTAAGCCCAATACTCGCCCTGTCGCCGCCCGCGCCGCAGAGTGTTCGGTGTAACGAGCGACGACGATGGGCGCGGCCTGTGGTGGAGGGAGGAACGATGCTGGTGATCATGCAGCCGGGGGCCGCCTCCGGCGCGATCGAACGGGTCCGCGCGCAGGCGCAACAGGCCGGGGTGGAGGCCGAAATCCTACGCGGGGCCGGGCGCACGATCGTCGCGCTCGTCGGCGCGAATACGACGGAGTTGGCGACGGGACTGGCGGAGTTGCCCGAGGTGGCCGAGATCGTCCCGGATAGCCGCGACCTCGCCCCGCGCACGCGTGACCTGCGCGTCGTGCAAAATCGCCCGCTGCTCTCGCCCGCGATCCTGCTCGAAGAATTGCCGCTCCCCGCCGCCAGCGCGCACGTCGTCCGCGACTCGCGCGCGGAGATCGTGCAGATCCTCAACGGCGACGACGATCGCCTCGTCGTCATCGTCGGCCCCTGCTCGATCCACGATCCGGTGGCGGCGATCGACTACGCCGGGCGTCTCGCGGCGCTGGCGCGGGAGCTCTCCGGCGAGTTGCGGATCGTCATGCGCGTCTACTTCGAGAAGCCGCGCAGCACCGTCGGCTGGAAGGGGCTGATCAACGACCCGCACCGCGACGAGAGCTACGCCGTCAACGACGGGCTCCGCCTCGCGCGCCGCGTCCTGCTGGACATCCTGGCGCTGGGGCTCCCGGCGGGCTGCGAATTCCTCGACCCGATCTCCCCGCAATACTTCGCCGACGCCGTCAGCTGGGGCGCGATCGGCGCGCGCACCACCGAGAGCCAGGTCCACCGCGAACTCGCCTCCGCCCTCTCGATGCCGATCGGCTTCAAGAATGGCACCGGCGGCGGGATTCAGATGGCGGTGGATGCGGTCAACGCCGCCGCGTACCCGCACCACTTCCTCGGCGTCACCGAGCAGGGGCTCGCCGCGATCGTCGCGACCGCCGGGAACCCGGACGGCCACATCATCCTGCGCGGCGGCACGCGCGGCACCAACTACGATGCGGAGAGCGTCGGCGCGGTCCTCGCCACCCTCCGCAAGAACACACTCGCCCCGCGCGTGATGATCGATACCAGCCACGGCAACAGCAACAAGGATTTCCGACACCAGCCGGTCGTGGCGGCGGCGGTCGCCGCGCAGATCGCGGCGGGGCAAGGGGGTATCATCGGCCTGCTGCTGGAGAGCTTCCTGGTCGATGGGCGACAGGAACTCAAGGACGGCGTCGCGCTGACCTACGGGCAGAGCATCACCGACAGTTGCATGGGCTGGGAGATGACCGTGCCGGTCCTGCGAGACCTCGCCGCCGCCGTGCGCGCGCGGCGCAGCGCCACCCCCGCCGCAGCGGCGGTCAACGGGGCCGTCGCCCTGTAGCGCCGACGCGGGACACCACGACATACGTACCGCAGGCGCGGCCCCGCCGCCGTATTCAGCCCGCCTTGCGCGCCGTGACCAGGCGCGTCGCCATCCAGGGGCCGCTATACCAGAAGCGCCAGCCGAGGCCGCGCAGCGCCACGTCATCCAACCCGCAGCGCCGCAATGTCTCCGCGTATTCCCGCGTCGCCCGGATGTCCGCGATCAGCACGCGCCCGCCCGGACGCAGCACACGCGCCGCCTCGGCGATCGCCGCCGCCCGCCCCGCCGCGTCGGGGATGTTGTGGATCGCCAGGCTGCTCACCACCAGATCGAAGCTGCCATCGGCGAAGGGGAGGGCGCGCATGTCGGCGGTCTGCAAGGTCACCCGCGCAGCCACCCCTTCCAGGGCGGCGTTCTGGCGCGTGGCCGCCGGATCGTTCCCGGACTGATCGCCGCGCTTCCAGCGATCCAGGCCGATCGCCCGCCCGCGTGGTAACGCCCGCGCCGCCTGCAAGAGCACCGCGCCACGCCCGCAGCCGAGATCGAGCAAGCGCTCGTCGCCGCGCAGGCCCACCCCACGCAACACCTCCGCCCAAACGACGAACTTCCCGCGTAGAGTGGTGTAGAGATAGCACCCGCAGCACACGAAGGCTCCCGCGCTCCAGATGAGCCACCAGAGCGCCCCACCATCGCCGCGCGCCGCATTGAAGAGCGCCAGCGCCGCCGCGAGCACCCCGGCCACCGCATAGCCGAGTGGCACGTATGGCGCGTCGATCCCGTACGCCCCGCACCGCGCCGCCGTCACCCCTTCGCGCATACCATAACCTCCCACATATTCGCCATGATGACCATGTTTCGCACGCCGCTCGGCATGTTCGCCGCGATAAGCGCAAACGCTCTCGGCGATCCGGCGCGACGTGCGCCCCCGAATGGCAGGCGGCACACCGCTGTCCTTCTCGCGTCGGGCGGCACCGTGACGCTCCGCAAACGCGCGCCGTACGGAACAAGCCATCCGTTAATGGCAGGCGGCTTGCGTCCACCTCCCCTCGGCACACGTTCGCGTCATGAGCAGGAGGGGATGACATGCTGGATCGCCTACCGCGCACGCGGGTTGATTACGTCAACGGGGAGTTTCGACTTGATTGGCTGGCCGGGGAACCCGACGAAGCCCCGCCGACGAGCTTCGATCCGCTGAAGCCGGTCGCGGACGACCTCGCCGGGCTGAGCATACCGGATGTCGCCGGGCTGGTGATCGACGCCTGGCAGGGAGAAGGCTGGACGCTGATACAATCCGCGCCGGGGCCGACCTTCCCGCTCGAATTCGCCCCCGCCCAGCCGCCGGCACCGGGGCCGGTGCGATGAGTCGGCAGCCGGCAGTCGGCAGTCAGCAGATTCTGAGTTTGTAGCAAGTGCCATTCGGCGAACGAGTCGGCGCTATAAACGAGTATCTGCCGACTGCCGACTGCCGACTCCCCTAGCCCGGCGTCGCCCCCTGCGTATTCACGTGGAGCGCGTAGAGCGATTGGCTCGCGGTCATGAAGAGGCGGTTGCGCTTCGGCCCGCCGAACGCGACGTTCGCGCAGGCTTCCGGCAGCCGGATCCGTCCCAACGGCTCGGCATCCGGCGTGAAGACAACCACGCCGCTATAGCCGAAACCGCTCGCCCCGGCATTGCTGGCGCACCAGAGATTGCCGTGGACATCGGCGCGGAAACCGTCCGGGCCGCACTTCACCCCATCGACCATCATGTCGGTGAAGAGATGCTCGTCCTTCAGGCTTTCCCCATCCACGTCGAAGACCTTGATGTCGCGCGCGCCGCCGCCGGTGTCGGCGACGTAGAGCTTGCGGTAGTCGGGCGAGAAGCAGAGCCCGTTCGGTTGCTCCAACCCCTCGGCCACCTTGTCGATCCGCCCGCCCGCATCGACCCGGTAGACGGCGCGCGGCAGGGTCTGCGTCTGATCGCCCGCATCGGGGCTGCCGGGGCGCGGATCGAGCGGGCCACCCTCGTCGGGCTGCCCCTCGTAGAGGGAGTTGCCGTAGCTCGGATCGGTGAACCAGATACTGCCGTCCGGGTGCGGCACCAGATCGTTCGGCGAGTTCAGCCGCTTGCCGTCGTAGCTGTCCGCGATCACGGTCAGCGCGCCGTCGTGCTCGTAGCGGACGACGCGCCGTGCCCAGTGCTCGCAGGAGATCTGCCGCCCCTGGAAGTCGAACGAGTTGCCGTTGCTGTTGCGCGTCGGCGCGCGGAAGACCGTCACCCGCCCGTCATCCTGCGTCCAGCGATACTGCTTGTCATCGCCCACATCGCTGAAGAGGAGGTAGCGCCCCTGCCCGCACCAGGCCGGGCCTTCCGCCCAGAGCGAGCCGGTCCACAGGCGCCGGATCGGCGTGTTGCCGACGAGTAGGCTCCGAAAGCGGGTGTCGATGATGACCACGTCGGGATCGGGATAGCTGTTCGGCGCGGCACCCGGCCCCCACTGGCGCGGCGGATCGGTCACCACGCTCGGCGGGGTGCCGAGGATCGGGGCCGTGATCGGCGTATCGGCGGACATCGTTGCCTCCCCATTCCCATCAGTCCCACGTTCGGGCGGGCCACCCGCCCGCTCACTATGCCCTGGCACCCTTGCCGCGGATCACCAGCACCGGGCAGGGGGCCGCGCGCAGCACCGCCTCCGCCGTGCTCCCCACGAATAAGCGCTGCAACCCGCCGCGCCCGTGCGTCCCGGCGATGATCAGATCGGCGTCCCACTCGCGCGCGGCGTCGATGATCCCCTCGGTCGGTGCTCCTTCGCGCAGCAGCACCTCCGACTTGATCCCCTCGGGAAGGCGCGCGGGCAGCGTGTCGATGAACGACTCCCCCTCCTCGCGCTGCTCCTCGATCACCTGCTCGGTCAGCGCCGCACTCCCCGGTCCGGCCATCGTCGGCAGCGCCATGCCGCCCGCGTTGTCGGCGGCGGCGAGCGGCGCGAGCGCCGCCGCCGGATCGACGATATGGACGAAGGCGATCTGCGAGCCGAGCGCCTTGGCGAGATCGCCCGCCTCTTTGATCACGACATCGACGAGTTCATCGGCATCCACGGCGACCAGGATTCGCGAGAACATCACACCCCCTGCTATCTATGAGCGGCCTGAACCTATGAGCGGCCTGAGCGCGTACCCACCCACGCGGTATCCTGCGCTGACCGCGCCGTTAACGGCGCGGTCAGCGCAGGATACCGCATCGGCTGTGTCCACGCTGGATTTGCCACAAAGAATATTTCGGCGTGGGTCTCGCCCCGCCCTGGCCCGCTACCCATCCGCCCGCCGGGCGTGTATACTTAACGACAGAGCGCCCTGCGGGGTCTCGGCAGCGGTCGCTCGTCGCTGTGTGTTCGGGAGTGGCGTAATGGTAGCGCGGCACACTTTGGATGTGCGGGTTGGGGTTCGACTCCCTGCTCCCGAGTCAATTCCTCGGCAACGGCCCGTTTCGCCCTGACGAGTGCCGGGCGAGCGGGCCATCGTATTGGCTTGTCGCGTGTGTGCGCGACCCCACCCTATGTGTGAGTATAAAACCGGCGATGGACGATCCCCCCGAAGAACCGCAGCCATCGTCGCGGCGTTGCGCCGCCATCATCCTCGCCGCCGGGCAGGGGACGCGGATGCGCTCCCACCTCACCAAGATGCTCCATCCCGTCGCCGGGCGTCCGCTGTTCGACGCCGCGCTCGCCGCCGCCAGCGGTTGCGATCCGGTCCAGACGATCCTCGTCGTCAGCCCTGGCAATGCCGCGCAGTTGCGCGCCTACGCCGCGCCCCGCTACCCGGGGCTCGACTTCGTCGTCCAGGAAGCACAGCTCGGCACCGGCCACGCCCCGGCGATGGCGCTGCCGCTGCTCGACCCGACGATCGACGATGTGATGATCCTCTTCGGCGATCACCCGCTCGACACGACGCGGATGGTGGCCGACACCCTGGCCGCGCACCGCGCGAGCGGCGCGCTGGTGACGATGGCCGCCTGCTTCCACCCGACCGGCGGGCAGCACGGACGGCTCACGCGCGACGCGGCGGGGCGGATCACCCGCATCACCGAGTGGCGCGAACTCGCGGGCGAGGAATCGGGTCCGAAGGAGATCAACAGCGGTATCCACTGCTTCCGCCTCCCCTGGCTGGCGGAGCAACTGCCGCGCCTCCCCCTCCACGAAAGCAACGAGTACTACCTGACCGACCTCATCGCGGTCGCGGCGGAAGGAGCGCAGCCGGGTCAGCCCTGGCCGGTCGCGGCGGTGATGGTCGATCTGGGCGCGGCGATGGGCGTCAACAACCGCGCCCACCTCGCCGAGGCCGAGCGCCTCGCCCGCCAGACGATCAACAGGGCGCACATGCTGGCCGGGGTCACGATCGCGGACCCCGCCGCGACCTACATCGATTACGACGTGGCGATCGGCCCCGACACGACGATCCTCCCCGGCTCGGTCCTGACCGGGCGCACGACGATCGGCGCGGGCTGCACCATCGGCCCCGCCGCGCGCATCCGTGACAGCGCCATCGGCGACGGCGCGGCGATCCGCGACTCGACGATCGAGGAGTCGTCCGTCGGGCCGGGGACCGACATCGGCCCCTACAGCCACCTCCGCCCCGGTGTGCGGCTGGCGGGAGGCGTTCATATCGGCAACTTCGTGGAACTGAAGAACAGCGAGATCGGCACCGGCACGGCGATCGGCCACGTCGGCTATCTCGGCGATACCACCGTCGGCACGGACGTTAACATCGGCGCGGGGGTCATCACCGCCAACTACGATGGGCACGCCAAGCACCGCACCACGATCGGCGATGGCGCGTTCATCGGCGTCGACACGATCCTGCGCGCCCCGGTCGCGATCGGCCCCGGCGCGATCACCGGGGGCGGATCGTTCGTGAACCGCGATGTCCCCGCAGGGCAGAAGGTTGTCGGCATCCCGGCCCGCCCGATCCCGCACCACGCCCGCGCCGAGGGGCGCACGGCGGCGGCACCGGCGGATGACACGACGAAGGGCGAGGCGTAATGGACGGGCGACTGCAAGTCTTCTCCGGCAATGCGAATCCGGTCCTCGCCGAGGACATCATGCGCTTCCTGGGCGCACCACTCGGGCGGGCGACGATCGGGCGCTTCAGGAATGGCGAGACGCGCGTCAAGCTCGATGAGAATGTGCGCGGCTCCGATGTCTTCGTGATCCAGTCGATGCAAGCGCCGGTCAACGAGAACCTGATGGAGATGCTGATCATGCTGGACGCGGTGCGGCGCTCGTCCGCCTCGCGGATCACGGCGGTGATCCCCTATTACGGCTACGCGCGGCAGGAGAAGAAGTCGTCCGGGCGCGAGCCGATCTCCGCCAAGCTCGTCGCCAATCTGCTGGTCACCGCCGGGGCGAGCCGCATCCTGGCGATCGATTTGCACTCCCCGGCCATCGAGGGCTTCTTCGATATCCCGGTCGATCACCTGCGCGCCGCGCCGCTCCTGGCCGACTACTTCCACAATCAGGGGCTCGACAATGTCGTCGTCGTCAGTCCCGACGCGGGCGGCGTGGGGCGCGCGGAGGATTTTCGCATCCGCATCGGCGCGGACCTGGCGATCATCGCCAAGAAGCGCCCGGCAGCCGATCGCCCCGAGGTGATCGAGATGGTCGGTGATGTGGCCGGGAAGACGGCGATCATCGTGGACGACATGATCAGCACCGGCAGCACCCTGGTGGAGGCCGCCGCGACGCTGCGGAAACGCGGTGCCACCGAGGTCTACGCCTGCGCCATCCATCCGCTGCTGGTGGATGGCGCGGCGCGCAAGATGCGCGAGGCGGGGATCGCCCGCGCCATCGTCACCGACACGGTCCCACTGCGCGAGGGCGAGCGGGACAGCGCGATCGAGGTCATCTCTGTGGCACCGTTGCTGGCGGAGGCGATCATGCGGATCCACAAGGGTCTGTCGATCAGCGCGCTCTTTAGTTAGAGTCGGCAGTCGGCGGGCAGCAGTCGGCAGAGAATTAGCTGGTAACGATTGCCCATTTCGCAGCGGGCATGCTCTATCGGCGAAGAATCTGCCGACTGCCGACTGCCGACTGCCGACTGGAGAAAGAACAGATTGGAACCGAGTAGTTGGTACGAGCTGGGGGCTGCGGTGGCCTGCCTCCTGCTCGTCAGTCTCACAGCGGCCACCGAAGCGGTATTAGCGCAGATCACCCGTCAGCAACTCCGGCAAGGGCTCAACGAAGAAGGGCGTGCCTCACGCAGCGTCGAGAGCCTGATCGCCCGCCCGCGCGCCTACGGCTCGGCGATGACCCTCCTCCACACCGTCGGCTCGGTCGCCTTCGTGCTCCTGCTCACCTCGCTCTTACAACGCCAGGGGGTCGGCGGCGCATCCTGGCTCACCTTCGGCGTCGGGGCCGGGCTGCTGCTCCTCCTCGGCCATAGCGTCCCGCGCGGCCTCGCGCGACGCAGCATCGAGCGCGCGGCCACCGGACTGGCCGGTTTCGCCATCCTGGCGACGACCCTCACCTTCCCCTTCCTCCTCCTCTACGATGGCCTCACCCGCGTTGGCCTGCTGATCGCGCGCCGACCGCGTCGGATCGCGTCGCAGGAGGCGATCGACGAGGAAGAATTGCAGGCGGTCCTCGGCCCGGAATACAGCAATGGCGAGCAGATCGAAGACGCCGAGCGCGAGATGATCGACGCGATCCTCGACCTCGAAGACCGCACCGCGCGCGACATCATGATCCCCCGCCTGGACATCATCGCCGTCCCGGAGGACGCCGCGCTCGCCGACGTCGTCGCGATCATCCGGCGCGAGGGCCATTCGCGCGTGCCGGTCTATCGCGGCTCGATCGACAACATCGTCGGCGTCCTCTACGCGAAGGATCTGCTGCGCCTCATCCCGCGCGACGCCGCGCCGATCGCCCTGGCCGACCTCGCGCGTCCGATCGATCGCAACCTGATCGTGCCGGAATCGAAGCAGGTCGATCTGCTGCTGCGCGAGATGCGGTCGCGCAAGCGCCACCTCGCCCTTGTCCTCGATGAGTATGGCGGCACCGCCGGGATCCTGACGATCGAGGACATCCTGGAGGAGATCGTCGGCGACATCAACGATGAGCACGACCGCACCACCGAGCCGGAGCTCCAGCAGATCAGCGACCACGAATTGCTGGTGGACGCCCGCATCGGCGCGGGCGAGGTGAGCGATCGGTTGCATCTGCACTGGGAAAAGGATTGGGAAGAGGACGAGGAGCACGCCACGCTCGGCGGCCTGATCCAGCGCGAGCTGGGTCGGCTCCCCAGAGCAGGCGAGCAGGTCGAGATCGACGGCGCGCAGATCACCGTCCTGGCGGTGGAGGGACACCGCCTCAAGCGCCTGCGCGTCGAGAAGCTGCTGCCCCGTAACGGCACCGACCCCGACCCCGATGCCACCAACGGCACCAGCGCCGCCGAGCGCGCCGAGCACCTCTCCGGCAACTCCACCGCCGCGAAGTAACGGCGCGACCCCATACGACAAGCGCAAATGCCGCGTCGCCTGACCCGGTGGGGATCAGGCGACGCGGCATCGGGTCACCATCGAGCAGGCGACTCGACAGCGTCGGCGCGTACCGACCAGACGCCGAAGAGACGCGGCCACCGCCGCGCGACGAAGATCACGGCGAGGAGGTTGAGCAACACCCCCGGCACGATTAAAAAGCGTGGATCCTGATGGAAGTAGGGGAGATAGGCGAGCAACGTCCCGAGTGTCGCCACGATACTGAAGCGCCCGAGCGCGCCGAGCGCGCCCATGCGCCGCGCAAACCATAGCGCCGCCACCACTCCGAGCACGCCGACACCGGGGAGGGCGAGCGAGAAATTCAAGCCGGCGAGGGTGAGCGGATAATAGAGTAGGTTGGGGAGCTGCCAGCCGAAGAGGACATTGCTGGTAGAGGCGGGCAGGCCCGCGATATACCCCGACGCAAAGAACGCCCCGATCATCGTATCGCCATCGGAACTGGCACCCGTGGCCTGATAGCCGTTCACCAGCGGCGAGCCGAACAGCGCGGCCTGCCAGAGGGCGAGGAGGGCGAGTAACGGGGCGGCACCGGCGACATAGGCGCTGAGGCGACGGCGCCAGTGCGGTTGTGCGCTGAGCGCGGCCACCCCCGCGAGCAACAGGACCGCGTTCGTCGGGCGGATCCAGACGATCGCCGCCGCGATGATCCCGACGGCGACCACGGAGCCGCGCTCTCTGGCCCGCAGGAGCAATAACACCTCGAGCACGGCGAGGGTCGCGGAGGGGACATCGCTCATGATGCTTTGCGTGAAGCCGACCCAGACGCCAGTGCCGAGCACCGCAGCTACGGCAAGCGGGGCCGCACCGGGTCCGCTCAGGCGCGCGGCCATCCCCGCGACGAGGACACCCAGCAACAGACCCAGCGCATACGGCACCCACACCGCCTGCGTCACACCCGCCACCGCGACGATCGGCATGAGCAGGATCGACATGCCGGGTGTATAGCGCGGAATATGCGGCACCAGCCCCCAGGCGACGGCGAGATGGACCGGTGCAAGGCCATCCCAACTGACCAGGTAGGTTCCGTGCAGTAAGGCTACCGCGCCGCCCACATAATCGGCGCTATCGGGCCAGTAGTTGAGGCCACGGATCGGGTGATTGGCGGTGGTCGGCAGCGCCAGCACCGCGAACGCGCAGAGCAGCACGAAAGCCAGCATGAACGGGGCTGCGCGGCGCAGGGCGAGCCTCCCCCGATCCGGGCGTGCCTCGGTCGTGATCGTCATCAAGCTTTCGCCCGACCGGTGCGTAATCATGCCCCTCCCCCGCCTGTTGCCGCCGCGATACCGCATCGTTGCGAGCAGCATACGGGCGGGGGCCGGGTAGCGCCTATCCCCAGAAAGTCCCTTGTTCGCTCTGGCTACAAGAAGGCGCGTCCACCGCCGACAGGCATACGCACCGAGTCATATGGCGGGGCGATGGCGCAGCGAATGGGGAGGAGAGACCGCGCGTCGTGGCTTTTCAGCGACGCGCAGCGCTTCAACCGCTGGGAGTATCCGCTTCGCCCGTAGCCTCGGTCTCACCCATGATCACCCCCACCGTCGCCGCCACGCCGCCCGCGTCGAGCGGGACGAGCGGGTGGCACGCCGCGCCGAGTTCCGTCGCAAGGCGCGCGGCGAGGCCGAGGCGAAGCGCGCCCGCCTCGCTGTCGAGGACGAGCGCCTGCACGCCAGCGGCGCGGAGGAAGCGCGCCTGCTCGTGGGCGTCGGCCAGCGGGTCGCCCGCCGCGATCGGCACGTTCGCCCGCCCGTCGCTGATGACGACGAGGAGCGCCGGTTGCCCGCGCTGTTCCGGGCGGTCGAAGACCTCGCGCGCCAGCCGCAGGCCGTGGGCGAGCGGGGTACGCCCGCCGGTCGGCAGGGCGCGCAGGCGCGTCTCGGCCAACTCCGCGCTCCCGGTCGGTGGCAGGAGCAGTTCGGCCCCGCCCGCTCGGAAGGCGATCAGCCCCACCCGCTCGCGCCGTCCGTAGACATCGCGCAGCAGTTGCCCGACCGCCCCCTTCGCCAGCGCCATCCGCCCCTGCGCGGCCATCGACCCGCTCGCATCGACCACGAAGAGGATGCAACGTCCGAGCGCCGGTTCGCGCCGCCGCACCCGCAGATCCTCCGGCTCGACCGTCAGCGCGGGCGCGTCCTCGCTGTCCGCAGCCTCACCTTGTCCCGCGCGCCTGCTCGCCGCCGCCCCGATCGTCGCGCCCACCGCGACCGTGCCGCCGCCCGACCCGGCCCGCGCCGCCGGGACGATCGCGCCCGGTCGCCCCGGCCCGACCAACCCCGCGCCGGTCGCGCCCTGCCGCGCCGCCTCGCGCGCCTGTCGTCGGCGCTCGGCATCGGCGGGGGCGGGCGGCAGGGCGAGCGGCGCGGCGGCGTGGGCGGCATAGGTTTCCGTGCTCCCGGTATCGCCCGCTCCGGCTCCCTGATCGGGCGCGCAGCGTTCGCCGCGATCCGGCTCGGCACCGCCTTGGATATCGTCGGTCTCGGTGGGCGGAGGCGGCGAAGGCGGCGCATCGGGCAGACTTGCGGGCGACTCAGCAGCCAACTCGCCCTGCTCGCCCTGCTGCTCTTGCTCGCGCTGCTCTGCCAGCAGCTGATCGAGTCGTTCCCCATCGAAGCCGCTCCCCTCGAACGGTCGTCGCCGCCGATGGGGCAGCGCCAGTTCCGCCGCCAGCCGTACGTCCTCGGCCCCGACCGCCCCGCGTCCCTCCCAGGCGGCGAGCACGCAGGCGGTCTTGTAGATCGTCAGGTCCGCGCGCAACCCCTCCACGCCGCTCCCGGCACAGATCGCCGCGATCAGATCCAGCAGCGTATCATCCAAGGTCACGCCCGGCAATAGGGCACGCGCCGCCGTCAGTCGTGTGCGGGTCGCTTCCTCCTGGCCCGCCCAGCGTGCGCCGAACGCCACAGGATCGGCCTCGTAGGCGATACGCCGCCGGACCACCTCGGCGCGGTCGCGCGGCGCGGCGAGCCCGCCCACGTCGATCGCCAGCCCGAAGCGGTCGAGGAGTTGCGGGCGCAGTTCCCCCTCCTCCGGGTTCATCGTGCCGATCAGGACGAAGCGCGCCGGGTGCGCGAACGACACCCCCTCGCGCTCCACGACGTTGCGCCCGCTCGCCGCCGCATCGAGCAGCAGATCGACCAGATGATCGGGGAGGAGATTGACCTCGTCCACGTAGAGGACGCCCCGGTGCGCCGCCGCCAGGAGCCCCGGCTCGAAACGTCGCTCCCCCGCGCGCAACGCCCGCGCCAGGTCGATCGTGCCGATCACCCGGTCCTCCGTCGCGCCGAGCGGCAATTCGACCACGCGCGTCGGGCGGACCGCCGCCACGAATGCGCCGCCCGCCATGCCGTCCGCGCAGTGCGGGCAATCGGCGAACGGCGCGGCGGGATCGCAGCTATAGGGGCAACCCGCTACAACCGCGAGCGGCGGCAGCAGCGCCCCCAATGCCCGCACGATCGTCGACTTCGCCGCCCCCTTCTCCCCGCGCAGCAGCACCCCGCCGATCGCCGGATTGATCGCGTGCAGCAGCAACGCCAATTTCATGCGCTCCTGCGCGACGACTGCGGCGAACGGGTACTGGTGCGTGTCAGCGGTCATCGGCGTGGCTCCTATGGGTCGTGGGTCGTGGGTCGTCAGAGAGACGGTGGGAAGGCGGTTGGCAAGGTGATGCTCATACTCAGTCCGCGCGGGCGGGCGGCGCCGGTGCCGCCTATGGCTGCCCGCAGCCGGGGGGTGGCTGCCCTCCGGGGTGCATTGTGCCCTTCATGGGTAGCGGCTGCCCTACGGGGTATTTCAACCCCTCGGATTACCGGTGTACGCGACTGTCCCTGCGCCGGTGCGGCCCTCACCCCGGCTCGTCCTCACGGACGCGCCACCCCTCTCCCCATCCGAGGAGAGGGGGCCATCGCCATCAACAACCCTTCTGGTTGCAGCCCAATACGGTGACAGCGTCCAGTCCCCGAAGGGGACTTCGTGGCGGCGCAGCCGCCCTTAGCCGGGAGAGGCTGCCCTTCATGGGTATTTCAATCCCGGTGGCTATCATCGCCGACCACCCGTGCCCTCACGCCCTCACGCCCTCACGCCTCACGCCTCACGCCTCACGACCCCCTCCTGCCGCCCCTCCAACTCCCCATCCATCGCCAGATAGGTCGCGCGGAGGCCGTCCAGCAGTTCCGGGTCCGGCTGCGCCCAGAGGCCGCGACTCGCCGCTTCCAGCAGCCGTTCCGCGATGTCGCGCAGCGCCCAGGGATTGCTGCGCCGGAAGAAATCCTGCATCGCCGCATCGAGCGCGTAGCGGCGCGTCAGGTCCGCGTACATCCAGTCGTCCACCACGTCGGCGGTGGCATCGTAGCCGAAGAGGTAGTCCACCGTGGCGGCGAGTTCCAACGCGCCTTTGTAGCCGTGCTTCGTGATCGACGCCAGCCACTTCGGGTTGATCACGCGCGTGCGGAAGACCCGCGTCGCCTCCTCCTTCAGGTCGCGCACCCGTGCGCGGGCCGGGTCGGCGCTGTCCCCGAAGTAGGCGCGCGGCTTCTTGCCGGTCAGTGCGCGGATCGAGGCGATCATCCCGCCGTGGAACTGTAAGTAATCGTCCGAATCGAAGATGTCGTGCTCGCGGTTGTCCTGATTCTTGATCGCCACCGCCACGCCGCCCAGCGCGCGCCGGAAATCGTCGCGCGCGTCGGTGCCGTAGTCGCGCGCGGTGTAGGCGTAGCCCCCCCAGTTGACGTAGGCCGCCGCGAAGTCGGCGGTATCGGTCCAGTTGCGTTCATCGATCAGCGGCAGGATCCCCGCGCCGTAACTCCCCGGTTTCGGGCCGAAGATGCGGCGCAGCGCCCGATCCGCCGCCGCCTCGGCACCGATCCCCGCCGCCTCGTGGCCCGCGCGCGCGGCGAGGAACCGCTTACGGACGAAGTTGCGGTCGGTCGGCTCGTCGAGCGCGGCGACGGTGCGGATCGCCTCGTCCAGCAGATCGAGGAGGTGCGGGAAAGCATCGCGGAAGAAGCCGGAGATGCGGCAGACCACGTCGATCCGGGGCCGCCCCAGCTCGTCTAGCGCGATGGGTGACACCCCGGTCAGGCGGTGATTCTCCGCCTGCCAGACCGGTCGCACGCCGAGCAGCGCGAAGACTTCGGCGATGTCGTCGCCGTAGGTCCGCATCGCGCTCGTCCCCCAGATGCTGAGGCCGACGCTCTCGGGGTAGGTGCCCTCGTCCGCGAGGTGCCGCCGCACCACCTCCTCCGCCAGTTGCCACCCCACCTGCCACGCCGCCCGGGTCGGCAGCGCGCGCGGGTCCGCCGCGTAGAAGTTGCGCCCGGTCGGCAGGACGTGGGCCATCCCGCGCGTCGGTGCGCCGCTCGGCCCGGCGGGGACGTAGCCCCCGGCCAGGGCGCGCACCAGGTGGTCGAGTTCCTCGGTGTTGCGGCGCAGCTTCGGCAGCAACTCGTCGCGTACGAAGCGCAGCGTGCGCCCGATCGTCTCGCGCGGCAGCGGGGCGGAGCCGGGGCAGGCGGCGCGGATCGCGACGATCAGCGCCGCGTCGTCGCGCGCGTCGAGACTTGCGGCCAGCAGGCGCAGCCCCAGCGACTCGATCGCCGCGAGCGCGTCCCCCGCCGTCACGATGGTCGTGTCGGCGGCATCGGCGAGGCGATCGAGCGCGGGGGTGTCCGCCATGTCGAGCCGCGCGCCCGGCGTCTCGTTCAGCGTCGCGAGGTCGAGCCCGTAGCCGGTGGCGATCCCCGCAGGCAGGCTCGGCACATCGAGGTTCGGCAGGCGCACGAGCTGAGAGAGGAGCGCGATCAGCGTCTCCCCGTCCGGCACCGCCCCGAGGATGTGCAATCCGTCGCGGATCTGCGCCCCGGCCAGTTCGCAGAGGTAGCCATCGACATCCTCGATCAGGTGGGCGATCTCCGGCCCTATCATCTCCGTCAACAGAACCGGCGTCCCCTCGTCGGTCATGGTGTCGTCCCACTCGTGCATGTGCTCGCCACGATCGCGGTTGAGGATCGCGTTGAGGTCGCTGTCGAGGTTGGCTCCCTTAAAAACTTCCCAGATCTGCTGCTGCAAGATCGGCAGCTTCGAGGGGTCGAGCTTCTCCACCTGGTAATACTCGTCCACCAGTTGCTGCAACTCGGCCAGCTGACCGTAGACCCCCGCCGTCGTCATCGGCGGCGTCATGTGGTCGATGATCGTCGCGTGGGTGCGGCGCTTCGCCTGCGTCCCCTCGCCCGGATCGTTGATGATGAAGGGGTAGAAGAGCGGCAGATCGCCGAGGAAGGCGTCGGGATAACACGACGCGGAAAGCCCTAATCCCTTTCCCGGCAGCCATTCCAGGGTACCGTGCTTGCCGACATGGACGATCGCGTCCGCGCCCCACTCGTCGCGCAGCCAGCGATAGAGGGCGTGATAGTGGTGGGGCGGGGGCAGGTCGGGCAGGTGATAGATCAAGGTCGGGTCCATGCCGTAGCCGCGCGGCGGCTGCAACGCCACGAAGAGGTTGCCGAACTCCAGCCCCGCCAGCGCGATCGCGTCGTCGTGGACAAAAACCTCGCCGGGCGGCGGCCCCCACTGCCGCGCCATCTCCGCGCGACGCGGCGCGGCCAACCCCTCCTGCCAGGCGGCGTAGGTGGCCTGGGGCACCTGCCCCGCCGCGTCGCGCAATTGCCCCTCGCTCAAGAACTCCCGATCGTAGGAGCAGCGCGCGATCAGGTCGTGGATCAGCGTGTCGCCATCGGGTGGCAGCTCGCCGGTCGCATACCCCTCGTCGCGCAGCCGCGCCATCAGCCGCAGTAACGATGCGGGCGCGTCGAGCCCGACCGCATTGCCGATGCGCGACGCCTTGGCGGTGGAGTTGGTCAGCATGAAGGCGATCCGCTTCTGCGCGTTCGGCTTGCGGCGCAGGGTCGCGTGGCGCAGCGCCAGCCCCACCACCAGCGTCACACGGTCGGGCACCGGCACGTAGCGGACCGGCGCTTTCGTCTCCCCCGCCACCGACACTTCTTCCTTGAAGGAGATCGGCACGGTGATGATCCGCCCGTCGAACTCGGGGATCGCGACGTTCATCGCCGTGTCGAGCGGCCCGAGCCCGCGCGCGGACGCCTCCCAACTGAGGCGGCTCGCCTGCGAGGTGATCGCCTGGAAGATCGGCACATCGAGCCGCTCCAACTGCTCGACCGCCCAGCCGCACTGCGTCGGCCCGTCAGGGTTGACCCCGCCGATCGCGAAGCTCATCGTGCTGATGATCGCGTCGCATGGCGTCGCCACGAACGGGGCCAGGAAGGTCGGCGGCGCACCGTCCGGGCCGGCCTCCTCCTTCGAGGAGACCGAGAAGACCGGCAGCGCGTTCGCCCCGCGCCCCTCGATCTCGCGGATGAGCGCATCCATGAAGCCGGTGTTCCCGGCCAGCAGGTGCGCCCGGTAGAAGAGGATGCCGACCGTGGGCGCGTGCGGGCGGTGCCGATCGAGCAGCGCGGCGAGCGGCGGATCGACCGGCAGATCGGGGTGATAGAGGCCGACGCGCGGCAACGGGGCCGGGGGATCGTAGCCGTGCCCGGTCGTCAGCAGGTGATCGGAGAGGAAGCGCAGGGCGTGTTCGTAGTTGTGCAGCCCGCCGAGCTGGAAGTAGGCGAACAACTCCTGCACGATCGGCGCACCGGAGTTCGAGAGGACCGTCAGTTCGGGGTCCAACTCATCGGTGCCGGAGACGCAGAGGAGGAAGAGGTCGAGGTCGTTCGCCAGCTGACGCAGCCGCTCCAACCCGGTCGCGAAGCTCGCCCGCCCCCCATGCAGCCGCACGATGATGATCTGCGCGGTCGGGGCTATGCGGTCGAGGAAGCGCAGCATGTCATCCTCGCCGCCGAGCCCCATCAGATTGAAGGCGCTGATCGGCGCGAAGTCGCGCGGCAACGTCTTGGCGAGCTGATCGAGCGCCAGGATGTCGGTATCGGCGTGGGTCAGGAAGAGGAAACCGTGACCCGGCGCGGCGGGCATCATGCGCGCGGCGGGCGCGGCGTCGGCCACCCCCTCGGCGATCGGCAACGGCCCGCCGGTCGGCCAGTTGAAGACCGAGAAGACGTTCGGGGCGAGCGCGGGCGGCGGCGTCAGGAAGTTATCGGATGCGACGAGCGCCTCGATGTAATCGTAGATCGCTAGCACCTGCGCCTCGGTCGCGATCGAATGGAACCAGACCTCGCGCCCCGCATAGAGGAGGAGCGCGACGTTGGCGAGCGCGCAGGGGCCGAGGCAGCCACCAAGCGACAGGTGGACCTTGGTGCGGAGTTTCCGGCGTTCCCATTCGTTATGGTACAGCTCGGTCGGGACGGGTGCGAACCCACGGTTCACATGGCCGCAGCATCAACCAAAGCCGCAGACGAAGAGCTGTCCCGGCCTGCGGAAAACGTTGATCGCCTTCCCATCGCCGCGCAGCACCAGATTGCGCGGCTTCGAGGCTTGCGGCGTGGTCCGTGGGGTCTGCTCGCTCATGGGACTCCTGGGTTTGTCAGCAGTCGGCAGTCGGCGGTCGGTAGAGAGTGGGCGGAGTGGGCGGAGTGGGCCAGTAAAGAAGCGATGGAAGGGCGGCAGGGCGTTGGATGTTGAGAAGTGGTGTGCCGGTGGTCTAAAGACCCGGCTGGATGGCCTGCGGCCACGAAGTCCGCCTGCGCGGACCGGAGCAACCTTCTCGCAACGCCACTCAGCTACGCCACGACTCCATACGCCAATAGCGCCTTCCCCCCCTCTCCTCGGATGGGGAGAGGGGGGCCGCCCGCAGGCGGCGGGGTGAGGGTTTCAGCAGCGCCCTCGCCCCCCCCTCAATACTCGATCCCCGCCTGCCCACGGATACCCTGCTCGCGCAACGGATGTTTCGTCGCCTCGATCGTGCTCACCAAGTCGGCGTGCGCGATCAGTTCGGGCGGGGCGTCGCGCCCGGTGATCACGAGGTGCAGCATCGGCGGCTTGTGCGCCACGAGCCAGGCCATCACCTCGGCGGCGTCGAGCCAGCCGTACTTGATGGCGTAGGTGAACTCGTCCAGCACGATCAGGTCGTAGTCGCCGCTGACGATCTTCTGCTGCGCCAGTTCCCAGCCGTGTCGCCCGCGCGCCGCGCTCTCGTCCAGATCGCCCGCGATCCAGGTGAAGCCGTCGCCCATCGCCAGCATCTCGATCCCGAGCTTCTTGGCCGCGCGATGCTCCCCGAAATGGGCGTTGGCGTGCTTGATGAACTGGATCACGCAGACGCGCATCCCGCGCCCCCACGCGCGCAGCACCAGCCCGAACGCGGCGGTTGATTTCCCCTTGCCCGGCCCGGTGTTGACGATCAGCAGCCCCTTCTTACGCCGCCGTGCGCCCGGCTGCGGCTTCTTGGCCGCCGCCTTCTCCTCCTGCGACTCGTAGCCGACAAACTCTTTGCCGGTCGCCTCTTCGCTCATTGCACTTCTCCGCTCGATGCGCCGTGCGCGATCGGGTACACGTCGAAGCCGCGCCATCGGAAGGCGGCGAGCGGCCCGACGGTGAGGGTCGTTTGGCCTACCGCCGACGAGGCTCCGGCGAGTATGATCCGCGCGCCCATCAGGACGCGCGCCGCGCCAGGACGAACAGCCCTTCCTGTTCGGGGCCGTAGGGGCGCGCGGCGTCGAAGGCGTGCCACGCACCGGTCACGCCGAAGCCGGCCTCGGCCAGCAGGCGGCGTAATTCCGGCAGCCCGTAGTGCCGCCGCGTGAGGGTGTAGACGCGCCGCGCCGCGCCGTCGAGGACGGTCGTACGATCGGTGCAGATCATCGCCGCCGCGTCGGGGAGCGTTTCCAGCAGTTCAACCGTCCCGGCGAACTCGCGCCAGTCGCGGCGCGGCGCGGGCAGGGCCACCGGCCAGTCACCGATCCCGAAGAAGAGCTGCCCGCCCGGACGGAGCATCCCGCGCAGCGTCGCGAGGCTGGCGCGATCCTCCGCCTCGGTCGGGAAGCCGACGCAACTGCGATCGTAGAGGGAGAGGAGCGCGTCGAACGGCCCCGCGTCGGCCGACGCACGGAAGTCGCACGCGCGCAGATCGGCGTCGAATCCGGCGGTGTGGGCGCGCGCGTGGTCCAGCAGCGCCGGGGCGATGTCCACGCTCGTCAGCCGACCGAAACCGCGCTCGCGCAGGACGCGCGTGTGCCGCCCCCAGCCGCAGCCGATCTCCAGCAGCCGATCGGCGGGGCGCAGCCCGAGCGTCGCGACGATGAAGTCGATGTCGCGCGCGGCGGCGGCGCTCCCGCTCGCGCGGCCCGCCGCGTCGAGTTCGGCGGCGTGGCGCAGGCTGTGGTGGCGATACCAGGCGTTGTTGCCGGAGTATTCGATCGGTGGATCGGTGTCGGGCGCAGCGGCGGCGGGGGGAGCAATTGCAGGGGAAATCGTCACGGAGTACCCGTCCCTTTCACGCGAAGGTCGCGGCGGCGGCAGGAACGGTGGGTAATCTGGCTTCGCAGCATGGCTGCGCTACAGTTGCGCGACAGCGCCGGACTTCGACCGGCTTCCCCCTGATATCCCGTACCGGGACACCGTTCCTGATTGCGAACATTCAATTCGGTGGTGACTGTAGCAGGGGCCGAACGCGACTGTCAACGTCGGCGCTCACTCGCCGGTAGGATCTGTCGGCAACCCAGGGCGGTCGCATCTTCTTCCTGCCGCCTGTCAGCTCGGCAGCCACGCCGACGCTCTAGTATTACAGCGCGGGAACAAGTGTGCGAGGATGACCAACTGAGCGGCGTAGTGGTCGAGGCGGCAGGCGCACGAGGGGGCGAGCGATGGCGGTGGTAATGACGGACCTGACGCCGCCGCCGCCG
>JAABUM010001633.1_pt1 | contig 32693 bp, 35 predicted proteins | sample 5559161 | NCBI WGS metagenome assembly JAABUM01 (sample SAMN10711868, study PRJNA513369) | rock metagenome | isolation source: Antarctica rocks | place: Antarctica: Victoria Land, Siegfried Peak nord
TGCGCTCGCGGCGCTCTGCTACGCGGAGTTCGCCAGCACCGTGCCGGTCGCCGGCTCGGCCTACACCTTCAGCTACGCCAGCCTCGGTGAGCTGGTGGCGTGGATCATCGGCTGGGACCTCATCCTAGAGCTCGCGCTCGGCGCCGCCACGGTCGCCGAGGGCTGGTCGAACTACTTCGTCATCGTCGCCAAGTCCGCGGGATGGGCGGTGCCGGACTCCCTCGTCGGTGACGGGCACAACTTCATCGCCGGCGCCATCGTTCTGATCTTGACCGCCGTCATCTGCCTGGGCATCCGGGTCTCAGCCGCTTTCAACACGGTCGCCGTGGTGACGAAGCTGGCGATCGTCTTCCTCGTGATCATCGCCGGGCTCTTCTACATCAAGTCAAGGAACTACCACCCCTTCATCCCGCCGAGCGGCACCAAGCCGGCGGCGGGCGCATCAGCCGACTCCTCGCTGCTGCAAGACCTCGGTCTGTCGCCCGGCAGCTTCGGCATCGGCGGCATGGTGTCGGCCGCCGCCCTGGTGTTCTTCGCCTTCATCGGCTTCGACATCGTGGCGACGGCCGCCGAGGAGACCAAGAAGCCGCAGCGCGACATGCCGATCGGCATCCTCGCCTCGTTGGCGATCTGCACCACGCTCTACGTCGCGGTCAGCCTGGTCGTCACCGGCATGGTCAAATACGACAAGATCGTGGTGAAGGCGCCGCTGGCCGAGGCGTTCCGCTCGGTCGGCAAACCCGGCTTCGCCACGATCATCTCGGTCGGCGCGCTCATCGGCCTGACCACCGTCATGATGATCCTGCTGCTCGGTCAGTCGCGGGTCTTCTTCGCGATGAGCCGCGACCGGCTGCTGCCGCCCGTGTTCAGCCAGATCAGCCCGCGCACCGGTGCCCCGGTGCGCGTGTCGATCACGACCGGCGTCGTCGTCGCCATCATCGCCACCGTGGTACCGCTGTCGACGCTGAGCGAGCTGGTCAACATCGGAACGCTCTTCGCCTTCATCCTGGTCGCCGTCGGGGTGCTGGTCCTGCGGCGCACTCGCCCCGACCTGCCGCGGGCCTTCCGCACGCCGCTGGTCCCGGCGCTGCCGATCGTCTCAGCGCTGGCCAGCTTCTACCTGATGCTCAATCTCCCGGCGGCGACGTGGCTGCGGTTCGTCATCTGGATGGCCGTCGGGGTCGTGCTCTACTTCGCGTACGGCCACCGGCACAGCCGGCTGAAGGAGCGCAGTGCACCGGGCTACGTCGAGCCGGACTACTCGGGGCACTCCGCGAACGGCGCGCAAGGGGGTTCGGGCGGGCGAGACGCCGGCACCGGTGACGGTGCCGGAGCCGTACGGGCAGGGCACTAGCAGCCGTGAGCGAGGCCAGTGACACCCCGGTCCGCTACACGGTCGAGGACCGGGTCGCGCTGGTGACCCTGTCCCGGCCTGAGCGGCTCAACGCCTGGACGCTGCAGATGGAGAACGACTACTACGAGGCACTGGAGCGGGCGTCGGCCGATCCAGACGTCCGCGCCGCCGTCCTGACCGGCGCCGGCAAAGGCTTCTGCGCCGGCGCCGACATGGACGTGTTGTCCGACATCACCGAGCAGCAGCCCGGGGCAGACAGCGGGTTCGCCGCCCGGCCGAACGTGGCGGCGATGGGTTTCGACAAGCCCCTGATCGCGGCGATCAACGGCGCCTGCGCAGGCGTGGGCTTCGCCCAGGCGCTGATGGCCGACGTCCGCTTCGCGGCCGCGGGCGCCAAGCTGACGACCTCGTTCGCCCGCCGGGGGCTCGTCGCCGAGTACGCCACCTCCTGGCTGCTGCCCCGCATCGTCGGACGCTCCCGGGCGCTCGACATGCTGCTGTCGGGCCGGGTGGTGCTGGCCGAGGAGGCGCTCATGTGGGGCCTCGTCGACCGGGTGCTGCCGCAGGACGAGCTCCTGCCCGCGGCCATGGCCTACGCGCACGACCTGGCGGTCTGGTCCTCACCCGCCTCCATGGCCGTGATGAAGCGGCAGATGCTGCTCGACGCCGACCGCCCGCTCGACGCAGCAGCCAAGGAGTCGACGCAACTGATGTACCAGAGCTTCACCGGCGCCGACTTCGCCGAAGGCATCGGTGCCTGGGTGGAGCGCAGGGAGCCGAACTTCCCGCCGCTGGGGAGGGGCACGACGTTCGACTGACGACCTCGCGTTGTGGCTGGCGAGAGCAACAGCGCGCTCATGGATGAACACTGAGGATGACAGCTGCCGGCCGTCCGTGGTTGAGTTACTGGCCGTCGAGCATCGCGCCGATGTCTACCGAAGACGGTGAGTCGGCGGCGGCCATCGGCAACTACCGCGGCGCCATCCGCAGGGCACCGTCGAGCCGGATGACCTCGCCATTGAGCATCGGGTTCTCGAGGATCGCGGCGGCGAGCCTGCCGTACTCGTCGGGGTCGCCGAGCCGCGCGGGGAACGGCACCGCCGCGCCGAGCGCCTGCCGTGCTGGTTCGGGCAGCCCGGCAAGCAGGGGCGTGTCAAACAGCCCGGGCGCGATGGTCATCACACGAACACCCAGAGATGACAGGTCACGGGCAGCGGGCAGCGTCATCCCCACCACGCCGCCCTTGGAGGCCGAATAGGCGAGCTGCCCGATCTGCCCGTCATACGCGGCGATCGAGGCGGTCTGCACCACGACTCCGCGCTCACCACCGTCGTCGGGATCGTTGCCGGCCATCGCGGCGGCTGACAGCCGCAGCGCGTGGAAGGTGCCGATGAGGTTGACGGTCAGGACCCGCACGAAGGGCTCGACCTCGTGCGGCCCGTTCCGCGAGACGGTGCGCTGAGCCGTCCCGATGCCGGCACACGCCACCGTGGCCCGCAGGCCGCCGGGCCGCTCGGCCGCCGCCGTGACCGCGCTCTGCAGCGAGTCAGGGTCGGTCACGTCCGCGACGATGCAGCGGCCCCCGATCTCGCCCGCGACGGCCTCGCCGCGCTCCTGCTGCAGGTCGGCAATGGTGACATCGGCACCCATGCTCGCCAGGCGCCGGGCCGTCGCCGCCCCCAGTCCGGAGGCTCCACCCACGACCAGAACGCTGCTTCCGTCGATCTGCATGGCCGCACGCTAACCGACGAGGTCCCGGCCGGGGCTTCACGACAAAGTCTGGTTACTCCCGCGGAGACACCTCACGTAATCTGCCGCCGGTGACCGCGCGCCACTGCCCCGACTGCGGCTCACGCCTCCAGCCCGCCGCTGACCGGCGAATGAGCTGCCCCGACTGCGGGACAATCGTCCATCCCGATGCCAAGGTCGCCGTCGGCGTCCTGGTGATCCGCGACGGCCGGCTGCTGCTGGTGCGCCGGGCGATGGACCCGTGCCGCGGCGCGTGGGCGCTGCCAGGAGGCTTCGTCGATGCCGGCGACGACGTGCGAGCCGTCGCTGCCCGCGAGGCACTTGAGGAGACCGGCCTGAGGGTGACGATCGGCGCCCTGCTCGAGGTCTTCTCCGGCGGTGCGGCCGTGTTCCTGCTGTTCGAGGGCACAGCGCAGGAGGACGCCGAGCCGCGCCCCGGTGACGATGCCGATGAGGCCCGCTTCTTCACCGAGGCCGAGCTGCCCACCGACCTCGCCTTCGACAGCACCCACTGGGCCATTGAGCACTGGCAGCGCGCCCAAACAGGCGGCACGCATGCCCATTGAGATCGTCCGCGCGAGCTACGGGCAGGTCGAGCCGCTGTTCGTCGAGCTCGACGCCGACCTCGACGAGCGCTACGGGGTCGGCCAACCGGTGCAGGTCGACGAGTCGCAGTTCGCATCGCTACAAGGCGCCCTGTTCATCGCGCTGCTGCCCAGCGCAGCCAACGGCGACGACCCCATCGCCGGCTGCGCCGGGGTGCGCCCCCACACCGCAGGTATCGCCGAGCTCAAGCGGATGTACGTGCGCCCGGCCGCCCGCCGGCACGGGGTCGCGCGGGCGCTGCTGCAGGCCTGCGAGGAGTTCGCCGCTGCCGCCGGCTACACCGAGCTCTGGCTCGAGACCGGCATGGCCCAACCCGAAGCGCTGACCCTCTACCGCTCCGCCGGCTACCGGCCGGTGCCCCGCTTCGGGCAGTACGCCGACGCGACGGACGCCCGCCACCTCGGGCGTCGCCTCAGCACACCCTCGGAGCAGACCGGCGATCCCGCCGGGGTGACGCGTCAGACGTGACTGGTCCCCCGCGCGGGACGTCGTCCGGCGCGAGCAGGGTCACACTAGGACTATGACGCGTCGGTGGTTCGGATCCCAGGCTGTGACGATCACCAGCCTGGCCGGCTCACGTTCGGATGACATCCGCCGGCGGGAGCGCCGCTACGTCCAGGTGATGCTGTTCCGCCTCGCGGCCTTCATCGCCGCCACCGTGCTGTTCAGCGGCTGGGCGCGCTTCGTCGCCATCGTGCTCGCGCTCATCCTGCCCTGGCTCGCCGTCGTCTTCGCCAACCAGCCGACCGTGCGCAAGACGGCGCCGTCGTTGAACAAGCCCGCAGCCCGACCGGCACCGAGCCTGCAGCCCGCGCGGGAGCACCAGGTCATCGACCAGGACTGATGCCCGGCCTCATCCGCATCGAGCGTCCCGACGACCCGCGCCTCGCCGACTACCGCGACCTGACCGACACCGCCCTGCGCCGGCGCACGGAGCCCGAGCACGGCATGTTCATCGCCGAGGGCGAGCTGGTGCTGCAGCGGGCGGTCCGCGGCGGCCACACCGTCCGCTCGCTGCTGCTGCTCGACTCTCGGCTTCCGCTGCTTGACGACCTCGTCGCGCTTGCAGCAGCAGCGGGCGCCCCGGTCTTCGTCGCGGATGCGGACCTGCTGCGCGCGGTCACCGGGTTTCACGTGCACCGCGGGGTGCTCGCAGCGATGGCGCGGCGGCCCGAGCGGACCGCGCGCGACGTCATCGCCGCTGCACCTGCTGCGAGCCGCATCGCCGTCCTCGAAGACCTCGCCAGCACCACCAACCTCGGCGCCGTCATCCGCTCCGCGGCCGCGCTCGGGATGGACGCGGTGCTGCTGTCGCCGACGTGCGGCGACCCGCTCTACCGCCGTAGCGTGCGCGTCTCGATGGGGGAGGTGTTCGCGCTGCCATGGGCGCGGCTGACGCCCTGGCCCGATGCGCTCGACCTGCTCCGCGAGGCCGGCTACCGCCTGCTGGCCCTCACCCCGGATGCGTCCGCCACCCCGCTCGACGCCCTCGAGCTGGGCGCGGACGAGCGCGTTGCGCTGCTGCTGGGGGCGGAGGGTGCAGGTCTGTCGTCGCCCGCGCTCGCGGCCGCCGACGAGTGGGTGCGCATCCCCATGGCAGCCGGTGTGGACAGCCTGAACGTCGCGGCCGCCGCCGCCGTTGCCTTCTGGACGACTGGCCGCCGCTGACGCCGCGCCTGTCCGTCATCTCAAGGGATCGGGCGAGGCCGCCGATGCCATAAGCCGGTAGCGGCTCCTGCCCTGCCCGGACGGAGGCACCGTGGAGCAGAGCAACGGCCAGCAGCCGCCCCCGGCTGAGGGGCAGCCGGCCTCCTCGAGCCCGCCTCCCGGCTGGGAGTCGTGGGAAGGCGCCGAGGAATCCGCGGCCGGTTCAGAGCAGCCCGGCGCTCATCCTGACCTGCCGGCGCACGAGCCCATCGGCGCGGGAACGCCGTTGCTGGTCGCGCCCACCGTGCAGCTGGCTCCCCCGGCCTCCCCGCTGGGGTGGCAGGTGCCGAGCAACCCCAGTCGGCCCGAACCCCAGCGCACGCTGCACCAGGATCGGCCGCAGAGCGACGCCACCTCTGGCGCGGACGTCCCCCGACTGCAGCTCGCCCCACCGCCGAACGGGTATCCGCCGCAGCCCCCGCAGCCACATGAGCAGCAGGCGGCGGGCGCACCCGCCAACCGGCCGCTGCTGGCTCCGGTACCGCTATCGCCGCCTGCACAGGCTTCAGCCCCACTGATGATGGCGCCAGCCCAGATGGCTCCGCCGCAACTGGCCCCGCCCACCGCGCTGGCCCCGCCGACCTCGCTGGCTACGCCGACTACGCCCCCGCCCCTCCGGGCAGCCGCACCCGTGGACTACGGGCAACCCACCGTCGCGCCGGCTGAGCCGCCCATGCCCCCGGCCCCGGAGCGGAGCGCACCAGCCAAGGCCGACCCACGCCTCAGTCGTGGTACGGAGAGCGACACCGGGGACGAGAGCGCCCTGCTGTTCAACCTGCTGGTGCAGGTTCTCGAGCGTGGCGCGTCCGACCTGCACCTAACCATGAACTCACCGCCGGTGATGCGCAGCAGCGGCCAGCTGGTCCGGATGGACGGCTACGAGGATCTCACCCCGCAGGTCATCCAGAAAATGTTGTACGCGATCATCACGCAGAAGCAGCGCGAGCGGTTCGAGGAGGCGCTCGAGCTCGACTTCGCCTACTCCGTCCCCGGCAAGGCCCGCTTCCGCGTGAACCTGTACAAGCAGCGCGATGCGGTGGGCGCGGCGTTCCGGCTCATCCCGTACGAGATCAAGAAACTCGACGATCTGGGAGTCCCGCCGGCAGTCGCAGGTTTCGCGATGCTTCCCCGCGGGTTCGTCCTCGTCACCGGCCCGACCGGCTCGGGCAAGTCGACCACGCTCGCCGCCATCATCGACATGGCCAACCGCAGCCGGCGCGAGCACATCATGACGGTCGAGGACCCGATCGAGTTCCTGCACCAGCACCAGCAGTGCCTGGTCAACCAGCGCGAGGTGGGGGAGGACACTCACTCGTTTCAGAACGCGCTCAAGCACGCGCTGCGCCAGGACCCGGACATCATCCTCGTCGGCGAGCTGCGTGACCTGGAGACGATCTCCGTCGCCCTGACCGGTCACCTCGTCTTCGCCACCCTGCACACCCAGGACGCGGCCCAGACGATCGACCGCATCATCGACGTGTTTCCGCCGGCGCAGCAGCAGCAGGTCCGGGTGCAGCTCGCGGGCACGCTGCAGGGCATCGTCTGCCAGGACCTGCCTCGCACCGCCGACGGCAAGGGCCGCGCGGCGGCGTGCGAGGTGCTTGTCGCCACCCCGGCTATCCGCAACCTGATCCGTGAGGGCAAGACGCACCAGATCTACTCCGCACTCCAGGCCGGCACCAAGTTCGGGATGCAGACGATGGACCAGCATCTGGCCGAGATGGTGAAGCGCGGCCGAATCACCTATGACACCGGCATCGAGAAGTGCCACCACGCTGACGACTTCAACCGGCTGTGCGGGCGGAGCTAGGCGGACGAGAGCAGGCCGCAGGCCTGCTGACCCTTGTCGCGGTGCGCCGTGTCACCCTCCTACACTCCGTGGCGTGGAGGCAACAGGTGGCTGATGTACGACCTGACCCGATCCCACCTTTCAGCGATGTGGTCGCTGAGGTGAGAGCGGACATACGCGAACTGAGATCAGACATGCGCGAGATGCGGTCCGACGTACGCGCGATGACGTCCGAGACGCGCATCCTGCAGCTGGAGATGCGCGCGGGCTTCGCCGAGCTTCACAACGACCTGCAGGATCTCCGCCGGAGTCTCGCCACCGTGATCAACGACCTCAGCGATTTCCACCGCCAGTACAAGGAGGACACCCGCTCCGACGACCCCTGACGCGGCAGCGCTCCGTGGCCCTCAGTTGTGCTTCGGGTCCTCGGGTGCCGTCGATGCAAAGGCAATCGGCCCGCGCTGCCGGCGCAGCACCCGTCGCCACAGTGACGCGGCCTCGGTGTCAAACGGGTCGGCCGGTTCGGCGTCGAGGACGTACCACCCGCCGGCGTCGATCTCACCCTCCAGCTGCCCAGGCGCCCAGCCCGCGTACGCGGAGAACAGGCGGACGCCGGCGAGCCCGGATGCCCCAGGGTCCTCTTCGGCGTCGACAGTGCGCCACCCCTGGGACGTGCGGCCGAGGCAGATCAGCGCGTCGGGGTCGACGGGGCCGCCGCGGAACACGACGCCGGGCGCAGCCGCCAGCTCGGCCCATGCCGGCAGCACGGCCTCGACCGGAGTACGGCTTGGCCGGTTCAGCACCAGACCCAGCGCTCCGTCGTCCGTGGAGTGGGCGAGCAGGAGGACGACGGTCCGCGCGAAGGTTGGCTCGACCATGCCCGGGGTGGCGAGCAACAGCTTGCCAGCGAACGATGGAGCGGGCACCCGTCCATCGTGCCGCGTCACCTGGTCTGAGGCACAGGCGGGTGGAGTCAAGTCGCTGGGCACAGTCGGCTCAAGGTGCCACCCGCGGGCGACGACCGGTAGGAGAGGGCCGGGTGTCGGTCCGGGAACGGACGGGGTCGGTCGGCATGCCAACGACGTACGCGTACGCGGTGCGCGACCGCGCGGGCAAGACGGTCAGCGGCACGCTCGAAGCCGACTCGCAGGCGTCGGTGGCCAGCAAGCTCAAGGGGATGGGCTACGCCCCGATCTCCATCAGCGAGACGAACACCGGCATGAAGCGCGAGATCAAGATCCCGGGCTTCGGCGGGGACAAGGTCAAGCTCAAAGACCTGGCCATCATGTCCCGGCAATTCGCAACCATGATCAGCAGTGGACTATCCTTATTGCGCTCGCTTACGATCCTGTCTGAGCAGACTGAGAACAAGATGCTGGCGAGATCGCTCGGTGACGTCCGAAACGAAATAGAAACCGGTTCGTCCTTGTCGGTTGCGATGGGTAAGCATTCGCCGCAAGTTTTTCCTCCACTGATGGTTAATATGACCAAAGCTGGCGAGGTTGGCGGTTTCCTCGATGCGGTCCTGCTGCAGGTAGCGGCGAACTACGAGGCAGAAGTCAGGCTGCGCGGCAAGGTGAAGTCAGCAATGACGTATCCGATCGTCGTATTTATCATGGCGATCCTCGCAGTGATCGGCATGCTTCTCTTCATCGTGCCCGTCTTCGCCGGGTTATTCAAATCTCTCGGGGGAACATTGCCGCTACCGACTCGGATTCTCGTCCTGATGAGCAACGTGCTCAAGCTGTGGTCGCCTGTACTGCTTGTGGTTGGTATAGCTGGCGTGATCATTTGGCGCAAGATGAAGAACAAGCCGGGGGTGCGTGATGTAGTCGACCCTCTCAAGTTGAAACTTCCCGTATTCGGCCAACTGTTCACCAAGATTGCCCTGAGTCGGTTCGCACGCAACCTCGGCACAATGATGAGCTCCGGCGTGCCGATTCTGCAGAGCCTCGACATCGTGTCAGGAACAACGGGGAACGTGGTCCTCACTCGGGCGCTGCAGGATGTCCAGGACAGTGTCCGCTGCGGCGAGTCCTTGACGAGACCCCTGGAACAACACGCCGTGTTCCCTCCCATGGTGGTTCAGATGATGGCGGTCGGCGAGGACACAGGCGCCCTGGACACCATGCTCGGCAAGATAAGTGAGTTTTACGATCAAGAGGTCGAAGCAACGACGGAAGCTTTAACGGCGCTCATCGAGCCCCTGATGATCGCTTTCCTTGGCGCAGTTGTCGGTTCGATGATCGTCGCTATGTATATGCCCATCTTCAAGATCTTCGACCTGATCAAGTAAGCACGGAAGACCTGCCGGCTGCTTCGGCTGCGCCCACGCGCTTCCAGATCGAAACGAACCGGCTGTTGCCGCGCACAGCATTCTCAGCTTGAGAGTAGGCCGCAGTCCTGCATGCTGATCTCCTCGAGGAGTGCCAGCGCGCAATCGGGTGACGTACGCACTCGGGCCTCAAGGATGAGTGCGAGAGCGTCGAACACATACCTGTCAGAGAGCCGTACCGGACCCCCTCCGCCGGAGAGAGTCCGAAGTCGCGACCGGAAGAGCCGGGAGCGTCTGGGTACGCCGGTCGGCCTCGTCTCATCATCGAGAAAGGAAAGCAGATGCTTGCACGCATCCGCAAGGCGATGGATGAGCGCGAGGAGGGCTTCACCCTCATCGAGCTCCTGGTCGTCATGATCATCATTGGTATTCTCGCTGCGATTGCGATCCCGGTGTTTCTCAGCCAGCGGTCGAAAGCTCGCGACACTTCCACCAAGGCTGACGTCTCTACTCTTGGCAAGGAGCTTGCGACCTACTACGTCGATGGCGCCGGTCCCGCGATTGTCACTCTGACTGCGGCTGCGGGTACTACTCCTGCATCCGCCACGGTCACTGATGCTGGTGGTTACACCAGCGGGACTGTCAAGCTCAGCAATGGAACTACACAGCCGGCTGCCAATGCGACCAAGAGTCTGGGATCGTCGACAGCCTGGTGCGTGTCTCTGACGAACCCGGACGGCAAGCAGAAGGATTACAAATACAGCGCGGACAGCGGTCTACAGAGTGGCACCTGCACCTGAGGTTGAGTTGATCAGGGCAGCTCTCGAATGGGGGCTGCCCTGATCCTTCCGCAATTCTGCTACGGGCTGAATTGATCGATCTCGATCATGCAAAGTATTCGGATGCATCTTAGGCACAGTATGGCGGCAATGGGATTGACGGTAGGCGGCATCTTTGGTGACTGCTTTCTTGGCTTAGTGCAACGACGATCATGCACAGATTAGGAAGAAGGTCAAGATGCTTGCACGTATTCGCAGGGTTACAAAGCAGCGCGAAGAAGGCTTCACCCTTATCGAGCTCCTAGTGGTCATGATCATCATCGGGATTCTGGCTGCGATCGCTATCCCCGTGTTCTTGAGCCAGCGTGCGAAGGCCCGAGATACGTCCACAAAGGCCGACGTCTCGACCGTTGGCAAAGAAATGGCGACATACTTTGTCGACGGTAAGGGACCGGTGGACTTGGGCTACGTCGCACCCACGAGTAGCAATCCCGCAACGATGACCGTGACCGATGGTGCCAGCTACACCAGCGGCGTAATCAAGTTTAGTTCTGGAACCGTTGCGTCGTCGTCACCTTCGGCGAATCTCTCAAGCTCGAACAGTTGGTGCGTTTCGCTGTCGAACCCGGACGGTAAAGCCAAGGACTACAAGTATTCGGCGACTGACGGCTTGCAGATTGGAACGTGCTGAAACGCAAGTGAACCTGTCAAGCCCTGATGCATTGCTCCCTCGGGGGACTGCCAGCGCTTTACCGTGATCACAATCGTGCCAGTCGCATGGAGTCCCAGAACTAGGGCGTCCTGATCGAGCACAATCTGGACAGCTTGCGAGCCGCGGAGGAGGAACTCGATGAGGCGGTCTAGTCGTCGGCTTTGCACCCAGTCGGGCTTCACCCTGGTCGAGCTGATGGTGGCTGTCTTCATCATTGCCGGCGCCTTGCTGGGCATGATAACACTACAGTTGCGCTCCCTCGGAACAGTCAACCTCTCGAAGCAGCGCCAGCAGGCGACGGACCTCGCCGACCGGACGATGGAGCAACTGCGGGCGCTCCCGTACGACACGATCAAGGCGGGCCTTAGCAGTTCTGACCTCTCCGAGACCGCGCCGATATATCTCGTTAGCGGAAGATTGAGGCCGACGTCTTTCGCCTCCTCGATCGATGAGCAGCTCGTGACCGGCGCGACCACTCTTTCCCCGCTTAACCTGCACCGGCGGAGTGACAGCTCGACAAGGATTGGCAACACCCAGTTCGCTATCAGCAGCTACGTCACGTTGGTCTCGGCTGCGGCGAATGATGTGTCACAGGGCTACTGGTTGACGGTCATCGTCAACTGGAACAGTGGGTCGGCGACCAGCACCGTTAAGCAAGTGATGGTTCGCTCTCAGGTTTACTCTCCTACTGGTTGCCTCGCGACCTCCAATCATCCCTTCTCGGGACCGTGCCAAGCGTTCTACGACGGTGCCGCCGGCACGACTCCCGCAGGCATATCGGTTGTCAGTGCAGGGGCAACGGGAACGACCCCCCTCGCCGGTAACGACATGACAAGCGGGGGAGCCGACCTGCCCTCACTGTCCATGGGGGTGCAGTCCGAGCAGACCGTGGCCGCTCAAGGCAAGGCTGCAGCTTCGGCGGCTCACTATCTCGACAGCTCCTCCTCGACGACCGCTCAGGGTGGCCAGGGGGCCGCCACGGGCGCATCCACCGATCCCGCCACGGGGGGTTCGAGTCCACCATCCACGGCCAACTTCGCGCAGGCTGCGCAAGCCGTGACGAAAGCGACGAGTACTGGAACCTTTGCCTTCCAGGACGCGTCGGACACTGGAGCTTCGTCGAGCACCACGGCGGCGCTGTCTGGCGCGAGTTGTCTCGACCTCTCCTCGACGGTCGTGACAGGTGGGCAGGCTTGCTCGTCGGGCAACTTCGCCCCGGGCGGACCCGTGTCGTCGACCCTGACTTATGCGGGCGGGAACATTCCGCTTGCATCGGTTGCCGCTAGTGCAACGACGAGCAAGGCGTTCGTCGCTCGCTTCCTAAGCTCGACGGGCTCCTACTGCACGGGAGCGTCGGGGACCGGGTGCATTTCCGGCAATGTCACGCGCAGTCTTGGCAACGGCGTTGTCGGGGGCGCTCCCACGCCTGCAACAGGGCTGCCCAGTGGGTGGTTGGGCTCCATGATCACGCTGACCGGCTACGGCGACAGCGCCTCAACGGAAGCGGGCCCTGGTGCCCAGCCCGCCGCCAGCAGCCGCACGGGCACGCTGATGTACTGGTCGGGATCGGGGTATACATCGGTGCCTCTCAGCTCGGCCACGAACAGCACCTACCCCCTCACTGGGGTGACCTATGGCTACTCCGGAAGCAGCGCGGTCACCGTCCGCATGACCGGCTCGGTCACCGTCGGTCCTTCCTCCGCCAAGACCGGTGCTCCGCAGTGCCAAGCCCCGGTTACCTGCGCCTCCTCGACCTCGGGCTCACTTCTCGCGACGGTGACGTACGCCATCTCCGCGGGTAACGCTCAGAGCGCGCTGTTCACGGTCACCCTGGATTTGGGGTCTGCTGCCGCGCAGGCCAGCTACCGGGTGGCTCCGAGTGCTTGAGCCCGGCCAGCGGCACCGGTCCGAGTCCGGACTGACGCTCGTCGAGCTGCTGGTCGTGGTGTCGATCTTCGGCATCCTGCTGAGCGGGGTCTACGGCGTGCTGATCATCGTTCAGCGCCAGACGGCGGACATCAGCACCCGCGCCGACGCCGTTGACCAAGCCCGGTTAGCTCTTGACCAGATCGACCGCCAGGTGCGCTCGGGCAACGTCCTCATCGACCCCGTCGTAGATCAGTCGGCTTGGCCACTGTCCATGCGCGTCTACACCCAGGCCAACGGCGACCAGCGCTGCGTGCAGTGGCAGGTATACCAGGGGCAACTCCGCACGCGGTCGTGGTCGAGCGCGGGCTTGAGCTACAGCACGGTCTCGAGTTGGGCGGTTATCGCACGACGCCTTGTGAACTCGAGTACCGATGTCCCATTCGCGCTCCAGGGAGCGACAACCCCGTACGGGTCTCGGCTTATCGACGTGCGTCTGCTGGTGGGCACGTCCGGCAAGCCCGTCGAGGTTCAAAGCTCCTTGTCCGGACGCAACACCGAGTACGGATACGACCCCAACGTCTGCAACCCCATCCCCCCATGACGGGGAAATCGGAGGCACGCATGCGTCGCGTCCATCAATCCGACGAGCAAGGCATTGTCTTGATCGTGGCAGTCATGGTGATGAGCGTGACGCTCATACTGAGCCTGATCATCGTCAACGTCGCCATCACGTCAGGGCGTACATCGGGACGGGACCGACAGCGGCTAGTCGCCATCAATGCCGCGGAGGCTGGAATCGACGGCGCCTACGCCGTGATCCAGACCAGCGGTGTGAGCCTTCCGTGCACCTGGCCGGCTAGCGGATCGACGGACGTGAAAACATACCCCGACCCCGCGAGCGTATCGGCCCGAATCGACTACTACTTGGCGGACTCAAGTGCGGCTTTGAGCTGCACCGGCACGCTGGCCCCGGGCAATTATCCATCGCGAGCCGTGATCAGTTCATGGGGTACGGCAGGCCCGCTCGCCGGCCGCGTGACGCGGAAGATGGAAGCGTTGGTCAACCTGGTCCCCGTGGGGGGCGGTAACGGCATACTCAGCGACTCCATCGTCGGCGACCGGGGCATCACGATGACGAGTGCCGCCAGCATCAACGGGGGGGTCGGGGCCGACGCTGACGTTTACACGAACGGAAACTATAGCTGCTCGAGCAGCCCCGAAACTCATGGAAAAATAATAGCTCCTTTCGGATCAGTTTCTATGTCACAGACGTGCACGGCTTACGGGGACGTCTGGGCGCGCGACAACGTCGCGAGCAGCGGTAACAAGACTCTCGGCGCCAACGTGTTGTCGTCCTTGGGAATAGTCAACCTTTCTTCCAGCACGAACGTTACGGGAACCGTGACGGCGCGGACAACGGACGCAATCTCATGGCCAAACCCTCCCTGCACGAGATCCAATTGTCGGGCCAATCCCGTCCTTCCCAACCCGCCGTCTCAGCCGTTTCCCATCATCAACAACGATGATGCGACGCTCCAGAAATGGCGAGACCAGGGCTACGCAGTCATTAGTCAGCCGTCGAGCACCGCGTGTGGGTCGGCAACCGGAGACTGGATTGCGGCTCAGGCCCCCGCCTTCACGCAGAAGACGCTGCTGCTCACTAATTGCCAGGTGACGTTCGCGAGCACGGGCACGATAAATTTTGCAAAGGACTTCGCCCTTTTCGCCTCTGGGGGAATCAGCACAAGCCAGCAGGTGAGGTTCGACGCTTCTTCCCCCCGAAGCATCAACATGATCGTGCCCGACAATGCGGCAACGCCTCCATGCAGCGCGCCGAACATCACCGTAGCCAACAATTTCTCATCGACTGTCAACGTCACGCAGCTCTGGTACTCACCCTGCGACATCAGTTATGCCAACGGCGGGGGAAGTTATGGGGCGGTCTATAGCGGGAGCAACCTCATTGCTTCCCAGAGTTTTTCGTTGAACTACCGGCCGATCCAGCTCTACGGGGTCGTTCCGTCGTCGCAGCCGCCATTGTCGTACAAGGTCGATATTCTTTACAAGAGAGAGGACCGGGTCTGAAGGCTTTGCGACCGAGCCGGCAGCTGCCGATGACCAGTTCGATGAGACGATCCGCAGTAGGACCGGAGCAGCGAGCCCGGGCGCGCAAATGAGCTTGGTAAGAGCTGTGACCATCGTCAGCGCGCTGCTCGGCCTTGCCGTTGGCTCCTTTGTCAACGTCGTGATCTGGCGGGTCCCTCGCAAGGAGTCGCTCGTCCGCCCGCGCTCCCACTGCCCCGCCTGCGCAAGCGGCATCCGTCCTCGGGACGAAGTGCCGGTGCTGTCCTGGATCCTGCTCCGCGGCCGCTGCCGAGACTGCAGCACCCGCATCAGCGCCCGGTACCCGCTTGTTGAGCTGCTCACCGCAGCTGTCTTCGTCGCCCTGGCCCTGCGGCTCCGGGACCAGCCCGCGTCCATCCCCGCATTTTGGTGGCTTGGGGGAGTTGGTATCGCGCTCGCGCTCATCGACTTCGACACCAGGAAGCTTCCTGACGTCCTCACACTGCCCTCCTACGCTGTCGGCGCCGTCGGCCTCGCGCTGGCTGCGCTCGCAGGTCCGGGCCACACCCCCCTCATCCGCGCCCTGCTGGGCTGTGCCGCCCTCTACGCGTTCTACTTCGCGCTCGCCTTCGCCTACCCGGCCGGCATGGGCTTCGGTGACGTCAAGCTGGCCGGCGTCCTCGGGCTATACCTCGGCTGGCTCGGCTGGTCGAGCGTCATCGTCGGCGCTTTCGCCGGCTTCCTGCTGGGCGGCGTCGTCAGCATCGCCCTGGTGCTGGCCGGACGAGCCGGGCGCAAGAGCGCCATCCCCTTCGGGCCGTTCATGCTGGCCGGCACACTGATCGGCATCCTCGCCGGGCAACCCATCGCCGACGGCTACCTGCACCTCACCCTCGGCTGAGCCGCCCGCCCTCGGCCCTCATCTGGCAGCCACCTCGCTCTCAAGCGGTTGGGCCAAACGGCCGAAGCCCATCGAGACACCAGCATTCCGCATGGAGCGCGGACGGCTGTCAGCCGGCGATCAGAAGGGTTACCCCGTGGCAGGACACAAAGCCGTGGGCCTCGACATCGGGACCACGTGCGTACGGGCCGCCGAGCTGTCGTGGACCCGTAACGGCGTGCGGCTCGACAAGCTGGGCCAGGTAGGCCTGCCGCCAGGCGCGGTCCGCGATGGCGAGGTCGTCGAGCCCGAAGCCGTCACCGCCGCCATCAAGCAGCTCTGGGCGCAGGCCAAGTTCACGACAAAGAAGGTCATCGTCGGCATCGCCAACCAGAAGGTCGTCGTGCGCCAGGTCGACCTGCCGTGGATGCCGGCGGACGAGATGCGCAGGTCGCTCGCCTTCCAGGTCGCCGACGTCATCCCCATGGCCGTCGACGAGGCCATCCTCGACTACCACCCGCTCGAAGAGGTGAGGGCCGAGGACGGCGCCCGCCAGCAACGCATCCTGCTCGTCGCGGCCGGCCGCGAGATGGTGTCGAGCACGCTCGCGGCGATCACAGCCGCGGGCCTGCATCCGGCGATGGTCGACCTCACCCCGTTCGCACTCATGCGCTCGCTCGGGGCCTCCGACAGCCTCGGGCTCGCCGGCAGCGCGGAGGCGCTCGTCGAGGTCGGGGCGAGCATCACCAACATCGTCGTGCACCAGGGCGGGGTGCCGCGCTTCGTCCGCATGCTGCTGCAGGGCGGCGCCGACATCACCAAGTCGCTGTCGGACCAGATGGGCATCTCCGGCGACGAGGCCGAGTCGCTCAAGCTGACGTCGACGCTGCCCAGTGACGCCGGAGGGGTCGGAGCGGACCCGGCGTCCCGCGTCCTCGAGACCGCCGCATCGGCGTGGATCGAGGAAGTGCGCGGCTCGCTCGACTACTACCTGGCCCAACCCGACGCCGTCCGCCTGGACCGCATCGTGCTCTCCGGCGGCGGCGCCCAGCTGCGCGGCCTGGCGTACCGGCTCGCGATGGCGACCGGCACGCCCGTCGACCCGGCGCAGCCGATCTCCCGGGTCACCGTCGGCAGCACCGGACTGTCTGAGCAGCAGATCGCCTTCCTTGAGCCGCTGACGAGCGTGCCGGTCGGCCTCGCCCTCGGAGCCGCCGCGTGACCGCCGTGATGCAAGAGCACGAGTACGTCGAGGCGCCCGCGATCCTCGCCCCACGCGAGCCGGTGCGGCTGCCGCACGTCAACCTGCTCCCACCCGAGATCATCGAACGACGGGCTCTGACCAAGCTCGGCCGAGGGCTGGGCGGCGTCGTCCTCATCGCGGCTCTCCTCGCGGGGTTTCTCTGGCACCAGGCCGGCTCGGGGCGCGATGCGGCCCAGACCCGCGTCGACGCCGCTCAGGCCGCAGGGACCAAGCTGCAGGCCGAGCAGACACGTCTCGCTCCCGCCCAGCAGGCCCTGGCCGCTGCGCAGCAGTCGCAGCAGACGCTCAAGGCGGCGATGGCCAACGAGGTCCTGTGGTCGCGCTATCTGGAGGAGGTCAAGCTGAAGCTGCCGAAGTCCGCGCGGCTGTCGAACATGGTGCTGGGCTCGGCCTCTGCTGGGGCCACGTCGGGCACCTCGACGCCCGCGGCCGGCGCGAGCACCTCCGCTGCCGGTACGAGCACTCCTGCCACCGGTGCGACGGGAACCTCGACAAGCACCGGGGCGACCGGCACCACCGGGACCGCGGCCGGACCCGCCGTCATCAACTCGGCCACCTTCACCGGCATGGCGAAGGACCAGTACGCGGTGGCTGACTGGCTGCAGAACCTCACCCTCGTCCCCGGCTTCACCAACCCGTACCTGACGAGCACCACCGCCTCGTCCGCGACCGGCACGGCGTCCGCGCTGGTGACCTTCACCGTCACGGTCGACATCACTGCCGATGCCCTGTCCCACCGATACGACGACGTGGCAGGAGGCTGACAGTGACGCGCCGACAGCAGCTCATCGCAGGGTGCGTAGCGCTCTGCCTCGTCATCCTCGCCGGCAGCTGGTTCCTGCTCGACAAGCCGCGCAAGCAGGCCGTCGCTGACCTGCAGGCCAAGGCCGCGCAGCAGGAGAGCACCAACGCCTCGACGCGCACCCAGGTCGCCGTGCTGCGTGACGTGGCCGCCCGCCTGCCCGCGGCACAGAAGCAGGCCGCCGCACTCGGCAACCGGGTACCGAAGTCGCCCGAGCTGGTCTCGCTGATCCGCCAGCTGACCGATGCCGCGGCGCACTCGGGCGTCGACCTGCAGGGAATCACCCCGACGAAGCCGACGGCACTGCCGGTGGCGCCCGGGCTCTCCAGCATCGGACTGACGCTGATGGTCAAGGGGGACTACCCGAGCCTGGAGCAGTTCGAGACCCAGGTCGAGGACCTGAAGCGCTCCTTCCTCGTCACCGGGCTCACCGTTGCCGGTGGCGCGGCCGGCGCGAGTAGCAGCGGCACCGCCTCGACCAGCTCGAGCGCCGGGGGCGCCGACAAGCGCCTCACCGAGACGATCACCGGTCAGGTCCTGACCGGCAGCCCCACCGGGTCGGCGGCCGTCCGCCCGTCGACGCCGAAGTCCTCGTCGACACCGACGTCCTGATCCGGAAGGCTTGTCATGGCTCGTCACGCTGAGAAGGCCCCCGCCACCGCCCGGGACCCGAAGATGCTCGCTCTGGTGGGTGCGGGGGCGCTGGCCCTCGTCGCGCTGCTGTTCTTCGTCGTGATGCCGATGCTGACCGGCGGATCGAGCAGCAGCACGGGATCGACCGGGGCTGCGAGCCTGCCGCGGCCGCGGGCAGTGCCGAAGGCGCCGGCCACCCCGCGGCCGCCTGCCGCCGCGGCGGCCCCCGGGGTGATCGACGCGGGGGACGCGACGCGCAACCCGTTCGCCCCGCTGCTGCAGGAGGCCGCCGCGGCGGCTACGGCTGCCTCGACGGTGAGCGGCTCGACGGGCTCGCCGCCGACTACGAGCTCGACCGGGTCCACCGGCACGACGTCCGGGTCGACGAGCACGAGCGGATCGACGGGGACGGCGACCGGCTCCGGCTCCGGCTCCGGCTCGTCGAGCTCAGTGCCCGCCGCCACACCGACAACGGGGACCAGCACCACGCCGACTACGGGTACAACCCCGAAGGCGACTTCGGTGACCGTGCGCTTGTTAGCAGTCGAAGGGGCCAAGGCGCGCATGGAGATCGGCGGCAAGGACGTGACCGTGAAGGTCGGCGACACAGCACAGGGCTTCAAGATCACCAAAATCAGCCTCGATGGCGTGTTGCTGGAGTACAAGGGCGCCGAAGCCGCGCTGGCACCGGGGGAAAGCCAAAACTTTTAGTTAGCAGCGTTCTCCTTCACAATCGCGTACCTTAACCACGGATTTCTTCCGACGGGCTGAAGGATCGCGTGGATACAAGCATCGTCTTTGCTGCTGACGCTCCTGGTGCGACCCTCTCCTACCGGGTGCAGCGGGGCGAACTTGTGCGTCTGGCCAGGGGGGTGTACTCCACAGCTGCCGAGGTCGACCCTGCCATTACGGTGAAGCGCGAGTGGCACACCATCGCGGGCGGGCTGCTGCCTGGTGCTGTCATCACGGACAGGTCGGCTCCGGTCGGCGGACCGCTGCGGGGCACTCTCTACCTGGCTCACGACCGTCGCGAGCGGGAGATCCCCCTGCCGGGGCTCACTCTTTCTGTCCGGCGCGGAGCCGGCCCCCTGCCCGGCGACATACCGCTACCCGGTGGCCTCTTTCAGGCGAGCAAGGGCCGCGCGCTCGTCGAGAATGCCCGCGAGTCCCGTGCGCGGGGTCAGCGTGAACGGCGGACGCTCGACGCGAGCGAACTGGATGACTGGGTCGACCGGCTGCGGCACATCGACGGTGAAGACCGACTTTCGACATACCGCCAACAGGCAGAGCAACTCGCAGGGGCTCTGGGAACGCCGGCACGCGGCGTGCGACGCCTGTCCCAGGTGATCGGTGCCGCGCTCGGCACGCGGCAGGTGACATCACCGTCGCGCGCGCTCAGCGCCCGGCAGGCGGGCCGACCCTATGATCAGGACCGCCTTCGCCTGTTCGAGCGGCTGGTCGAGGCGCTGCGGGAGTCAGCCCCCCAGAACCGGCCGGTGAACAATCCACAGGCCGACCGCTACCGCCATCTGCCCTTCTTCGAGGCGTACTTCTCGAACTTCATTGAGGGCACAGAGTTCGAGTTGCCGGAGGCGCTCGACGTCGTCTACGCCGGCAGGCAGATCGCCGGTCGCGCGGCGGACAGCCACGACCTGCTCGGCACCTACCGCGTCGTCGCCGACCTCTCCGGAATGTCGGTGGCGACCTCAGATCCTGACGAGTCCCTGCAGCTCCTGCGTTCGCGTCACGACACGATCATGGCTGGGCGGCCGGACAAGCGGCCGGGCCTGTTCAAGCAGGCCGCCAACCGAGCGGGCAGCTCCCTGTTCGTGCTGCCGGCACTGGTCGAGGGCACCCTTCGAGCTGGCCTCGAGCACGTCCACGCATTGGACACCGCATTTGAGCGCGCCGTCTTCGTGATGCTCGTTGTGTCCGAGGTTCACCCCTTCGACGACGGCAACGGCAGGGTGGCCCGCGTGATGATGAATGCCGAACTGGTGCAAGGGGGCCAGTCGCGCATCATCGTCCCAACCGTCTTCCGCGACGACTACCTGGGTGGGCTCCGACGGCTAACCCGGCAGGCTGACCCGAGCGTATTGATCAAGTCACTGCGCTACCTGCACGACTACACCTCACGCATCGACTTCGAGACGACCGAGGAAGCGACCCGGGCGCTGACCGTGACAAACGCCTTCAACGAGCCGGACAGCAGCGACCGGCTCCAGTTGCCCGACAGGTACGAGCCGGAGTCAGCCGGCTAAGCCGGTAATCGCGCTCACGGCCCGCAGGCGGCGACGTACTCCGTCCCGCACAACACGAGTGACCCCGCTACCGGCAGGACCCCGGTCGAGTTCAGCACGCTCGGCAAGCCGATCTTAACGCGGAGGGGCGAAAGAGTTACCCGCTGACCTGGACGTAGCTGGTTGCCGCTTGTGATGACTCCGACGCCGGTGTGTGAGCTCAAAGGGGATGTCAACTTGAATGCGGCCCTTGCCACCGTCGTAGATGTAGTTATTCACGATGGAGTCGCAGGGCTGTGGCACCCCCGGACCACACCAGTTGTAGGTCCGATAGGAGATGCGACCATTGCCCGCGGCGTCGACACTCACCGAGACGCCGTGGTGGTAGTACGAGCCCTTGAAGTACGAGACTGGAGTGCCGCAAGCGGAGGCGACGCCGCTGAAGGCTAGGACGGCAGCGGCGATGCAGGTTGGAACCAGTCGTCTTCTCATCGTGACTCCAGTAGGGAGACGGGGTGGCCGAGCAGCGGCCACACGTGCTCAGTAGCCCTTCCAGGTGATCTTCTTCGCGCCCGTGGCACACGTCCAGGCGGTGTATACCATCCCCTGCGGGTAGACGACGTGGCCGAGGCAGAAGAAGCCCTGTGACGAGTAGTAGTTGCGCGACACGTACTTGGACGCATACACGACCGACCGTGCGGTCGTGCAGCTGACCCCGGTCGCGACGATGTCGGCTGCGACCCAGTCCGTCTGTGGGGCGAATGCAACGCTCTGGCACCTCCCTGGCGCGGGTGTACACGCAGCGGCGGGCAGGCCGATGGCAGCCGCGATGACACCAGCGCCTATTGCCGTTGTGGAATAGCGGGTCGTTGCGGTCACGGTTCTCCCCATCGTGCGGCGGACGCCGACCTCTGTTGTAGACCGGTCCGAACGGCCCGGTGCCGCTTTCTGGACAAATTCACCCGGTAGGGCCAGGCCTCCGGGTCGCAAGCATCCCTACCGCGGCCACAAGCAGGCCGGGAAGCAGTAGGTCCCTCGTGCGACTGCTCGAGGCGAGGAAGAGGGTGTCGCCCTCGAACATGACCGGCAAGATCGCCGCCCCGGCGCCAGTGCGTGCTGTTCACAGCCAGGCGCCGTTGCGAGGCGCGTCACCCACGCCTTCTGCGAGACTGGGCCCATGCTGCGCTGGTTGACCGCGGGGGAGTCGCACGGCCCCGCCCTCGTCGCCACGCTCGAGGGGCTGCCCGCCGGGGTGCCGACGACGACAACCGACATCGGCGATGAGCTCGCCCGCCGCCGCCAGGGCTACGGGCGCGGCGCACGGATGGCGTTCGAGCGCGACGAGATCGAGATGCTGGGCGGCGTCCGCCACGGCCTCACCATGGGCGGACCGGTCAGCCTCGTCATTCGCAACACCGAGTGGCCCAAGTGGTCGGAGGTGATGAGCCCGGATCCGGTCGACGCCGAGCAGCTCGCCGAGCTCGCCCGCAACCGACCCCTCACCCGCCCGCGGCCCGGCCACGCCGACCTCGTCGGGATGCAAAAGTACGGCTTCGACGACGCCCGTCCGGTGCTCGAGCGAGCATCGGCCAGGGAGACGGCGGCCCGCGTCGCGCTCGGCTCCGTCGCCCGCTCCTTCCTGCGCGAGGTGCTCGGGGTCGAGGTGCTGAGCCACGTCGTCAGCCTCGGCAGCATTGCCGTGCCGGAGGGCGCGCCCCTGCCCGGGCCCGACGAGCTTGCACGCATCGACGCCGACCCGATGCGCTGCGCCGACTCCGAGACCGCCAGCGCGATGGTCGATGAGGTCGACCTCGCCAAGCGCGAGGGCGACACTCTGGGCGGGGTGGTCGAGGTGCTCGCCTACGGACTGCCGCCAGGGCTCGGCAGCCACGTGCACGGCGACCGCCGGCTCGATGCCCGCCTCGCCGGCGCGCTCATGGGCATCCAGGCGATCAAGGGCGTCGAGGTCGGCGACGGCTTCGAGCTCGCCCGCCGCCGCGGCTCGCAGGCGCACGACGAGATCGAGCGCGACCCGGCGACCGGCGCGCTCACCCGCGTGACCGGGCGCTCCGGCGGCACCGAGGGCGGGATGTCGACGGGCGAGGTGCTGCGCGTGCGCGCCGCGATGAAGCCGATCTCGACCGTGCCGCGGGCGCTCCGGACAGTCGACGTCGCCACTGGCGAGGCAGCCGTCGCCATCAACCAACGCTCCGACGTGTGCGCGGTGCCTGCCGCGGGGGTGGTCGCCGAGGCGATGGTCGCGCTCGTGCTCGCGGACGCCGTGCTCGAGAAGTTCGGCGGTGACTCGGTGGCCGAGACCCGTCGCAACGCCGAGGCCTACCTGAAGACGGTCGCCGGGCTGTGAGGACGCACCGGTGACTCCCGTGCTCGTCCTCGTCGGTCCGCCTGGCGCGGGCAAGACGACTGTCGGCGCGCTCGTCGCCGAGGCGCTCGGCGTCCAGTTCCGTGACACCGACCAGGTGGTGGAGGCGGTCGCCGGCAAGCCGGTGTTCGACGTGTTCGTCGATGACGGGGAGGACGCCTTCCGGGCGCTGGAGCGGGAGGCGGTGGCCCGCTCGCTCGCCGAGCACGACGGCGTCCTCGCGCTCGGCGGCGGCGCCGTCCTCGCCCCTGACACTCGCGCCGCGCTCGCCAGGCACCGGGTGGTCTCGCTGACGGTGGGACTGTCGGATGCGGTCAAGCGGGTCGGAATGGCCCGCGACCGGCCCCTGCTGATCGACTCCCCCCGCGCACGGATGTCGGCGATGATGAAGGAGCGCGCCCCGCTCTACGCCGAGGTCGCGGGCATCACCGTCGACACCTCCGGCCGTGCCGCCGACGACGTCGCGCAGGAGGTGCTGGCATGGACCTCGTCCGCATCCCGGTGACCCCGGCCGGCACTCCGGCGTACGACGTGGTCGTCGGCTCCGGGCTGCTAGAGGAGATCGTCGAGGCGGTGCGGGGTGCGACGCGCGTGGCAGTGGTCCATCCCCGCGCCCTGCGCGCGACGGCGGATGCCATCAAGCCTGAACTGCGGGCCGAGGCGCATCTGGTCGAGGTGCCCGACGGCGAGGAGGCCAAGACGCTCCAGGTCGCGGCCTACTGCTGGTCGGTGCTGGGCTCGGTCGGCTTCACGCGCGACGACGTCGTGCTCGGGCTCGGCGGGGGAGCGGTCACCGACCTCGCCGGCTTCGTCGCGGCGACCTGGCTGCGCGGGGTGCGGGTGGTGCAGGTGCCGACGACGCTGCTGGCGATGGTCGACGCCGCCGTCGGTGGCAAGACGGGCATCAACACCGACGCCGGCAAGAACCTCGTCGGCGCCTTTCACCAGCCCGCTGCGGTGCTGTGCGACCTGGCGACGCTCGAGACGCTGCCGGCGCACGACTTCGCCGCCGGGCTCGCCGAGGTGGTCAAGGCAGGGTTCATCGCCGATCCCGACATATTGCGGCTGCTCGAGGCCGACCCCACCGGCCGCGCTGCCCTGCCGGAGCTGATCGAGCGCTCGATCCGGGTGAAGGCCGAGGTTGTCAGCGCCGACCCCAAGGAGGCCGGTCGCCGCGAGATCCTCAACTACGGCCACACGCTGGGGCACGCGGTCGAGAAGGTCGAGCGCTACCACTGGCGGCACGGCGCGGCCGTCTCCGTCGGGCTCGTCTACGCGGCGGCGCTCTCGCGGCTGGTGGCCGGGCTCGATGATGCGACCGCCGACCGGCACCGCACGCTGCTTGAGCGCATCGGTCTGCCGACCAGCTACCCCGCCGACCGCTGGCCCGCCCTGCTGGACGCGATGAGAATCGACAAGAAGAGCCGTGGGACCCGGATGCGCTTCGTCGGGCTCAGCGGGCTCGCGCGGCCGGTGATGCTCGACGACCCCGACCCCGGCCTGCTGACCGCCGCCTACAGCGAGGTCACCGGGTGACCCGGGTGCTGGTGCTGAACGGTCCGAACCTCGGCCGGTTGGGAAGCCGGCAGCCGGAGATCTACGGCTCGGCGACTCACGACGACCTCGTCGCCGCGTGCAAGGAGACCGCCGCGGAGCTGGGGCTGGAGGTCGAGGTGCGCCAGACCGACGACGAGGCGACGATGCTCGGCTGGCTGCACGAGGCCGCCGACGCCGGCTCGCCCGTGGTGCTCAACGCCGGTGCGTGGACGCACTACTCCTATGCGGTACGCGACGCGGCGGCCGCGCTGACCGCGCCGCTCGTCGAGGTCCACATCTCCCAGATCGCCGCGCGGGAGGGGTTCCGGCACCATTCGGTGGTGTCGGAGGTTGCGACCGGCACCATCACCGGGCTGGGGATCGACGGGTACCGGCTGGCGCTAAGGGCGCTGGCGAGCCGGTAGCAGCTGGCGGCTGCGTCGGTTGGCGTTCGTGTCCGCGACACGCTGGGACGTTGAACCGGATGGTCAACCTGAGGCCGGTTATGGGCTGCTTATGGAGTCGTCGAGCAGGAGCCTCGCCCCTGGTAGCTCTGCAGCTGCTACCTGGCGGTCGTTCGTCAGCAGGCTGGCACCTCTGTGACGAGCCGTGGCGGCAACTATGGCGTCGGGCAATCGCAGCCCGCTCCTCGCCCGCGCATCGGCAGCGAGCGCGGCTATGTCTGCTGTCAGCGGGACGAGGGTGAGCCCCGACAGAGTCTCGAGCGCCCGACGCAGAGCTTCAGCGCGGCGGGGCTGCCCGTCGCCGTACGGCCTGACCATCAGTTCAGCGAGGGCAAGTGTTGGGATAGCGAGGTCGAGGCGGCCGGCCACGGCTGGGCGGAAGACGTGTTGGTCGAGCCAGCGTCCACGGCGGGTGTCCGGTTGATCAAGGTAGTAGATCAGGCAGTTGGTATCGAGGACCAGTGACTCCGCAAGGCTCACAGGTCCCATTCCGATCGCAGGGCACGTTGTTCCGCTACGGGATCAGCGCCGTGCCACAGGCCGCGCCCCGCCTCGCTCAAGCGCCGTAGGGGATCGGCGTCGACGCGTTCCAAGATCAGACGCCCCTCCTCGTCCAGCTGCGCGTCAAGAAGATCGCCGTCTTGGACCCCCATGCGGCGTCGTAGCGAGGCCGGGATGACGATTTGCGCGCGCTTTCCAACTCTGACGTTCACGTCAGACATCTTACGTTTATGTCAGACATGGCTGCGCGTCCTCTCCAACAGTGAGTTCGGACCCGAGACCCGGACGCCCGTAGACTCAGCCTCTGACCCGCCGCGCCAACCCAGCGGCCGATTAACCCCCCGGCCCCCCGACGACACGCAGGAGCCTTCGCGCACGTGGCCACGACTAACGACCTGAAGAACGGGCTGACGCTGAACCTCGACGGCCAGCTGTGGGGCGTCGTCGAGTTCCAGCACGTCAAGCCCGGCAAGGGCGGCGCGTTCGTCCGGACCACGCTCAAGAACGTCACCACCGGCAAGGTCGTCGACCGCACCTTCAACGCTGGGGTGAAGGTCGAGATTGCCAACGTAGACAAGCGCGAGATGACCTACCTCTACCGCGAGGGCGATGACTACGTCTTCATGGACGCGCAGTCCTACGAGCAGCTGTACGTTCCCGCGCAGACCGTCGGCCCCGCCGCCGACTACATGCTCGAGAACACCAACGCGACGGTCGCGCTCAACGACGAGCTGCCGCTCTACGTCGAGCTGCCGGCCTCGGTCGAGCTCACCATCACCTACACCGAGCCCGGCCTGCAGGGCGACCGCTCGACCGGCGGCACCAAGCCGGCCACCGTCGAGACCGGCTCGCAGGTGATGGTGCCGCTGTTCCTCAGCACCGGCGAGCGGATCAAGGTCGACACCCGCGACGGCCGCTACCTCGGCCGCGTCAACTGACCTTGCCGCCTGCCCGACGCGGACGCAGCGCCGCGCCGACCGCTCGGTCCAAGGCGCGCAAGCGGGCGCTCGACGCGCTGTACGAGGCCGACATCCGCGGCACCGACGCCGTCTCCACCATCGCCCAACGGCTCGCGCAGAGTGACCCGCCCGTGCCGGAGTACGCGGTCGACCTCGTCGAGGGTGTCAGCGCCCACCGGCACGACATCGACGCGCTGCTCGCTCGCCACTCCGAAGGATGGACGCTCGACCGGATGCCACCCGTCGACCGCAACCTGCTGCGGATCGGCGCCTACGAGCTGCTGTACCGCGACGACGTGCCCGACGCGGTCGCGATCAGCGAGGCCGTCGAAGCGTCCGCGCGCCTGTCGACGGACGACTCGCCGTCGTTCATCAACGGGCTGCTCGGCCGGCTGCTCGACGTGGAGGGACCGAACCGCAAGCGGTCGACGGCGGACGAGCCCGAGCCGCAGCCCGACCTGAGCTAGGCCAGCTCGATCGACTGCCGCGCGTCGGCCGACAGCACGCCCCATGTGATGAGCTGCTCGGTCAGCTGCGTAGGGCTGGCGTCGTAGATGACGGCGAGCGAGCGCAGGTCCTCGTGCCGAATCGACAGGACGCGCCCGTTGTAGTCGCCGCGCTGGCTCTGGATGGTGGCGGCGTAGCGCGCGAGGGGCGCCGCGCGGTCACCGGGAACGGTCTGCAGCCGCTCCAGGTCGATGATGATCCGCGGCGCCTGCTCGATCGCGGCGACAGCCTCGCGCTCGGGCAGCAGCTCGTTGACGGGTATGCCGTAGAACTCGGCCAGCTCCGAGAGGCGCTGCACCGTGACGGCGCGGTCGCCACGCTCGTAGCTGCCGACGACGACAGCCTTCCACCGGCCCTGGGACTTCTCCTCAACCCCGTGCAGCGACAGCCCCTGCTGGGTCCGGATGGCACGAAGGCGCGACCCCAAGGCCTTGGCATAGTCGGACATCCGTGCTCCAGTCCCGTGCGGCGTGACGCGTGGTGTACGCAGCCCCCCGGACGACTGCTTGCAACCCGAGCCCGGCGGATGTGACCCCCAGCGACGGCGGTGCTAGCCACCACTACCGCAAGAACTCACAAGCTCGTACGGCGCGGACGTTAAGCAGGATGATCTCGCCGGTCAAGCCCTCACTGCGCGTGTCGGGTCACGAAGAGTGCTTTGGCGCTTCCGGAGCGAGGTCGCACAAGCTGCTCGGCGCGTCCCGTCTCACGAGGCCCGTCGAAGTAGCCGGTGTTGGTAGGTTCGTCGGACTGCTCCTTTAACGACCCGTCCGGTGAGGCGGGGAAGGAGGTTCGAGCACGCATGCCGGCACTCCGGCCCCAGCCGTCGGCGGGGGCGCCCGACACGCCGACCCCCGAGACGGCCTCCGCCCGGCAGGTCCTGTCTCGCGCCGACCTTGCCCGCACCCTGGCCCGAATGGCACATCAGCTGCTCGAGCGCACCGAGGGCGGCCACGACGTCGTCCTGCTCGGCATCCCCACCCGCGGCGTCCACCTCGCGTGGCGGCTCGCCGCCCTGGTCCACGAGTTCGAAGGCGTGACGCTGCCGGTCGGCTCCCTTGATCCGACGATGTACCGCGACGATCTGCGGATGCGCGGCGTCCGCCCGCTCGCCGCCACGCAGCTGCCCCCCGGCGGTGTCGACGAGAAGCTCGTCGTGCTGGTCGACGACGTCCTGTTCTCCGGGCGCACCGTCCGGGCGGCCCTCGACGCGCTGACCGGGCTCGGCCGCCCCCGCGCCGTCCAGCTCGCCGTGCTCGTCGACCGTGGCCACCGCCAGCTGCCGATCCGCGCCGACTATGTGGGCAAGAACCTGCCGACCTCCCTGACTGAAGACGTCCAGGTGCGGGTTGACGAGGTTGACAGCGACGATGGCGTACTGTTGGCTAGCTGGCCGGATGCCGCATGAAGCACCTGCTCTCGGCCGCAGACCTGACCCAGGACGAGGCGTTGCTCATCCTCGACACCGCCGAGCAGATGGCCCGGGTCGCCGACCGCTCGATCAAGAAGCTGCCGACGCTGCGCGGCCGCACCGTCGTCAACCTGTTCTTCGAGGACTCCACACGCACCCGCACCTCCTTCGAGGTCGCGGCCAAGCGGCTGTCGGCCGACGTCATCACGTTCTCGGCCAAGGGCTCGAGCGTCTCCAAGGGTGAGGGGCTCAAGGACACCGCGCTCACGCTCGAGGCGATGGGCGCCGACGGCATCGTCATCCGGCACAGCGCGTCTGGTGCGCCGCACCGCCTGGCCACCTGGGTTCGCGGCAGCGTCGTCAACGCCGGTGACGGCACCCACGAGCACCCGACCCAGGCGCTGCTCGACGCCTTCACGATGCGCCGCCGCCTCGGCCGCCTGGAGGGGCTGCGGGTCGCCATCGTCGGCGACGTGCTGCACAGCCGGGTCGCCCGCTCCAACGTTCTGCTGCTGGCCACGCTCGGGGCGAAGGTGACCCTGGTGGCCCCGCCGACCTTGCTGCCCGTCGGGGTCGAGGCGTGGCCGGCCGACGTCTCGTACGACCTCGATTCCGCCCTGCCCACGGCCGATGTCGTGATGATGCTGCGGGTGCAGGCCGAGCGGATGGCCGCCGCATACTTCCCGACCGTGCGCGAGTACAGCCGCCGCTACGGCCTCGACGCCGACCGGGTGGCGCGACTGTCACCGGAGGCCATCGTGATGCACCCGGGGCCGATGGTGCGCGGGATGGAGATCGCCTCGGAGGTGGCGGACTCGCTGCGCAGCACCATCGTCGAGCAGGTCGCCAACGGCGTGAGCGTACGGATGGCGACGCTGTACCTGCTGCTGGGAGGCCCAGAGTGACCGGCGCAACCGGGATAACGGGCGTGACCGGCCCCGTGGTCATTCACGGCGCGTCCGTGCTCGGTGGCCCGGCCGCCGACCTTCTCATCGTCGACGGCCGCATCGCCGCCATCGGGCCGGGTCTGGAGGCGCCGACCGACGCCGCCATCGTCGAGGCGCGCGGGCTCGTCGCTCTGCCAGGCCTCGTCGACCTGCACACCCACCTGCGCGAGCCCGGCCGCGAGGATGCCGAGACCGTCGCCTCCGGCACCCGAGCCGCCGCGCTCGGCGGCTACACCGCGGTGCACGCAATGGCCAACACCGACCCGGTTGCCGACACCGCGGGGGTGGTCGAGCAGGTGTGGCGCCTCGGCCGCGAGGCGGGCTGGTGCGACGTCGCCCCGGTCGGCGCGGTGACCGTCGGGCTGCACGGCGAGCAGCTGGCCGAGCTGGGGGCGATGGCCGACTCCGCCGCTCGGGTGCGGGTGTTCTCCGACGACGGGCTGTGCGTGGCCGACCCCATCCTCATGCGGCGCGCGCTGGAGTACGTCAAGGCGTTCGACGGCGTCGTCGCCCAGCACGCCGAGGAGCCGAGGCTCACCCGCGGGGCGCAGCTCAACGAGGGCGTGCAGTCCGCCCGGCTGGGGCTGACGGGCTGGCCCGCCGTCGCGGAGGAGGCGATCATCGCCCGTGACGTGCTGCTTGCAGGGCACGTCGGGAGCCGGCTGCACGTCTGCCACGTCTCGACCGCCGGCTCGGTCGAGCTGCTGCGCTGGGCCAAGTCCAAGAGCTGGGACGTGACGGCCGAGGTGACGCCGCACCACCTGCTGCTGACCGACGAGTTGGCCGGCGGCTACGACCCGGTCTACAAGGTCAACCCGCCGCTGCGGACCGCCGCTGACGTCGAGGCGCTGCGGGCCGGGCTCGTCGACGGGACCATCGACTGTGTCGCTACCGATCACGCTCCGCACGCCCGCGAGGACAAGGAGACCGAGTGGGCGGCCGCCCGACCCGGCATGCTCGGGCTAGAGACAGCGCTGGGCGTGGTCGTCGGGGCGCTGGCCGACCGCGTCGCTCCCCACGCGCTGTGGCCACTCGTCGCCGAGCGGATGTCGTACGCGCCGGCCCGCATCGGACGGCTCGCCGACGCGCCTGCCGCGCAGGGCCGCGCCCTTGCCGTAGGTGGGCCGGCGAACCTGGTGCTGGTCGACCCCGCGGCATCGTGGACCGTCGACGCTGACCAGCTGGCCAGCCGGAGCCGCAACACTCCGTTCGCCGGAAGGGAGCTGCCGGTGCGGGTGGTCGAGACGTTCCTGCGCGGCCGCCGGACCGTGGCGGGCGGCATGCTCGCCGAGCCGGTAGGTGCCGGATGAGCTCGGTGAGCTCGGTGAGCTCTGTGCTGCTGGCCGCGGTACGCCGCCCGCCGTCCCGTCTCGGCGAGCACCTGTTGCTCACGTTGCTGGTGCTGGCCACCGCCGCCCTGTGCCTCGCGGCGATGGCGTGGGGGTGGCGCCGCCGGGCGCGGCGTCAGGAGCCGGCGCTGGCACCGTTGCCGCAGGCTCCGGACGACCCCGGTCCGCCGCTCGTCGCGCCGATGGACGGCGTCTACATCGGCACCGTCGGCGCCGGCGGCTGGCAGGATCGCATCGTCGCCCGTGGCCTCGGCTGGCGGGCCGGCGGTGACCTCGTCATCACCGCTGCCGGCATCGACGTGGCCGGGCTGTGGCTTCCGCGGGCTTCCCTGCGCTCGGCTCGCATCGACGACGCGTTGGCTGGCAAAGTGATGCCCGGGGCGGGCCTGCTCGTCGTCTGCTGGGAGCACGCGGGGTCTGTGTTGGAGAGCGGGTTCCGGGGGCAGGCGTCGCGCTACGCCGAGGTCCTTACCGCCATCGATGGCCTGCTCCCGGCAACCAAGCCCCCGACGGTTCAGCAGGAGGTGTCATGACCCGGCGCGCCCCGGCGGTCCTCGTCCTCGAGGACGGCCGCAGGTTCCGCGGTGAGGCGTACGGCGCGCAGGGGCAGACCACCGGCGAGGCCGCCTTCGCCACCGGCATGACCGGCTACCAGGAGACGCTGACCGACCCTTCCTACCACCGCCAGGTAGTGGTGCAGACTGCGCCGCACATCGGCAACACCGGGGTCAACGACGAGGACGCCGAGTCCGCCCGCATCTGGGTGTCGGGCTACGTGGTGCGCGATCCGTCCAGAATCGCCAGCTCCTGGCGGTCCCAGCGGACGCTGGAGGACGAGCTGGCCGCCGCGGGCGTCGTCGGCCTGGCGGGCATCGACACCCGGGCGTTGACCCGGCACCTGCGCGAGCGCGGGGCGATGCGGTGCGGCATCTTTTCCGGGGCGGATGGCGCCGACGGTGACGGCGACGCCGAGGCCCAGCTGGAGACGGTCCGGACGAGCGCGTCGATGCTCGGCGCCGACCTCGTCCCCGAGGTCACGACCCCGGAGGCCTACGTCGTCCCCGCCGTCGGTGAGCGCCGCTACCGCGTCACCGCGCTCGACCTCGGCATCAAGAGCCGGACCCCGGCGCGGATGGCGGCCCGCGGCTGCGAGGTAATGGTGCTGCCGGCCACGACCGCGGCCGCTGACGTCCTCGCCGAGCATCCCGACGGCGTGTTCCTGTCGAATGGCCCCGGCGACCCGGAGGCCGCCGAGTACGCCGTCGATGTCGCCCGCGCCGTGCTCGAGGCCGGGATGCCGCTGTTCGGCATCTGCCTTGGCAACCAGATCCTGGGGCGGGCGCTGGGCTTCGGCACCTACAAGCTGGGCTACGGGCACCGCGGCATCAACCAGCCGGTGCAGGACCGGGTCACCGGCAGTGTCGCGGTGACCAGCCACAACCATGGGTTCGCCGTTGATGCTCCGCTGGATGGACCGGTCGACACTCCCTACGGACGCGCCGAGGTCAGCCACGTGGCGCTGAACGACGGCGTCGTCGAAGGGCTGCGCCTGCTCGACCGTCCGGCGTTCTCGGTCCAGTACCACCCGGAGGCGGCCGCCGGCCCGCACGACGCCGACGGCCTGTTCGACGCCTTCTGCCGGCTGATGGAAGGCGAGCACTGATGCCCCGCCGCGACGACATCGGGAGCGTCTTGGTCATCGGCTCCGGCCCCATCGTGATCGGCCAGGCCTGCGAGTTCGACTACTCGGGCACACAGGCCTGCCGGGTGCTGCGCGACGAGGGATTGCGCGTCTCGCTCGTCAACTCCAACCCCGCGACGATCATGACCGACCCCGACACCGCCGACGCCACGTACATCGAGCCGATCACGGTCGAGATGGTGGAGAAGGTCATCGCCCGCGAGCGCCCCGA